>ERZ761602.197-NODE-197-length-148870-cov-113.835111_pt1 | contig 148870 bp, 154 predicted proteins | sample MGYA00512165_ERZ761602 | MGnify/ENA primary metagenome ERZ761602 (study PRJEB28899, sample SAMN02445085) | bioreactor sludge metagenome | biome: EBPR sludge; isolation source: Thorneside wastewater treatment plant | place: Australia: Brisbane, Thorneside... | reverse complement strand
GCGTCGGATTGTGGTTCCGAATGTCGTGGGTTCAAGCCCCATTAGCCACCCCATTCATCATCCTTTGGATGATGAATCGTGCTGATAGGGCTTTAACCCCTTGTGAGCGAAGCGAACACACAAAAATACTACAAGCCCCTCAGGGGCGAACTGAGCCGAAGGCGAAGGAGCCCCATTAGCCACCCCACGAGCGAGTCTATCGAATCGAGCCGTAACTAAACGCAAGAATCTGAGCTAGCGAAGATTCTTTCCACCTTCTCTTTCGCGAAGCGAAAGTAAAATCAGGTAGCCTAGTAGGGCTTAACCCTTTGTGAGCGAAGCGAACACAAAAAAATACTACAAGCCCCTCAGGGGCGAACTGAGCCGAAAGCGAAGGAGCCCCCTCACCTCTTTTGACATTCCAAGAAAGCACTAGAAATTTCTTGGAATGTCATCGGACGAACCGCTTCACTTTCTCCATTCCAAAGTCTTTGGATTCCAAGCAAGTGCCTCTTCTGCTGCAAGTGCGGGCATAATCAGTTTTTCAATAATTGGCACAATCTGATCCAGAGCCAAGGATTCATTCGCAAGTAGCTTACCTTTTCTGATAAATGCAATCCACTGCGCCTTCTTTGCTGCGTCTCCGGCAAATTCACCGGTTAGTGCCAACGGTGCATCTAACGTAAGCGGAGTATCTCGTCTATCAAAGGTAGATCTAATAGCATCTCTCAACGTCCTTGCTTCAAATGTATAGGTTGTCGCCAACACCCAGACATCATAGAAATCCTTCATCCGACTATTTGCGATGCCACGAAGCACCATGGCATGAAACTTCTCTGCAATTACGGTCTCTTTTGAATAAGCTCTTAATTTTGGTTTTGGAAGATCCAGCAGAGTGGGATAATCAATAGTTAACGGGTTTGGGATAATGGAATCTCCAAATCCGATATCGATCTGAAGTGGGATGCGAGCTGTATCTAATGTCGCTATCAGCGTTGCTCTGAGTCCTTGATATTCATCTTCTTCCTTAATTCGTTCCAAAAGAACCGAATCAACTTGAAAAAACACGCCGTCATTCAACAGCTCTTGGGCACAGATCTCTCTTATTGTTGTAGTGAAATAGGCAATGTCTGGTTTACCGAAACTTAGAAGGTCAAGATCTCTTGTAGGTCGGTGCATTGCGCCTCCCCAGACCTGAAATAACATGGCGCCTTTTAGCACAAAATCGTTGGAATATTTGGACTTAGATAGACGATAGAGAAACCTCTCTAGAGCAAAACGAGTAAGAATCAATTGGAATTCGATCTTTTGCTCCCTTGCTATGTTTAGTAAGCGTTGCCGGATAGAGGCAGCTGAGTTCTTGCCCGACTTCATATAAGAGTCTCCAGATACGGACGCATAACGTTAGTCACACGACAAACCTTTGAGGCTTTATGAAGCTCGTCCATCGAAGCTTTCTTTTTTGACCAGACAGCACGTAGTGCTTCAATTGCAACATCGATCCCGATTTTATTTCGATATTTGAAACAATCTGCTACTGTCTTTGCTGGGGAATAGATTTTGACGGCAGCGCCGTCAATTTTGTGCTTTTCAACCCCATAGGAAAGTGCAGCTTTGGAAAATTTGCATATTCTTAGCGGGGGAAGATCCCCCTCAGGACGGCGTGCTCTAACATCAATCGCAAGCCATACTTCAAACGGGAGCTCTGTAGTAAGCTTATGGAACTGTAGCGCCGACAGCAGACACACTACGCCTTGTGGTACTCTTTTACTGGCTTCGATGAGAGTCTGATGCTCACCAACTCTAGCATTTTTTAGTGTATAAATTCCTCTGCTTGGTCTTTCAAGAATGCCCTCACGATAGAGCTTGTTAAGATAGACAGCCGAGACACCAATTCTCTCAAGTTCTTTCGGACGAACTACTCCTTTCTTTTTGAAGAGCTTAATTATTTTTTGAAGTTTCGATGTTGGCATACTAGTAAGATAATGTCGCTAAATGTTGATAACTACCTACACTATCTTACTATAAGTACATATAAATGCCTAGCTAATTATCCGTATTAATTTAGCTTTTGGGCATTTCAGGAGCTTTCTAAATTGCCCCAAAATTGGATGCAAAAAGGATGTATGATTTCATAAAACCCAATAAAATCAAGGGTTTTAAGGTGCTCAGATACTCCACCCCATTTTGAAAATTTATTTTTTAAGATTGCTCAAATAATCTTTAACTGACTTTTCAGTCGCTAGCCAGTTCCTGGCTTTCTTGTGAGCATCGATTTTCCCCTGACGTGCCAAGAGGCTTAAGTATTCCTGAGAATACGGAAATTTCTTCGCAAGGGTAGATAGCAGCACGTAATCATCGTTTCCTAATGCGCCAGAACTTTCCAGGTATAAATCTAGGGAGCGCTCCAGGGCTTGGGCAACCAACAAAATGAAAGGAGTATAGTCTCCGTTGTTCGCAAGGTTCAAAGAGCGGTAATACTGCTTCCTGTTATTCTTGAGGATGATAGCTGGGGGATATCCATACTTCATAAACAGAAGATTCATCAACAGCCTAGCAGTTCTGCCATTGCCGTCGAAAAATGGATGTATCCAAACAAACTTATGATGAAACTTGGAAATCAAATCTACGAGTTCGAGTTCGTCTGGATTATGATTTGTAAATTTCACCAGTTCTTTCATGAGCGCACTAACCTTCAAATAGTTAGGGGGCACGAAATTTGCTCCCAATATGCGCACTTGTCCATTCCGATATCGTCCTGCAAATTCGGACTCTATATTTTGGAGCACTAGACTGTGAATGCTAAAGATATCTTCTTCTTTAAGTGAGTATTTCGGCTTTGCGAGGGCTTCTACGAAGTGAATGGCTTTTTCGTGGTTCTTTGCCTCAAAGTGTTCTCGGAGATTTTTGCCTTTTATTGTTATGCCTTGTTCAAGCACCAATCTAGTCTCTTGAAGGGAAAGTGTATTGCCTTCTATCGCATTTGAGTTGTAGGTCCATTCTATGGCTAATTCGGACTTTAGACGTTTTAATGCTGCTTGCGGTAGCGGACGCAACTCTTGAAGCTTCTTTCTTTTGTTTTCTATCCTAAGTAGAATTTTTTGAATCATATCGGATAGCATTAATTTTATACCTATCCGATACTAAGCGCAAGAGCTAGTTCAATTTAAGGAGTTTTCTAAATTACCCTGAAATTGGGTGCAAAAAGGATGCACGAATTCACAAAACCCCAATTTTATGGGGGTTCTAGAGGGTTCAGATACTCCACCCCATTCATCATCCTTTGGATGATGAATCGTGCTGATAGGGCTTAACCCCTTGTGAGCGAAGCGAACACAAAAAAATACTACAAGCCCCTCAGGGGCGAACTGAGCCTAAGGCGAAGGAGCCCCATTAGCCACCCCTCTGCGAAGCTTTAGCGAAGCAGAACCCCACAACACTTTTGACATTTCATAAAAGTGCAAAAAATTCCTTGAACTCACAAAACGCCGATGAGACCGCTATCCACTATCGAAGGCACACCTGATATTATCAAGCGATGATTCGATTAGTTGAAATTGGGAAAGATGCGACCGCCAGCGACGGTTCCTTCAAGTCGACACCTAAAGTCGAAGCCATAGTTAATGATTCAATCAAGTTCTATGAGGTGTCAGGCTGCTCCAGCCCTTGGGTTAGTTACTTAGGGGTACTGAATGAAACGGTTGTAGGTGTCTGCTCATTTAAATCGCAACCAACTGAAAACAAAGTTGAGATCGCGTATTTTACCTTCCCTGAGCATGAGGGAAAGGGATTTGCCTCTCAGATGCTTCATCTGCTGCTAAAATTAGCATACACCAATTTGCCTAGCGTTTGTGTATCTGCCAGAACTTTGAAAGATAGCAATGCTTCGCATAGGGTTCTTGAGAAGTGCGGATTTACTGCCGCAGGCATCGTGGTTGATCCTGAAGACGGTGAGGTATTAGAGTGGTTCCATCAGTCCACATCCAATTAAATGAAAGTTATGAATTTATATTCCGAGCCCTGAAACTATAATTTCAGGAAATTTCAAAATCACCACCTAAATTAGATGTAAGAAAGCTGCAAGCTTTATGAAAACCCTTATTTCATAGGGGCTTAGTACCCCTCAGATACTCCGCCCGATTTAACTTTCACTTTGTGAAAGTTAAATCGAGTGTTGCTGATAGGGCTTAACCCCTTGTGAGTGAAGCGAACACAAAAAAAATACTACAAGACCCACAGGGGCGTACTTAGCCGAAGGGGAAGGAACCACACACGGGCGAAATTTTTTGGCATTTCAAGATATTTCAGCCGTTCTCTTTTTCCCTTAGTAAGCTAATGACTAGCCAGTGAGGCGCAGCCCAATTGCCACGGCGATCAAACTCAGAATTACCGACAGTGTAACGTATGAAAATGCCACTCCCAACGCTCCAGTACGAATGAGCGTAATAGTTTCATACCCAAACGCTGAGAAAGTTGTAAATCCGCCCAACATTCCTGTCATAAGAAAGAGGCGCAATAGCGACGAAGGGTGTTGTGTTTCCGTTATTCCTGCGACAGCCCCAATAAGCAGACACCCAAGTATGTTAACTACGAATGTGTCGAATGGAAATCGATATTGCGACTCCTGCAACATCCAACTGCCTAGATAATAACGGCAGGCGCCGCCAATGAAACTTCCTGTGCCTACCAATAAAAATTCCTTCATAGGGCTTAGTCTATCAGAGATGTAGCTCACGGCCCCATCCCTTGAAATTACTGTAATAAGTCAAGAGTTGGATGCATTTTGGACGATTCGCCGGTCAAACACTAGAAAATGCTTTCGGGCAAAGTAATAATCTTGAAATCAGAACCGCAAATGCTGCTCCGGCAAGCTGACTTACAATATAACGAAATCGTTGATTTTTAATTTTTTCAACTGCAAAAACCCAAAACTCACCGCTGGATTAAAATGAGCTCCGAACACTTTGGCGAGTGCATAAATAAAAATCACAACAACGAGCCCAAACGTAAGTGCAATTCCAACATGCGAAACCGCTCCGTTTGAAATATCGTTAGAGACGATTGCTCCGGTTCCTGCGAAAACCAATACGAATGTGCCTATGAATTCAGCCAAAAGCCTTCTGATCATTTCTCTTCGCTCCATATCGCTGGAAGTAACCGAACAAATTCTTTAATTTCATCCCTAACGCGACGATAGTGGGGCATAGCTTCTTCATCAGTCTTTGCGTTTTCGGCTAGCCGTGGTGGATCATCAAATGGGGCGTGGACTATTCGTGCTCCTTGCATGGGCGTAGGGCAAGATTTCGCTGCGCTATCACAAACGGTTACTACGAGATCAAAAGGAATGGATTTCAAACTTTCTACCGATTTGGACGAGTGGTTTGAAATATCAACCCCACTTTCTTTCATCGCTTTAACTGCACATTGATTCAGCGGATGTGGTTCAGTACCAGCAGAGTAAGCCTCACATTTGCCTCTTAGTAAATGCTTCGCCCAACCTTCCGCCATTTGACTACGACAGGAATTCCCAGTGCATAAGAAAAGAACCTTCGGCGTCATATCACTTTTCGCCGAATACAGTAACGCTCAGTATTGCTGCTCCTAGAGCTTTGAACTTTCCTATCTCTTCGTCGGATAAATATTTCGCCAAAACTTCATCTGGCAGATGAATCGGTTTTTCGAGTTTCACCTGCACATTATCAAAACCAGCTCGATCGATATCCTTCAGGTATTGCTTCTTCTCAATCGCACCTGACACACATCCTGCGTACATTTCAGCAGCTTTTTGCAGCCCAGTAGGCAATGGATGTGCCAAGACAATATCTGACACCGAGAAATGACCACCAACCTTCAGCACTCGATACATCTCGCTGAAGGCCTTTTCTTTATCAGGAACAAGGTTGAGCACGCAGTTGCTTATAACTACATCGATTGATTCTGATTCAATTGGCATTGCTTCTATGTCGCCAAGTTTGAACTCAACATTGGAATATCCGAGTGTCTTTGCGTTCTTTGTAGACTTCTCGATCATAGCTTCGGTCATATCAAGACCGATAACTCTTCCCGTTTCACCTACAATAGCTCTGGCAACGAAAGCATCATTTCCAGCGCCGGAACCAAGATCGAGTACAGTATCGCCAGCTTTAATCTCTGCTACTTCAGTAGGAACGCCACATCCAAGTTTAAGGTCAGCGTCCTTGTTGTAGCCTTTCAACTTCGTGTAATCATCATTGAAGCAGGTAAGATCATGAGGATCACTGCTTCCGCAAGACTGGGTTCCACAACAGGTTGATTTATTCAGTTCCTCAAGAGACTTCTGGGCTATCTCGCCATACTTCTGCTTTACGATTGATTTAAGTTCTTCTGAGTCCATATATCCTCCTAGCAACATTTATTTCTATTAATTCCTTTGTTTAGACCTTTGAGCAGTGAGCCAAGCAGTTTTTCCAGCTCGCGTATGGCTTCTGAGTTGAGACAGTAGCAACTCTTCAAACCATCAATCTCACCTGTTATGAGTCCAGCTTCTTTCAACTCTTTTAGGTGTTGAGAAACGGTTGACTGAGCAAGGGGTAGAACTTCTACAATTTCTCCACATATACATGTAGCTTTCTTTGCAAGCGTTTCGAGTATCGTTATTCGAGCAGGGTGAGAAAGCGCCTTGGCGTATCGAGCTAGTGCAGAAACGCGGGGTTCAAATTCATCTTTTTTTGATTGCGCCATATCGTATATCGTAATTGTACGATATATTTTAGAACATTTCAAAAGCTTTCAAAATTGAGTGCGAAAAGGATGCAAGATTTCACGAAACCCACATTTTATATGGGTTTTACATGGCTCGGATATTCCACCCCATTTTGCGTCGCTCGCTACGCGAGCTATGCAGAGTGGACTCTGCGAAGCTTTAGCGAAGCAGAGCATGATAGTTAAATTTTAGCAGTTAATGATGATGCTCGTCCCTTTGTTTTGTGGAGGCGTCTTTAAGTTCACTTTGTGTGATGCCGAGATCCCTCTGGAGTTCAGCGTTAGTAGCTGAAATGGCAACGGTGCCCTCTGGGTTCTTATACCACCCCGGATCGTTGTACGCAGTGATTCCTTCTCTGACTTTGAGAATCGTGAACATTCCACCCATATCTATATAACTGAATGGTCCCGGCGCTCCCAGCATAGAAATACTATTTTTCGGAATGTTCTTGTGCTGCATGTGTTCCGCATGATCTCCCATTCCTGTTTCTCCCATAGTCATGTAGTCGGGTAGAATCTTTTTTATCTTTGCATCAAGATCTCCTGGTTCGACCCCAATCATGTTCGGCAAGCCATGACCCATCTGATTCATAGTATGGTGCGTCATATGGCAATGGAGTGCCCAATCTCCGGGTTCGTTCGCAATGAATTCAATCGACCTTGTGCTTCCAACTGGAGTTAGAACCGTCGTTTCGGGTTGCTGCGCTGATTCTGGAACCTGTCCACCGTCTGTCTCCGTTATCTTGAATTGATAACCGTGAAGATGGATAGGATGGTGACTCATAGCACTCAAGTTCGCAACCCGAATACGAACCCTATCGCCTAACTTGGCAACGAGTGGCTCAGTTGCAGGAAATGCTTTCCCATTGAAGGTAAGTAGATTGAACTCAACCATTTCCATTGGGTCAGGTCTGCTAGTACCAGGTTCGATCTTCCATTCTCCCAGCATTAACGCAAAATCTCTATCAATCTTGGGCTCCTTGCGTTCTTTGGGGTGAATAATGAACAATCCAGTAGTACCGATTCCGATTTGAGTCATCTCGTCAAAATGCGAATGATACATATGGGTGCCATGTTGTCGAAGAGTGAATTCATATTTGAAGGTGTCACCTGGTTTTATAGGAGTTTGATTTAATCCGGAAACCCCATCCATTCCATTGGGCAATAATACTCCGTGCCAGTGGACTGAAGTCGGCTCTGGCAATTTGTTGGTAACATAGATTCGTACCTTATCACCTTCAACCGCCTCTATGGTTGGACCGGGCAAATGTCCGTTATACCCCCAAACCCTTGCCTTTAGACCCGGTGCGAACTCGTGTTCAAATTCCTCAGCTACAAGATGAAAAACCTTTGTATCACCTACCATTCGCCAAGGTAATTTCGTTCCGTTTGGTACAACAACCGGCGTATAACGGTCATCCTTACCGTCAAATCTCACCTCGGCTCTTAAAGGAGAACCGAATAGAATGAGAAGTGCTGATATCACGAAAAATGCTGCATGTTTCATTATTAAATTGCCTCCTGTTCTAGTTTCGAAGGCATTAGACCATTACGCACGGATTCAAGTTCACTCAGCAAAAGCCAATAGCTTTTAAGCGCGGAAATGTAGTCTTTGCCTATTTCTATTTGCTTGTTTTTTGCTTCGAAGAGTTGGAAGGCGCCAACAAGCATAGCGTTATAATTTTTCTGCGTCTCTGAAACTAGCTTAGCTTGTAAGGGCAGTAAGGTTTTTTTGTATCCGGTTAAACGAGACTCGACAAGTTTGATCCTTTTCAAAAGCGACCGCGTACGAGCTTGAACTTGAGTCTGCAGATCAATCGCCAGATCGTATTGTTGTTGCATTGCCGCATTAGCTCGAAAAATTTCTGTCTGCCCCTGATTAGAAATCGGAAGCGGAAGACTGAAAGCTGAACCCCATTTTCCTCCACCTTCTTTGGCACCCGATACTCCGAGTTCTGAATCTCCAAATATTTTAAACCGCTCTGCAATATCCAAAGAACCCGATAGAGTGAGAAGCCTTTGTCTTGCTTTAGCTAGTGCAAGGTTGTTCATCATAGCTTCCTTCTCTATTTGTTCAATTTCCCCTACCGGAGTCTTTGCCTCCGATAGACGCTTTGGAGCTTTCCAATCTGTTCGCGCAATCTCTAACCCTAGCAGTAAATTTAACTCTTCCCTGGTTGCCGCAAGGTCTTCCTCGTGGGCAGTGATCTCAATCTTCAAAGATTCATAATTCGATTGCTCCTGTACAAGATCCAGATCGGTTATGTTCCCAGCTTTATGAAGCCTAACAGCTAAATCTTTTGAAGCCTCAAGTGCAATTAAAGCTGTCTTTGACATTTCAAGTAATTGCTCGGATGCCTGGTATTCAAAGAAAGCTCTTCTCACGTTGTAAGCCAGAGACAATGCTTTCTCGATAACATCGAGCTTGGCTTCCTCGAATTCAGACTGCGCGATTTTTTTTCGGAGTGGAATCTCAAAGACCTTTATAAAGCTCTGGACGATAGACAGTTCCAGATTAGGTCCTTCACTTGGAAAACGAATTTCTCCACTAAAAATAGGATTGGGAAACAGACCAGCTTGCACAAGATCAGCTTGAGCAATTCCTAGCTGCTGATAAGTGGCTTGTAGTCGTTTGTTGTTCAATAGAGCAATCTGAGTCGCGCTGTCTGCTGTAAGATCATTTGAGAGCAGCTTTGTAATCTCTTGTTCAATTTTCTGATCATCTTCCGCTCCAGTTTTCCAATAGAGTTTTTGCCTTGTTCGGGAAGAAAACGTTTCGTTCACTTCATTAAAACCCAACTGATGTGTGAACGTGGCACACCCAGACAAAGTTAGAAGTAAGGTAATCGAAATAAATAGTCTCATGTTTAATACTGCATTTGATGAATAATCATTATGAATGCCATTAGCCCCATCGTAACATCTTCAACCAAAGTAACTTTTGTCATGGGAAGTTTAAGTGCTGTGCCAAGACATGCACATTGAAACTTTCGTTTCGTTCTTAACGCCTGTAGCACACCAACTGAACCAATTGACATTAAAATTAAGGTGGCAATGTTAGTTGCAAGAGGTGCAAACCCAGTAAAGAAAGCAATTCCCAAGAGCAGTTCGATGAACGGGTAAGAAAGCCCATAGGTGCGGCTGCGTGACGCAATAATGTCATAAGTTGCGTAGGCTTCAGCAAAACCAGAAAGATTTAGGAGTTTGAAGAGCGAGAAGACAACGAAGAAACCACCCATGAAGTTATTCATGAGTGAAGTGAATGAATAGTCGCCTGCAATCCAGGCACGAAGAAACACGCCGCCAACGATGTATGACAATATTACGAAAAGTGGCGTTAACTTCTCATCGTTCGGATCATTTGGAATCTCAGTCGCTGACTGGTGCGCTGACAGCTCCGATTTCCCAACTTTATATTCTCCTACTGTTGAGATAATTGCCTGTAACTCATCATTCGTTATTGAATTTGAGGAGAACTTCACCCTAGGGGGTGAAAGTGTGACAGTCGCGTCAGAAAATCCTGCAGCTTTCAGCGCCTGATCTATCTTAGTGACGCAGCTACCGCATTTCATTCCTTCTATATTAAATTCACTCATAATAACTCTCCATACTTGACACTATATACCCCCAGGGGGTATATTGCAATAGATAATGTTGAACATTTTGAAATTAAAGGTGAAAAATGGCTAAAAACAAATTAGGAGCGTGCTGTGGTGAGTTAGCTTCAGCACAATCGCATCCAGATCATTCAAAGGAGCTGCATAGAATTAACCGTATTTCGGGGCAACTCGAAGGGATAAAACGAATGATTTCAGAGCGTGAATATTGCCCCAAAATCATCACACAAATTCAGGCAGTTAGAGCTGCTTTGAAATCTCTCGAGTCCGTAGTCCTGGAGAAGCATTTAGGTATGTGCGTTAAAGATGCTTTGGCATCTAGAGACGAGAAGGAAGCGAACAGAAAGATGAAAGAGCTGATGGAGGTTTTCCGCATAAGATAATTCTTCCAAAATTGTTACTTGGTTAAATTTATCGATAGAAAGTTTTGACATAGGGAAAAATCTCTATCGCAGTGCATATAATCAGGTGTCGAGTGATACGAGTATAATTCCACTAAAGCAAATTTTTTATACATTTTTCAATTTCTTGAGCAACAAGCTTATTTCCATCCACTGAAAGATGCACTCCATCAGAAGTCAGAATCCCCATTTCATTATCTTCACGATTATTGTTCATTAGGTATTCAAGAAACGCAGTCCTTATGTCGCATAATGGAAGGCTCCTCTCTTTAGCTAAATCTCTAATTATAGATGAGTAACTATCAAGTATATTATCAAGTTCATTCACCTGCTTCTCCCCAATTACACCAAGTGTACAAAGTGCAACTTTATTTCCAAGATCAGTAAGAGTACTAATTAAATGAGTAAGTTCAGCAGTGAATCTTTCTCTTGGAGTTCCTGAAAATCCTAAAAAACCCCAAACATCATTAGTACCAATAAAAACAACAACAAATGATGGTGATACAACATCCCTATCTATCCTGCCTAAAAGATCTGAAACCTTATCCCCTGAAATGCCCATGTTATAGAAATTGTATTGAGGATATTTTTGCCTCAAGATTTTAACCCATCCCTCTTCAAGATCTCCCATCTCGGTTAAAGAATCCCCTAGTAGTACTATTCGATTTGAGGCTGGCTCGGCAGTGGCTGACATTACAAAAATTACCAATAATAATATGACTTTCATATCAAAATAATATTTTTGATTAGCATATCTGCTATCTATAAGATAAGGTATGCCAATTACTAAACAGATAAAGGATGCAAGCTCCCTTTTAGGTCAGTCGATTAAAGCACTAGCTAACCTTCAAAATCCGGAAGTTACTAAAGCATTAGCAGATCTAGAAGAAGCAAATCGTATGCTCACTGGAGTATTAAAAGTGGTCGCTGGAGAGAAATCCTTAAATAAGGATAAATCACAGTTACACAATATTGCAGATAAACTCTCAAATTGTCTTATATTCAAATTTAGAACACTTCCCATCGAATCAATTGTTAAAGGTTTAATAGAACTTCATGATAAGCTAGGTGATGAGAATTTAAACTTGGTAGACTTTCGAAACAGCATGATAGGATCTATTCTTCAGGGTCGAAGGGAAAATTTAGGATCATTACCCGAGGATCTAGTCAAAAATGGTTGTCTTGAGAGAGTAAGAACTGAGCAAGGACTTAGATATCGTCTAACTGATGAATTTAAAGATGCCGTTACTAAGTATAAGCTTGAAAGATAGATTCTAATTAACCTTCACACTCTTACAAACTATCGAGCAGATCTCATTTAAACTCTGATCGATTATACGGTACAAAACACTTAACCCATCTTTTCTTCTACCGATAAGTTTAGCTGATACCAAAACTGATAGATGTCTTGAAACATTGGGTTGGCTTAGACCAGTTGCTTCAACAATCTCAGTAACACTCATTTCTCTTGTATGAAGTGCCTGAATAATTTTAAGCCTGCTCACCTCACCAAGTGCCTTAAATCTGGCTGCAACAGCCTCAATCGCCCCTTCTGGAAGCCCTTTTAATACATTTTTTTTCATTTGACTTGACTTTATATCATTATATGATTATATAATAATATATGTCAACAAAACCTGCGTCATGTAAAAACAAATTCTTCTGCTCACCATGTCTTTATATATGGAGTGTTGTGTTCCTAATAATGGTGGTTCAAGAGTTGGTATGGAGATAACTAAGATGAAAAATAAACGTTCATATATCGTTGGTATTGGAATCGGAATTCTAAGCTGGATTGTGTTTGTAGTAGTTAATGCTCCACTTGGAATAACAACAGCTCTTTCTGAAGCATCTGGAGCAGTAGCAATACCACTATTAGGTGCTCAAGCGGTTGAAGCAAATCCATATTGGGCAAAAACAGTTCCTGCATGGGATTATGGAACTTTATTTTTAGTAGGAACTTTTCTAGGAGCTCTATTAAGCTCAAAACTTGAAAAAACTTTTAAGTGGGAACTTGTGCCTCTTACTTGGAGCGAAAAGTTTGGGCCTAAAATAGCACCAAGATTTATTGGGGCATTTATTGGTGGAATTATAGCTATGTATGGTGCAAGGCTTGCAGGAGGATGCACAAGCGGTCATGGAATTAGTGGCTCTCTTCAGTTAGCAGTTAGTAGCTGGACATTCTTTTTAGTTATGTTCGTTTCAGGTGCAACTACTGCAAAAATTTTATTTAGAAAGTAGGAGTATTTTATGCCATTTACAGGAACCACTAGCTTAATCCTTGCTGTAGTGTTTGGGGGGCTCTTTGGGGCACTTCTTCAAAGAGGTAGAGTTGCTGATTATAATGTTATTGTTAATCAGTTTCGATTTAAAGATTTCACAGTCTTAAGAGTAATGTTAACAGCGATAGTTGTTGGAGGTATCGGCGTATACTTTCTTAACTACTTTGACCTTGCTCAATATCACATCAAATCAGCCGATATGCTTGGAGTGATTCTTGGAGCTACTCTTTTTGGAATTGGAATGGTTCTCTACGGATATTGCCCAGGCACAGGAGTTGCTGCAGTTGGAACAGGAAGTCTTCATGCACTGATTGGTTTTTTAGGAATGCTAGTAGGTGGGATATTTTATGCCCTTAGCTTTTCTTGGGTAAAAGAGAATATTTTATCAGTAATGTCTTTTGGTAAAATTAGACTCCCTGATATTACAGGAGTTCATGATCTTGTATGGTTAGTAGCCCTGCTATTTATTGCTATAGTGCTTTTTAGATACCTTGATCGTAGGGATTCAGAAGTATAGTAATTATGTAGAATGGCAATTATGAGTGAAGCCAAAAGCGAATCGGCTCTTAGGGACTACCTAGCTCTTGAGAGAACCGTGATGTCAAACGAAAGAACACTACTTGCTTATATAAGAACAGGCCTTGCACTCTGTGTAACAGGATTTACAGGGGGATACCTTTTTACTGAGGTAAAGACTTTGGCGATCTTTGTAACAGTTGTAGGAATATTAGTTGTTGCACTTGGCATCATTAGATTCCTACATGTTAAAAAGCGACTCCTCTTAAGAAGCGAAATTGCTTCTTAAGGAAGGTCAAAAAAGATCGACTGTGAGGTTTGATCCTGGCTCTCACTAGTAGCAACCAAATCTATCATAACATGAATTCCTGATGGAGTAATACTTGCTCTAGTTAAACAAGCTCCAAGATCAAGGGTAAATGAGAGAGTGTTATCACTATTTGAAGCTTCATCACTTGAGTTATCAATAAGTGACTGAGCGTCGGTGCTTTCAGGTCTTGTCTGCAGAGATGAAGATAGATCTGAATAATCCTCTGGTCTGCAGGTTATAGTATTCATAGATCCTTCAGCAGTAACATAAACCCCGTAACGTAACCCGCCCATATCAATATATCCAGGCGCTTCAGCACCATCTATAGCTGCACGTTGAGGTTTCCAGAAAGTTAGCCCTACAGACTGAGTAGATAGTGGTATAGGAGATGTCTGAGTGCCTGCACCTGTACTTGCAACAGGATATGATATCTCTGTAGTAGTTAGATTATCAGTGTATGACTTTATTGCTGGCGAAGTAGCAAATACAAATGGAAGTACAGCAGGAATTATTCTTTGTCCTCCTGATGTTGAAACTCTAAAGAAGATAGTGTCCCCTGTTCCTATCTGTGATCGGGTAGCACCTGGTTTTAGGTTTATCTCGGGCATCATACCTGTTCTGATATAAAGATTTGGAAAACCATTTGACTCTGGATCATAAGCTGTCCAAAGAGATCCATTAGTTATAGGCGGATCGTCCATACTAATAGTAGCCGTTCCTGTCGAAGAGCAATAACTTAGGTTTCCGCAATCAACATCAACACTTGTCACAGTCTCTGAAGAGTTACTCTGAAGAAGCATGAGTAGGAACAAGTTATCCCTTACAAGAGTCTCGATATCCTCCTCAGTAAAGGATCCTGTGTTTACATTTAATGAATCAGCAAGCTCTAGCCTAAGAGTGCTGGCAATTTCTGCATTAAAATCTGATTGAGCATGATTTACCTGATCAACTATGTCTAAATTTAGATCTCCATCATCATCGATATCTAGAATGTCAGGTATTCCATCGCTATCGAGATCTTCCCCTAACTGAGGGTCATCTACACTAATCTTTGCACCCTGTGATATTGGATTTAGAACAAGCCCAAAGTTACCTGCCCCAAGTGGTGCAGAATCATAGCTGATAGATGGCTTCCTTTTGAAATACTCACTTGTGTTTTTATAAGCTACTTTAGCAAATCCATCTTTAAGTTTTACTCTTCCAATAGACCCGCTAACGCCAGTAGTAGTAGCGAATGCCTTGCCACCTCTAACACTTACAATAGGACCAACATATTTGCCTGATTTTGTAACTAAATGAAGTGTAGATCCTTTTTTTACTTTTGCTTTAAAGGATCCATTCGAGGAAACATTTGACACTTTCGAGGTAGCATTCTTGTTAACGACTATAACTTTATAATCGCTTGGAGTTTCCGTTTTAAGCTTTCCTTTTAGCTTTCCTGCAAAAACAGTTTGTGGTGAAAGTATAAAAAATCCCATTAGTATCAGTGCTATTCTCATATGAACCTCGTTAGTTAATCAGTTCGTATGTATTGCAGTCGTCGATCTTTTAATATTTCTTAAACGATAGTACAGAATTTTCCTATTAAGGCTATCAAACCTTCAGATTTGCATAAAACAATATTTGAGAATGGTCTGTCTCTAAATAACTAAGATGTAAGTTCCCTTATTATCTCCTTACACTTAACACAGTAAGGACTCAGCATATCAACCCCGAGGGCTTCAAATAAAATCATTAACCCAATATACAAAACCAGACCAAAAAAAACAGTTAACCAAATTGAAAATCTAAGGTTTCTTGAAACAACTGCTTCTCCTTTTCCAATTTGAATTGAGTGATTAAAACTGATTCCCCCAATATCAAGGGTATTATCTTTTGCACTGAATGTTCCAAAAACAGTTACCTCCTCTCCTTGAGGTACAACTGTTTCTACAAGTTGATAAGACTCATCAAACTCAGGGGTACCTCGGATTGTATGTATCTCTGAAACTTCATCATTTGCTAATTTTTGAATCTCTTTAAGAGGGTTTCCTTCTGAAAATTTTACGGTACTTAAAAATTCTTTTGCGTTACTATAGTGCATCAGATCAGAAACAACAGTTTTTTTAATCTGTGTCATTACTGGAAATCCAGTAAGTGTTATGGTTCCTTTCATACTAGAGATCATTGAGGGAACTTTCATAAGTCCATGATAACCGATCTCTCTTCTATTATTTCCAGTACCTATATCTTTACTTGCTTCGTACTCAATAAATACCCCTTCTTTCTTTGAGAATGGAGCTGAAAGTGGAGCTTTCTTTGCAGTTAAACGGCCAGAAAATCCACAAACCTTTCCATCTACAAGTTTACCAAGTGTATTTTTTTGCTTTATGGCCACCAAAATGCCCCAAACATTTCCAGAGAACGCCAAAGCTACTACCCCAAAAGCGATTGGGATCCAGACATACCCTTCAAGAGGTGTGCCTTTAGTTATAGATTGAATCCAAAAAAATGTTGAAATTGAAATCGCTAGAGTTACAAAGCAGCCAAAGAACATGCCTCTGTATACATACAAACCACAAAAAATAGAATAGTCTCTATACGGTCTACTTTATGCTTTTACTACCCAAAACAGATGCCTCTATGACAAAAGGTGGTTCCCTTAAAGTGATTCTTGATAAAGAAGCCATAAATTGCCTTTCTAATAATATACTTTCTGTCTATCCAAAGTTTGACTCACGAAAGTTTAAAAAAGAATCTCTTAAGGGAATTAGTGAATTTGAGTTACTTGATAGAGGAAGATTTTTAGCAGATATGCTTTTTTATTTTCTGCCTCAACCCTACAGTAAGGCAGTTTCAATCCTTCTTGACTCACTTACCCCTCCACTAAATAAAACTGAGCGAATGGGACTACAAGTTTTCTTTTATCTTCCTCACTCAAGTTTTATAAGTAAATACGGGCTTGATCCTAAGTTTAATAATGGTCGCGATCCATTTGAGATCTCAATGAAAGCTCAATACGAAATAACAAAACGTTTTACCTCAGAGTTTTCAATTAGAAATTTTCTGATACATGAACAAAAAAGAACTTTAAAAAAACTTAAAACTTGGCTTAACGATCCATCCCCACATGTAAGAAGACTCTGCTCTGAAGGGACAAGACCAAGACTACCATGGGCCATTAGAATTCCAGCATTTATGAGCGACCCTACACCCTCATTACCAATTCTTGAAAAGCTAAAGGATGATCCTGAGCTTTATGTAAGAAGAAGTGTTGCAAACCATGTTGGAGACATTGCTAAAGATCATCCAAAGCTTGCCTATAAAATCTGTAAAGAATGGATAGATGACGCTTCAGATGAGAGAAAATGGGTTATAAGGCATGCCTTAAGGTATCCTGCTAAAAAGAATGATGATTTTGCGATTAAATTAAGAAGGCGTGCCATCTAAAGTTTCGACAAATTCAGTCGATCTATACTCTTCTTAGGGAGGTTGGCATTTATGAAGTGGTTATTTTTCTTACTTTCTATTACTTCGAGTTTCGCTCTCGCTCAGAAATACCAGCGTGAGGGAACAGGGCTAATTTTCCCATCTGATGTTGCAAACATTGATGTAGTACATGTTTCAGGGAATTCATTCCGTGCCTACTATATGAAAAGTGACGGTAATATTTACAGCGCACTTTCTTCCGATGATGGCTCAACATTCATAGAAGAAGGAATACGTTTAGCCGGGCAACATCCAGCTCTTTTAAAGTTAACTGATGGAAGAGTAAGAATTTATTATACAGATGGAACTACGGGCGATCTTTTGAGTTCCATTTCTGATGATGGTCTTACATTTACTACCGAAGAAGGAGTGAGGTTAGCCTTTGGTGAGCCAGGTAAGATAATCCATCCGCATATAGTTTCAGTCCCAAATGGTGGATATAGAATGTACTACGATCAAGAAGATACAGAGTCTATGGTTGGTTTTGGGAAGAATATTCTTAGCTTATTTTCGGAGGATGGATTAACTTTTGAACGAGAAAACGGAGTAAGAATTGGCAAGCGTACTCCTGGATTTGCAAAATTAAGAAAACCAGGTCTATTCTTCAGCCCGTTTGCAATTTATAAAAAAGGTAAAGTTCATCTCTACTTTACTACTGAAAATGACAACAAGAAAAAGAAATCTGGTGTTTGGATAGCTAAATCGAAGAATGGAAAGAAATTTACCGTTCTAACTAAAGCTTTAGGGATTGATCCTGCGATAACTGAGCCATCTCCTGGACCTGGAGGCCTTACTGGAAACCCTCAAGATACATTCATTATCACAACTTCAACCGGTGGAAAAAGAATGTATGTTTGGCAAGCTCAAGAGGGAATATTTAGCGCAATTCCAAAATAATACTTTAGCAAAGTGCTGGTAAAAGCTACGATAGCCATTCTTTAAGATGGAAGGATATCTAGCAGCTATTAGTTTTCTAATTTTCTCTGGAGGTGGAACTTTTGCTCAAGTACTGAAGATTAAAAGTAGAGAGAGGTTATATAATCAAGGCGAAATAAAGAAAGATGAGATCTGCGATGGTCTATCTCCTACCCGTGAATTTTTTAGCTATGCTGCATTTTTAACATTCGCACTATCTGCTGTAACAAGAAGTTATACCGATTACTATATCTTACTCAGTAGACTTCCAGTAATTGCACTTGCATCTATCATTCTTTGGCAACTTAAAGTTTATCGCGGGACAGGCAATGTTTTTTATTTAACCATCTTTGGGAATATTATTCTCCTAGTATTAGCATTAAGTTCAATCTTTGGACTTAGTACCTACAAAATTGCCCCATTAATGGACTCGTCCGTTGTGCTCGTAACAGTATTTTTGTTCTTCGGAAAGATCTCTCAGGCTAAGTTGATGTGGAGGGATAAGCGCTTCTCTGGTGTATCAGTATTAAGAGAGCTAGGAACGATGATTAAAGATTCTTTTGGATTATTATACTGCTATTCAGTCGGAAGTGATCTTCTTTGGATTGGAATTACTCATGCATTATCTTTTGGAACGTCTGCTTTAATAATTCTTATAAAATCTATTCTTCAACATAATCAAGATCTTTCCCGAAAGTTTCCTTAAGACTTAGCGCAGAGATTGTAGCAACTGTCATTACCCCAACAAAAACTAAAACCGCGCTATCAATTATTCCAACATGTCCCCTTAGTGACTCGAAACTTAAAGTCACAAGAACAACAGCACCTCTAACAAAATTAGGAACCGTGGTCGTAACAGTAGCTCTTATATTTGTACCGAACTGCTCCGCTGCGATTGTTACAAATACTGCCCAGTATCCAACTGCAAAACCAAGTCCAAATATAAGAAGATAAAAGTTCGATAGTGAGATCCCATAGGAATGAAAATAAACATTACAAAGTAGTGCTGTTATAAATAAAAACCCTAAAAGCACCATTTTTCTTGTGCGAAGTAACTGGCTTAAAACCCCACTAGCAATATCCCCCACTACAAGCCCAACGTAAGCCCAAAGTACGGCTCTACCTGCAACGGGAAGCTCTTCCATTAAAAGTGCTTTCCCGAACTCTGGGGAGAAGGTGACTAAAATTCCTATAACGTACCAAATTGGAACCCCAACTAAGATCGATGCAATATATTTTTTTAGGCAGCCTTTATTTTTAAAAAGCATCAAAAAATTTCCTCTCTTTACAGAAGTTTCTTTTGTCTTTTTAAACATCCCTGATTCATGAACAACAACTCTCAACACTAAGAGCATTAGGCCCATTACTCCCCCAACTATGTAACTTGTTCTCCATGAAAAAAGATCTGCAACTAGTGCTGCTGCAACCGCTCCAGCAACACCTACAGAAGCTACTAAGGTAGTACCATAACCTCTTTTCTCTTTTGGGAGACTTTCACTAACAAGGGTAATACCAGCACCAAGCTCTCCAGCAAGACCGATTCCAGCTAAAAATCTTAAAATGGCATACTGAGGAACTGTTTCAACAAATGCATTCAAGATATTTGCTACTGAATACATAAGTATGGATCCAAAAAGAACTGAGATTCTTCCCTTTTTATCTCCCCAAACCCCCCAAAGAATTCCCCCTAGTAGCATTCCAAACATCTGTGCATTTAGTAGGAAAACTCCCTCAGTAATAAGTGCTTCACCTTCAAGTCCAAGATCTTTTAGGCTTGCTACACGAACTACACTAAACAGGATTAGATCATAAACATCTACAAAATATCCAAGCGCTGAAACGATAACGGCTGCTGAAAGAATTCGGTTGTTCATAGCTGATTTATATCGTGTTTTCATGTAACCTTCCTAGTCATTGAAACTACTTTGGATCTGCTCAGTTTGGCCTGAACCTACCTCAAGTGCTGCTGGGGTTAGAACCTCACAGCTCCTTATAGCCTCGAAAATTCGAGGTTTTGATGTCTACGCTGCCTCAAGCTGCTCTGATAATAAGTTTAAAAATGAACTTGAGTCCTTTGGTATTAAGACCAAAAGCATCCTGCTTAATAACCCATCTTTTGATGAGTATTTAGCTGAATTGCGCCCTGAGATTGTAGTCTTTGATAGATTTATGACTGAAGAGCAGTTCAGTTTTAGAGTAAAAAATACCTCTCCAGAAACATTAAGAGTTCTTGATACAATTGATCTTCATCATAGAAGAGATCCTTCTCTTAAATATAGAGAGCTAGCAGCAATCTTGCGATCTGATCTTACACTTGTAGTATCCGAAATTGAAAAAGAATATTTAGAACAAAACTTTCCTGTTAGAAATATTTTCTACGTTCCATTTTGGGTTCAAAGATTAGAAAAATCGATTAAGTTTTCTGAACGAAAAGATATGGTCTTTATCGGTAACTTCAATCACCCACCGAATAAAGAGGCTATATCATACATTCATAGTGAAATAGCACCAAATGTTGATTGTGAAGTGCATATATACGGTGCCTATAGTGAAAAGTTCTCAGATAAAAATTTTCATTGCTTTGGGTTTACACCAGATGCAAAAGAAACAATTAGTAAATATAAAGTTAACCTTGCTCCTCTCAATACGGGTTCTGGTATAAAGGGGAAAATTCTTGATGGTTTTGCTGCTGGAACTCCTGTTGCTGCATCATTTATTGCTGCTGAAGGTATAGGTGAATTCGGAGTTGAAAATGTTTTAGATCAGGCATTATCACTTTATAACGATGAGAAGTTATGGAACGAATCTCAAACCTTTGGATTCTCTATTCTTGAAGATAAATTTAATGAGAAGTTTTGTACGGATCAGTTTTTTGAATCTCTTAAAGTTAAAAGATCTGAGTCTTTTCTTCAGAGCTTACTATGGTTTCAGACGTTAAGAAGTACTGAGTACTTTTCTCGGTGGATTGAGGTCAAAAATTCAACTAAATAGCTAATCTTATTAGGATAATTGCGGGTCTATACTGTTAAGTATCCTGCCAAATATTCCGATCTTAGATTAGTTGTGCTTGGGGTTTTAATCGTAATTTTATCTATCTTTGTAGTTGCGGAAGCAAAGCCTAGAATTGCCTCAGAGCAGTACATAATCTATGAACCTAGTAACTCAAAAAAACTTCTTTCTCTCAAAGCTGGAAACAAGATTAAAAAAATCGGTTCAAAATCTTACTCTGTAAAGAAAAAGCGAAATAGAAATAAATCAGTTGTTTATTCAAAAAAGAGAGATCCGTGCAACAGAATTAAAAAAATCCCTGGACTAAAGTGTGAGCCAGACTTTGAGCAGAAAATAGATCTTGTGCCATCGGATTACTACTATTCGATTATGTGGCATCTTCATCATGCAACTTATGGAATCAGAGCTCCAGCTGCTTGGGATGTTACTACAGGTTCGAATGATGTGGTTATAGGAGTTTTAGATACTGGCACACTAACTTCTCATCCAGATCTTTCTGCAAACTTGTGGGTTAATCCTGGAGAGATTGCAGGTAATAGTATCGATGATGACCTAAATGGTTATGTTGATGATGTTTATGGAATTAACGCAATTCTTGGGAACGGAAATGTTACAGATGATAACGGGCACGGAACTCATGTTGCAGGTACCATTGGAGCTGTTTCGAACAGCGACGGAGTAGTAGGAGTTGCCTGGAATGTTAAAATTGTTACCGGAAAATTTCTTGGAAGTGATGGAACCGGTTGGACATCTGATGCGATAGCAGCCTTAGATTACATGAATGACCTTAAAGATGATGGTCTAAATATTGTTGCTATTAATCATTCCTGGGGTGGCAGTGGATATTCTGCTTCTCTTTATAATGAATTTACTCGATCTCAAAACTTAGGGATTCTTCACCCTGCTGCTGCAGGAAACGGAGGAGTAGATAATATTGGAGATAACAATGACTCTATACCTCATTACCCTAGCTCATATAATCAGGATGCAATAATTTCAGTTGCAAACCTTACAAACTCTGGCGTTCTAAATACTTCATCAAATTTTGGGGCAACATCAGTAGATATTGCTGCTCCAGGAACTTCGATAGCTAGCACCTATCATATTAACCCTTGGTATGTGTATATGTCAGGAACTTCGATGGCTACACCTGTAGTAACAGGAATAATTGCACTAATCGCTTCTGAATATCCCCATTTAACTTATTCACAGATTAAAACCTGTATAACTAGTTCAATAATTAGTATTCCAGCACTTCCAATTCAGTTTCCTGGAACAGTAGATGCAGAGGCCGCATTAACATGCGCAGGATTATTACCCACTCCAACTAATACCCCTGCTCCACCAACAGCAACCAATACACCTGTACCTCCAACCGCTACTAATACACCTATTCCACCAACTGCGACCAACACTCCAATACCACCAACTAATACTCCAACTGCTACTCACACTACGGTTCCGCCAACTGCGACCAATACTCCAGTCCCTCCAACTGCAACTAATACCCCTATCCCACCAACGGCTACCAACACTCCGGTTCCGCCAACTGCAACCAACACTCCGATTCCACCTACAGCTACTAACACTCCGCTTCCAACTAATACCCCAACAGCCACACCAACATTTACCAGCACCCCTCTAACTACTAGCACCCCTACCGCCACGAACACACCTATTCCAGCTATCCCGCAATTTACTCTTTCAACAAACCCAGTAAAAAAACTAATTCCTGGTAAAAAATTTATATTAAATATCAATTCAAATATTGATACAGCTGGAATCGTCGAGTTTTCTTTTCCTAAGGGAAAGAACTGCCAAAAGGTAGCTAATATCGATCTTTCTGAGGGAGAAAACTCATATAAATTTAAGCTTCCACCGGGTGCTGGCTCATATAAAAAACTCTTCGTAAGATTTACAGATCAAAATAGCAACAGTAGCTATATAACCAGGAAGATCCACAACACAGGACTTACTACTTCAATTTCAAGGGTTTGCAAGGTACTTGCTAAGGCTAGGTAAGCACTTAAACATCTGCTATTCTTCTAACAGATGCTATCAGAAATTTTATCCGCTAACGCTGGCCTCAAACAGGTTATTGATGAGTATGGAAACCTGTCTCTTAATCAATATTTTCAAAAACTTTTTACCCTTGGAAGATCATCAATCTCTGAGTTTGCACTAGAAGCTCTTGGTAACCTTTGTCAGGAGCATATAAGTACATGCGCAAGAAGTGCGATAGTTGAAAAATACGCTAAAACTTCTGTGATAGACACAGCAATTCATGGAGGGCTAATTACTGAACCTCAAAGTTTTCAAGCTGCAAGTCTCCAGGCATATGCATCAAAGGGTGACGAAGTATTAGTCATTCTTGGATGCACCGCAGTTAGGCTTAATACTCAAACATTTCCTAGAGGTGTACTGTACAAGGGAAAACGATACCCACTTTTCAAAAACGACGATGAGCAAAAGCTAACTTACTCTTGTCCCCCACTCACTCGAGATCTAGTAAGTCGATTTGCAAAAAGAACAGCAGATGCTGGAGTTCCAAGCGAGTGGCTTTTATCGGTTATTGAATCTACCCCTGAACTCTTTTCTCCTAGGTACACACGGTTTGTTGAGCAAGCAACGCTGCTTGATAAACGAGTTCTTATGGAGGCTTATTCAGGGATGCCTAAAATGCCTAAAGTTTTAATTCTTCCACTTGAAGATCTCTCTAAGGAGCTTTTACTAGAATCTTTCAATAAAAAAGATATTTTCTACAAAATGATCTTTGATGAAAATATGAGAACCGATGCCCTTAACACCTTTGATGATATTCAAGGTGCTTGGAAAGGAAGCGTTGGAGGAAATCACTTTTTTGTTGGTGCAAATCAAAAAGGTGATCAAACTGCTTTGATAGTCAAAGATGGGAAATTAGTAGGAAGAGACAGAGACTTTGAGCTTGAAATCTCTGAATCTGCAATCACTGATGCCCTAAAAACCAGAAAAATTGCCCCTGGGGTATTTTTGTCATTACAACTCCTCGTTATGCACGGGATAACTCCAACAGGTGGATACTTTCAGATTCAGTACCTTCCTAAGATGATGAGCAAGATGGATGAGTATCTTAAAAGACACTGCTGCGATTGTTCTTGGACAACAAAAGTAAAAGGAAACCTTTTAAGTTATGGATTTTTGTTTGCTCTTGAAGGAGAGCATCCACTTAGCATCGAAACAGCTGTATCACGTCCAGACAAGTTTGCTGAAGTTTTAGCTGAAAATGCCGAGAAATTAACTGTAAGACAGGCTCTGGAGCTTAATCTACCTGCTCTTTATAGAGAGATTGTTAAGTGATACCTTCGTTTAACCTATGAAGCGTGCCTTAACAGGAATCAGACCATCTGGAGATCTACACCTAGGAAACCTGCTTGGTACGATTAAACCAGGGCTCGCTTTAGGGGACACACATCAGTGTTTCTACTTTGTTGCTGATCTTCATGCCCTAACAACTATGAGAAATGCTAAAGAGCTACGAAAGTTCTCTTATGATGTTGCAGCAGCCTGGATCTCGCTTGGACTTGATCCAAAAAAACATACTCTTTGGAGGCAATCAGACTGTCCTGAAGTGACTGAACTTGCCTGGTATTTAAGCTGCGTTACGGGATACGGTTTTTTAGAAAAAGCTCACGCCTTTAAGGATGCTCAAAGTAAAGACAGAGAAGTTAATCACGGTGTTTTTGCTTACCCTGTTTTAATGGCAGCCGATATTCTTCTTTATGACCCAGATGTAGTTCCTGTTGGAAAAGATCAAAAACAACATGTTGAGATGACCCGTGATATGGCTGGCTCATGGAATGCACTTTTTGGTGAGACACTAAAATTACCAGAAGTCTTAATTCGCGAAGAAGTAATGACTATCCCAGGGCTCGATGGACAGAAGATGTCAAAATCTTATAACAACGTAATCCCTGTTTTTGCAAAAGAAGCTGATCTTAAAAAAGCAGTGATGAGTATCGTTACTGACTCAACTCCTGTTGAAGCTCCAAAAACAATGAAAGGAACTCTTTTAGGAACTTTCTTTGATGTTTGTGCTTCTAAAGAAACCAAAAATGATATTGAAGTAAAGCTAAAGGCAGGGAATTTTGGCTGGGGTCATGCAAAGCTTGCTCTTTTTGAAGTTTTAAATGAAATGCTCTCTCCTGCAAGAAAAGAATATGAAAGTCTTAGATCGGACGAGAAAAAGCTTGAAGCAATACTTTTAGAGGGTCGAGATAAAGCGAAAAGTGTGGCTTTAAATGTTCTAGGACGTGTCAGAGAGGCTGCTGGTTTTAGACCATGCTAGAAACTGGCGGATTAATCCTTATATTTGCTTTTGCTGTTATAGTGCATGAAGTAGCTCATGGGCTTGCAGCAGAGAGGCTTGGAGATCCGACTGCAAGAGATTTAGGAAGGATCACATTAAATCCTATACCGCATATCGATCTCACTATGAGTATAATTCTCCCTGGGCTGCTGTTGCTAAGTGGCTCACCATTTTTAATTGGAGGTGCGAAGCCTGTACCTGTTAATTGGTTTAACTTTAAACGTCCACGCCAGGACATGGCGTTAGTTGCCCTTGCTGGGCCAGTTTCTAATCTTATTCAAGCTGCATTTTTTTGGGGGCTACTTTTAATTGTTCCAAAAATTGAATTTCTAATAACTCTTCTTGCTCAAGGAATTATAGTGAATGTTTTACTTGCAACATTTAATATGCTCCCTATTCCTCCACTTGATGGAGGAAGAATAGTTTTAGGTATATTACCAAAAAATTTAGCAGTTCACTTTTCAAAGCTCGAACGATTCGGACTTATAATTGTAATTTTATTTGTAGTCTTAGGAGGATTTTCAAAGCTATTTTTACCTCTCTTTGATCTTCTAATTTACGGAATTGAAAGCTCCTTAAAATAAAAAATAACTCTTGGTTTTTGATTTGGCTGTATATATTTTAATGCTTATAGCCCTTTTTTTCGTGCAATTTGGCTCTAGTTATTTTCACCATTTTAATTTTTAACCTATTGATTTTATTTGTATTAGGAAAATTTCAACTGCCACAAATCTAAGCCTCTTCTCTTTCATAGCCGTTTTTGAAGAGTAGAAACGGATTTCGAAAGTTTGTGAAGATAGGATCTAACATATCAAGTCTACTTGCACAGAGAAGGCTCTCTGAGGCTACTCAGTCTCTATCTTCAATCTCTGAAAGATTATCATCTGGGCAAAGAATTAATAGAGCTAGTGATGACGCGGCAGGATTATCGATTGCAGATGGACTTAGAGTCGATTCAAGAATAAGAACTCAGTCTATAAGAAACATCAACGATGGAATCAGTCTTGTAAATATTGCAACAGGCGCATTAACAGAGCTCAGTAAGGTTACAACAAGATTATCAGAACTAGCTGCCCAAGCATCAAATGGAGTTTACTCGCTAACACAAAGAAGAGCCCTTGATAGTGAGGCTGATGCTCTAACTAATGAGTTTAACCGGATCGTTGCATCAACTAAGTTCAATGGTCGCCAGTTATTTGATGAAAACGGGATTGTAATTCAGGCTGCTGTAAGTACATACAGTCTTGATATGACTGATCTCTTTTCAAGAGATGTTGGAGCTGGAACATTTAGTGTCTCACAAACTGTGTCTTCAACAAATGCATGGAGAAAGCCACTTATTGTAGATGTAAATGGAGATGGTAACCTAGATATTGTAGGCACAATATACTCAAGTAGTGCCATTTCTGTTCAACTTGGCAACGGGGATGGGACTTTTAATGGATCAGCAACCCTGGCTCTTCCATGGGCTACATCATTAGTCGTAGGAGATTTTAATAATGATGGTCACATGGACATTATCGGCGGACGAGGCTTTGGTCCATCAGCAGAAGCTGCCCTTTTTCTTGGTAATGGTAACGGTACATTTCAAGCCTCAACTTCGATAGCTCAATCTCAACTTGGAACTGGGTTTTTTGAGTCTGGAGATTTTAATAACGATGGGAATTTAGATTTCCTTGCCCACTCTACTACTACTGGTCAAATGCTTATTCATATAGGTAATGGTAACGGTACTTTTAGAGCCGCCCAAACTTATACTTCTCCTTATACAGGGACTGACCAAGGGTTTGGTGATCGAGCACCGATGGACATTAATGGTGATGGAATTTTGGATATCATGGCTCATTCTGGAAGCTCACTAACTGTAATGTTCGGAAATGGTGATGGTAGTTTTGGTTCAATTGTCACAGTAGCTTCAGGGCTTGGAGTTATAGGAAATTACGTAAGGGGTGATTTTGATGGGGATGGAATTGTTGACGTTGTTGTTGGTAGTACTACCGGAGGAAATGCAAAATTCCTTAAAGGAAACGGTGATGGATCTTTCTCGATTTCACAATTAGGATTCCAAAATAACTTTTATATAGAAGGTGCTGGAGATTTTAACAACGACGGACATCTAGATTTTAACGTTGGGACAAATCTTTATTATGGAAATGGTGATGGCACTTTCTCTACTGGCAGTACAGATGGAGGTTCTGGTTTTGGTGATTTTAATAATGACGGGGTAATTGACTTTCTAAACGGATTTACAACCACAGCTTTAACAGTAAAACTTCAAAATACAACCGATTCTGTTCAGATTGAAACATTTAATCTCAATACTCAAGAATCAGCTCTCTTAGCCTTAACTTCAATCTCTGGATATCGAGACAGAATTTCACAACAACTTGGAGCACTAGGAGCATCTCAAGCAAGGCTTAGTGTAGGAATGAATAATCTTATCTCTGAGCGTGAAAATATGCTTGCTGCAGAATCAAGGATTAGAGATACAGATATGGCACAAGAAGCAGCGGAGTATATAAGACTCAAAATTCTTCAGGAAGTTGCTACTAATGTTCTAAAATCAGCAAACCTAATTCCTGAGATTACGATAAAACTTTTAAATGGAGGGCTATGAGTTAGAAGCTAAAACAGTATCATCTTACTAAATTTAATAATTCGTTATGACAGCATGAGTTAGATGCTACAATTGTACCTGATAGTTCAGTGAATTCCTCAAATGAAAAGAATTCTCCCTTTTCATTTGTAACACATCCACCAGCTTCTTCTATTAATGGGAGGTAAGGAACATAATCCCAAACCTTGCCACCACGTATCTCGAAAATAATTCCATCTAGTTCCCCTGAGCATAATGCCATCACTGCAATGGCTCCTTCAGTTGGATACTCTCCCCCACTCCAGTTTTTTGCTCCATCTACGTTACTAAAGATTTTTTTAGCGGTTTTAGAATCTGAAACCCTAACTGATTTTCCGTTTCTGTAAGTTCCAATCCCTTTCCTTGCATATAAAAATTCATTTAACTCAGGAAGATACATAACTCCAAGTGCAGGGATAGTGTTTTCCACTCTTGCAGCTAAAATTCTATAATGAGGTTTTTGATCTATATAAAAACTGGTTCCATCTATTGGATCTAAGATCCAAAATGCTCCTGATTTTGAAGGAATAACCTCTCCTTCTTCTGACACTAGCCCATCGTCCTTAAAATAATCGGCTAAAAAGAGGGAAAATTGATCATGAACATACATGTCGCTTGAGGTAACCCTCGAGCCATCTTTTTTAAATGTTATAGTGATTCTGTCTCTTGAAATTTCACGTACTTCATCCCCTAAACGCCTAATTTCGTCTTCAATTAAAAGATCAAGCTTGTGATTTATCGGTTTCATACTATGATGTAGCTATGAAAAAATCTTTTTACGATCGATGCTATTCTTCATTAAAAAAAGTTCCAAAAGGTCATGTTACCACTTATAAAGCGCTTGCTGAAAGCATACATTCTAAGGCGGTTAGAGCTGTAGGCACTGCTATGAAGCGCAACAAAAATGCCCCTAAAGTTCCATGTCATAGGGTTGTAAGAAGTGATGGAACTATTGGTGAGTATGCCTTTGGGAAGTTAAAAAAAATCGCTCTTCTCAAAAAAGAAGGTATCGAGATTGAAGGCGGAAAAGTTAAAAATTTAAAGAAGTATCTCTACAAGTTTAAATCTAGATAAAACTTCTGCGACTAAAGCTTTTGTTTTTGGAAATTCACTAAGTAAATTAGCTTCATTAATCTCACCTACAATTTCTTTCCAATTAATATCTGCAAAAGTTTTTTTGTTATTATCACTTTTTTCTTTTCGTCCCCTATCAACTGAATCACCAAATCGATCTATTAGATCATCAACTAACTGAAATGCTTCACCGATTAAAGTTCCAGCTCTTTGTGAAGATTCTACTAAATGATCTTTACCTGCGAATTTTACAGCTCCAAGAAGTGCACACTCAAAAAATGGAGATGTTTTTTTGCGGGCAAGTTCTCTTGGATTTAGTTCCTGGTTTGTATCACTTGCCTGACCTTCCATGACTTTTCTATAAGAACTTGCTAAAAGTTTTTTTTCATCTCCCCACTCAAAGGCTAAAGCTAAAAGAAGATCTCCTGCTAAAATAGCAGTTTCTAATCCAAACTCTATGTGAAGTGCAGCCTTGCCTCTTCTTTCAGTGTCACCATCAATAATGTCATCATGTATAAGTGATGCTGTGTGAAGAAGCTCAATTGCTGTACCAAATGATAGGCGATTTTCGGTTCCACCTAACTCTTGATAGAAAGTATTAAAAATTAATGGCCTAATTCTTTTACCACCAGGAAAAAGTGCATAATAAGAAGCATCATAAAGCCCACGATTATCGATACATAGAAGTGCTTTTTTTATATCTTCTTCGATTAAGTTATTGATTTTATTATCTTTTTCCAAAGTGGCTTATTCCCTGCCCCTAGAATCTCTCTAAAAATCCCTAAAAAGTACATAGATCCGCAGATAAGTACATTTCCTTCTCCGTCTTCTATCGATTCACGATAGTTCTTATAGTAGCTTTTTACCTCAATTCCCGATAATTCCTTTTCAAGCTCCTTACATGGAACAGCCATCTCTGATTCAGGTTCTACTAGATAAACTTTTTTTGTTAAGGTTTTTAAAGTTTTACACAGCTCTTTATAGTTTTTTGTCTTTAGAGCACCAAAAATTACAACATTTGGTCTATAATTACAGGCACTTAGCGAATCTTTTAACCTGTGGAAAGCTTGTGGATTGTGGGCGCTATCTAGAATATAACGTCCCCCTATTCTCTCAAATCTACCTGGCAAAAATGCATTCTCTAGTCCTTCTTTTATTGAAGTAAACCCTAAATGAGTTGTTAGCTTTTCAGCTACAGCCATATTAATGCCCTGATAAGCTCCTTTAAGTTTTACCTCAAAGCACGAGAAGTCTTTTGAGGATACTTTTATTGCGTTTGAGCCAAATATCGTAACTAAAGAATCTTTTACGTCTCCTAAGAACACTGGAACACCCTCTTTAACTATTCCAGCCTTTTCTTTGGCTATTTCTTCTTCAGAGCCACCTAAAACTGCCTCATGGTCTAGCCCTATAGAGGTAATGGCAATCGCTTTTGGAGATTTAATAACATTCGTTGAATCAAGCCTCCCGCCTAACCCCACTTCTATCACAGCGTAATCAACACTTTCGTCTCTAAAATGCAGGAATGCTGCTACTGTGAGAGCCTCATGATAAGTAAGCTCAATATTAAGTGCTTTAATCCTTTGCATAAGCTCATTTAGCGTCGCCTCCGAAATTGGCTCTCCATCTACTATGATCCTCTCCGTAGGAGATATAAAATGAGGCGAAATGGTTAATCCTACCTTTAGGCCACTAGCCCCAATGATTGAGGCGCAAAAAACCGATGTAGAGCCTTTTCCATTTGTTCCTCCTATATGAATGGTTGGATATGAATCTTGAGGATTGTCTAGTAACCTTAGCGTCTTTTTAGTGTTCTCTGGGGAGAAGTCCCCATCCCCCGACCAAGGCTTTAGAGAATTTAAATACTCTGTCCCACCGTGGGACGCTATTTTTGCACTTAGTTTAGGCTGTCCCACCGTGGGTCAATTTAACATAAATTTCTTTAAGATCTGAATCTGAGTAAAAGTCGATGGAGATTCTTCCAGAGTCCTTACTGGTTCTAAAAATCTTTGCCTTAAGTCCTAAAGCCCGTCTTATATCATCAGAAATTCGAGCATCATCAGCTGATTCAACTTTCTCTTTTCTACGTTCAATATTTTCGGTTAAATTTGCTCTTGTTAATACATCTAGATCTTTTAAATATGAAGCTCTTATATCTGGATCTTCAATTTTACTAAGTAAGAGTACTTTTGACTCTGAAGCACCTTCTTTTAGAGCGTTTAATAGATCATCTGGGAGTTCCAAGATCTCTAAGCTTCTTTGAACCATGCTCTTTGAGATCCCAAGTTTTGAGGCTATATCTCTTATACTTAAATTATAGTTTTCTTTTAAAATTCCGATAGCCTGAGCGCGCTCAAGAGGGGAAAGGTCTGCCCTTTGAAGGTTTTCAACGAGCTGCACAGAAAGGGTTAAGTCGCCTTCCTTATGATTGTGGGTGCTTACAATGCTTGGAATAGTCTTCTTTTTACAAAGTGCTGATGCTCTAAGTCTTCTTTCTCCAGAAACTAGAATGTACTTTCCTTTGGTTTCGGAAGGTCTAACTAAAATTGGGCTTAAAACACCATAAGTTAAGATAGAATCAGCAAGCTCTTTTAGCTTTTCTTCGTCAAAAACACGTCTTGGCTGTGTTGGATCGCGCTCAATATCTTCAAGTGGAATCTCTCTATAAGGGGTTCCTGATCTGTCTCTTTCAATTAGAGAAGGGCCAGAAAGTAGGGGATTATTTGCAAGAGAAAGTTTTCTTTTAGTCACCTAACACCTCATGAGCTAAAGCTAAGTAATCTTCTGCACCAGTTGATTTTGGAGCATACTCAAAAATAGTCTGTCCACTAGCGGGAGCCTCAGCTAAGGACACATTTGTTCGTATAATTGTATCAAAAACAAGCTCTCCAAAGTATGACTTAACGGTCTCTGCAACAGCTCTAGCTAACTTCTTTCTGCTATCGTGTAAGCAGATAAGAACACCACCAACTTTAAGGGTAGGGTTATAAATACTTCGAACTTGATCAATAGTATCAAGTAGTTGCCTTACTCCATGAAGAGCAAGGTACTCACTTTGAACAGGAATAATTACTTTCTCAGAGGCTGCAAGGGCGTTAAGAGACAAAAGTCCAAGGGCAGGGGGGCAATCAAAAAGTACTACATCAAACTTCCCTTCAATAGAACTAAGTGCGCGTTTTAAGATTAACTCTCTTCCAACAACTCCACCAAGCTCTAAATCAGCCGCACTCAAAAAAAGCGAAGAGGGGGCAACGTTTAAGTTATTGGATCTATTGATAATTATTTCCGATAACGCTTTTTGACCCTTTAAAACATCATAAATGGTTGGGTTTGGATTTTCTTCAATTACTTCCGGGTCAGAAGCTAACCCAAGATGAGCAGAGAGATTACTCTGTGCATCGAGATCTATTATGAGTACACGCTTACCAAGCTCAGCTAATGCTGCACCAAGATTAGCTGAGGTTGTTGTTTTACCAACACCACCTTTTTGATTTACGATCGAAATTAACACAAGAGATTACGATCTACATCCAAACACTATCGTGTGTCTACAAAAGTCATCGTGTTTTGATATAAAAATTTATCGTGAATCAAAAAAAGTTTTCTCGTGCATCAAGATAAGCACATATCGTGAAGTGAACTATAAAAATCTAGTAAATTATCGTGAATCAAGATAAAACATATAGTGATCTCAAATAAATTTTGAGCCTTAAATCATTGATCTCTTTTATATTTTTTCCCGGTTACTTTAGTATAAGTAACTTAAACTAAGATTGTAATACATACAAAAAGTAGATAAAGATTCATTTAATGAAAAGGAAAGTTTCTAGAGATGAGATGAACTTAGCTGAGTTCCCACTAGCGATCCTTTCAACGAGATCAGACCCTTCAATCAAAACCCTAGAATTTAAAGACACAGTGCGTGGCAAAAATGGAGAGCTGACTGAGCGTTCTTGGATAATTACAGGTGCTGATAAATTTGGACTGCCAACTGCTTCTGATGATGAGGTTCTTTTGGGGCTTCTAAAATTAAGTGTTGATACTGGACTAGCAGCAAGAAAAGTTGTTTTCACTAGATATGAGCTAATGAAAATTCTGCATTGGAGTACCGAAGGAAGAAACTATTCAAGACTTCAAAAATCATTAGATAGACTTAGTGGAGTTAGAATCAAAGCTAAAAATGGATTTTATGATAATGATTCCAAAGCTCATTGCACAAAGAATTTCGGTATTATCGATGAATACGAGATTAATGATGGCAGAGATGAAAGAAAACCTAGCTTTTTTACCTGGAGCGAAGTTTTGTTCAATTCTTTTCAAGTTGGGTTCATTAAAAAACTGGATTTAGATTTTTATTTAAGTCTCAAAAGTGCTGTTTCAAAAAGACTGTACAGATATCTTGATAAACACTTCTGGTATAAGCCAAAAATAGCAATCGATCTTTTTTTACTTGCACATGAAAAGATCGGGATCTCACGTAACTACAAATATGTAAGCTCGCTTAGGCAACAGATAGATCCTGCAGTAGAGGAATTAATAGAAAAGGGTTTTATATCGAATGTTGAATATGAGCAGCGGCAAATAATATTTATAAAACAAGAAACCCAAACTTCAAAACCTTTGGATAAAAAGCAGATTGTTTTAAGTAAGTTGATAGAAAGAGGGGTGAGGGAAGCTTCAGCAAAAGGAATAGTCTATGATGCATGTGAAGACATGCTTTCAAGAATTGAAGCAATAATAGATTATTTTGATAAGTTAAAAGCAAAAGGTGGAATAACAAAAAATCCAGCAGGATTTTTATTTAAAGCAGTATCAAATCCACGTTCTTTCTGCTTGCCGTCAGACACTCAAAAGCCACTTGTTTTGGAGAACCCGAAAAAATCAGACAATCTAGAAGCTCAGTACCTAGTAGAGCGAAAAAAAGAGATCTCAAGAATTAAAATGGAGGTAGAACCAGAGCTTTTAGAAAAAACTGAAATACAAGTACGAAATGCCCTATCAAACATAGCTCCTTTAATAGGAGCTTCAAAACTTGAAGAGGCTATAAAACATGGGGTAGATGAAAAGCTTGCAGTGCTTTTTGCATTGCCCTCTTATCAGGAGTGGCTTAGTAAGAGACTCTAATACGAAGTGTGTGTAGTAGTTCAAATAATTAGCTTGAGGCTCGTACACAGTTTGAGTTACAGCCCCTTTAGTAAGCCAAAATCTTGACAGGGTAGCTTTTATAAAGCTCATCTTTTCAATAGCTTATACTTGGCACAATAGATGCGAATAACCTACTGTGCGCATCAATTTTGACGGAACCTTCGCCGATATCCAGCGAGCACTTAGAGCGTATGCTCCAAGTAATAATCTTGGAGGGCTTTTTAATCAGGAGCTAAAAGAGGTTAAAGAAGAGGTTCCTAAAGAGGTAGCCAGGTTTACACCACCCCCTCCAGTTAAGGAGATAGAAATTCCACCACCATCTATGGTTTTTGAGACTCAAGCCCTTGAGCGTGCACAGGTAAATCTAGAGGCCTTTCCACTTTCAGCACCTGAAGTGATACACACAAAGAGGATTAATGACTCTGAAATAAAAAGACAGGCCTCTTTTACCCCAAATGAAAAGACCGAGTACTTCAAGGGGCTCATCGCAGAAGCAGGTAAAAAGCATGGAATAGACCCAGCACTTGGGATGGCTGTGGCAAAAGCGGAGTCTAATTTTAACCATAAAGCTATAAGTCAGGACGGTTTTGAAAGTAAGGGGCTTTTTCAGCTTCTAGACTCAACAGGTAAAACACTACTTGAGCGAAATGATATGGATACAGATGGGTATGATCCATTTAATCCTGAAACAAATGTAGACCTAGGGGTAGGGTACCTACGTTACCTTCATGAGACTTTTAGTAAGCCTACGACCTTGGGGAATAATCTTTCCACTGTTCCAGGATTTAACTCCTCAGAGGTGGAAAAATTTGCCGTAGCAGCCTTCAATGCCGGGGAGGGAAGGATTGCATTTGCTCAAAGTGAAGCTAAGAAGCGAGGGAAAGATCCAAGCACTTTTGAGGACGTAAAACCCCATATTCCAAGCATTACGCGGTCTTATGTAGATAGAGTACTAGCTGATAGAGATAAGTTTGGAACTGTTCTAATCACCCCCAAAGAGTAACTTGGCAAGGATGTTGCTCTCTCACCTGTCGTAGTTAACGGGTCGGAGTTTCCCAAGGAGAAAGGGCAATGAGTATAAATATACGTACAAACATTCCATCACTAGCAGCTCAACGAAATTTAGGCGAGAGCTCGCAAAGACTAAATACAGCATTTGAAAGACTATCATCAGGTTTGCGCATTAACCGTGCAGCAGACGATGCAGCAGGTCTTGCAATCGCTGAGAGCTTAAAGGCGGATGCAAAGATAGCTTCAGTAGCGATAAGAAATGCTAACGATGGTATCTCAATTATCGCGATTGCTGACCAAGCGATAGCTCAGATAGGAAACGTTCTATCAAGGCTAGCAGAGCTTGCTCAACAATCTGCAAACGGTGTGTACGCAAATACTCAGCGTTCTGCTCTAAATAACGAATTCCAAGCTCTAACATCAGAGATTGAGCGTATAGCACACACTACTACATTTAACGGGTTAAAACTTCTATCAGGTGGAGGAGAGGTAATCTTCCAGGTAGGCTTTGATGGAGGCTCATCATCTCAAGTGAGCTATCGTGGAGTAGCTGCTACACTTGAATCTCTTGGATTAGCCAGCCAAGGCTCATCAGTAGGTACATATTCAATTATTGCAGAGTCTGATGTTGCATCTCAATCAGCAGCAAGAGCTGCCCTTGATGCGATTAACGCAGCTATATCTTCTGTCAACAGAAACAGGGGAAGTTTAGGAGCTGCTGAGAGCAGGCTGAATGTTACAATTAAAAATCTACAGGTTGCACGTGAGAACTTCATGGCAGCTGAATCACGAATTAGGGATGCAGATGTTGCAGCAGAAGCGGCTGAGCTTACAAGACTTAGCATTCTGCAACAGGCCGGTGCAGCAGTATTAGCACAGGCTAATCAGCAACCACAGTTAGCATTGCAGTTGATAGGTGGATAGTAGGAGCAAGGAAGGCGTATGACACTCAATATTAGAACAAACATTTCGTCGCTAGCAGCACAACGAAACCTGTATGATTCAACAGACAGGTTGAGAACAGCTTATGAGCGACTATCTTCTGGTCTTAGGATCAACAGAGCTAAAGACGATGCAGCGGGTCTAGCAATTGCAGAAAGCTTAAAGGCAGATGCTAGAATTGCTTCAGTCGGTATAAGAAACGCAAACGATGGTATATCGATTGTAGCTATTACTGACGGTGCTATTAACCAGATCACTTCTGTACTAAGTAGATTAGCAGAACTTGCTCAGCAATCAGCTAACGGGGTGTACAGTAACGCTCAACGTTCAGCCCTACAATTAGAATTCACAGCTCTAATGAGTGAAATGGAGAGGATTGCTGTTACAACAGAGTTTAACGGCTTAAAACTTCTCTCAGGTGGAGGAACCGTATCGTTCCAGATAGGTTTTGACGGAACATCAGTTTCTCAAGTTACCTACTCAGGTGTTCAGGCAACACTGCAAGCTCTTGGACTTGCTCAAGTGGGAACTTCAGTTCATACATACTCGATTACTGGTGCTACAGATGTTGAGTCACAATCGGCGGCAAGAGCAGCAATTGATGCTATTAAGATCGCTATAACTTCAGTTACTCGCCAAAGAGGAACACTTGGAGCAGCAGAAAGTAGACTTGATACTGCAATCAGAAACTTGCAGGTTGCTCGTCAGAACTTCGCAAACGCTGAAAGCGTAATTAGAGATGCAGACGTAGCAAGTGAAGCGGCTGAGCTTTCAAGACTAAACATCTTGCAACAGGCTGGAACTGCGATACTAGCCCAAGCTAACCAACAACCTGCTCTTGCACTACAGCTTTTACAAGGTTAATTAAGGTAGGTTTTTGGGGGTCAGGCCTCCCGGCCTGACCCCTGTTTCATCGAGACAAGTCTTTGTACTCTGGCTAGTAGAATCTTAATATCAGACCCTTTAGCAACAAAATCATCTACTCCATGGCCAAAGGAAAGAACTTCATTTTCTTCAGTTCCGGCAGCTGTGAGAATAAGAATCGGAATTTTATCTGTTCTTGGATCGGATTTAAGTTTTTGAACCAACTCTAAGCCTGACATCTTTGGCATCATAAGATCTGCAACAATTACATCAGGAAGCTCCTCATAGACCTTTTGAACTCCTTCAAGACCGTTTTCAGCAAGGGTTACATCGAAAAGTTGTTCTTTAAAAACCTCGTTCATTATCCAACGTGTATCAGGGTCATCCTCAACAAGTAGAAGTTTAGTTTTCTTTAATGGTTTCTTCTCTTCAGTTTTTAGATCTAGCTTTGGAAGATCCCCTAGAACTCTTATAAGCTCATCTTTAGTTGTAACACCTTTTTTTAATAGCTCCGTACCAGCTTCTTGAAGAGAGATGTATCCATGAGATCTAGCAAGCTTTTCAATTTCATGTTCTGGAAGATTGTTATGAATGGCCTCTCTTATTTCATCTGTTATTTCAAGAATACTATAAACAGCGGTTCTTCCGGCAAATCCTGTTCCATGGCATTGATCGCATTCAGCTGCTTTATTACAGGTGCAAAGCTTTCTTACTAGTCTTTGCGCAAGGATCCCTCCTAAAGAGGCTGCTACAACAAACCCAGGAACTCCCATATCGATAAGCCTTGTTATTGCAGCAGGTGCTGAGTTTGTATGAAGTGTAGAGAGAACTAAGTGACCAGTCTGTGCAACCTGCATCGCTATGCTTGCAGTTTCACTATCACGGATCTCTCCAACCATTATAACATCAGGATCTTGTCTTAAAACCGATCTTAACCCTTCAGCAAAACCAAGCTCTACTTTTGAGTTAACCTGAATTTGAGTGATACCTTGTAGGCGGTACTCAACAGGATCTTCAATCGTAATTATGTTGTGAGATCCATCGTTTTTATATTGAAGTGCCGCATATAAAGTTGAACTTTTTCCAGATCCTGTTGGTCCAGTAACAAGAACAACTCTTGAGGTGCCTTTTAGCATGGTTTTTAATCTTGATTGAATCTCATCAGGCATTCCTAATGAGTCAAAGTGAATAGATTGAAACTCACCACCTAGAACTCTAATAACCAAATTTTCACCATACTGAGTTGGAACTGTAGAGAGTCTTAGATCTTTTGTAGAATTCCCAGCTTTGACTCTTAATCTTCCATCCTGAGGGCGTCTCTTCTCGGCAATATCCATTCCACCAAGTAGTTTAATTCTTGAAACAACCGCTGGATGAAATCCTGATGGAATCGTTAAAAGAAGTTGCAAAAGCCCATCTACTCTTATCCTAACAGGAGAGCCATCTTGTTCTGGGGATATGTGTATGTCACTTGCATGTCTTTCTATAGATTCTCTTAAAATTTTATCAACTAGTTTTACTATTGGAGCAGCTTCATGATTATTCGAATCGACTGGAGCTTCTTCTTTTATAATTTCAGTTTTCTTTTCATCTGGAAGCTCAAAATCAAAATCATTTCTGTCTCTAGCTGCATGCACCGTCTTAACATGAGAATATGAAGCAACAACAACTTCAACTCTACTTCCTATTTCAAACTCAAGAAAATTCTTCCATTCAAGATCAAAGGGATTAAACACCGCAACGCAAACTCTCTTCTCTGATACCTCTACTGGGAAGGATCCGGCTTCAATCCACTTTGAAAGAGGGATCTCTGAGAATTTAACTGAATCAAAAAGTAAAACTAAAGAAGAAAGAATACCTTTTGAAATTGAAAATAAAGGGATACCAAGTTTTTCAGAGAGTTTTTTCGCTAATTGCTTATCATCGCAGATTTCTTTTAAGTCTAAGGGAAGCTCTGTTACAGTTTGATTTAATAAACCTTCTTTCTCTAAGAATTTAAGCAGACGATCGCCTTTCATACTCCCCCATAAGGGCAAATCGGCAAAATTTTTGATTTACTTTAATCTTTATAAATTGGCGCTATTCTGTAGCTTCTTTCTTGAAAAACATCAGTTAAAGCGTCTTCTACCTGTTTTGCAACTGTGCTTTTAGAGCAGCTAATAATATTCGCTGTAGGATCAGAGTTAGGTCCACCAGTACAGGTTTCATTACATGCTGGGTCATGTTGTCGAATAGCAACTAATGTGCCGCCAGATGCTACTGACCATTCGTACCATTTTTTTCCAGGCTCATAAAATGGTGCTCCTTCATTTCTATTTGCATAATATGCTTGCCTTGCGTCGTATTCATTTGTTTCAAAAGGAACAGGGATTATACCTTCTTCTACTGCTTCATCAGATCCGATACAGCTATTAGCTCCACTACCAGTAATATCCCTAATCCCTGAACTTGGGCCGACTAAAATTGTATAAATTGAACTTCTTTTTGGTTCAAGAATTAGTTTATCTATTACACGATCTAAATCACCCATAGCAGTGTAATAGTTTCTAAATTCAACCCCACATCTATATCTATTTCTAGTTGAATAAGTCGGGGTAACTTCGCCATATTTTTTACAAGAAACTAGATCATCAGCCAAGCAGGAGCTATTTAGTGAGTTTCTAAGAACTGGGTCATATAAGCTTCTATTAACATTCACCACTCTTTCATCACATGTAGAGATCCCATCAGTAATAATTACAACCTTGTGCCTTAAATTTAACTCACCAACTAGTGTTAAATGATGAGCAGCTTCTCTAATAGCAAAACCATGATGAGTCCTTTCATCCCAGAAGGGGAATAGACCATTTGTTATTGGCCTTGAGTTAAGACTGGTTATCGTTCCAAACGTAAGAAGATATTCACTATTAGTATGTGGATAAACAACTGTAGGCCACTGAAGATCCTCTCCAAAGCCAGCTAAGGAAACATAGTTTCCATATTTAAGACTTTCTTTATAAAGATTTAGCGCAGTTTGAAAGCCTTCAAGGATATCTGTAAGAGGTTGAGGCCCTCCCATATCACCATTTGAAATTGAATATCCATCAACTGCGATGCTTCCAGCTACACGAGCTGTAGAGTATCTTTCGCTTGGGATAATATTATTTGCAGTAGCCCCACCAGGGTTTGCATGAAGAACATCATATGCTCCTAAAAATGTATTGAAGGCACCATCAGCAGGTAAAATTACCTCAGAGTAGTCGTCATGATAATGTCGAAGTGGATAGGTTGCTAATCCATCACCACCTCTTATTCCTTTTGCTATAAGCTCACTCCACTCTAGCTCTTCATCGGGAGATGCTTTAAGAGGATCATTATAATAAGGGGCTCTATAAGCAAATGCTGCTGGCCAGTGAGCTTCTGGTGCACCTACTTCTGATTCAGCCATCGGGTGGCTTTGAAAGGTTGTAGATCTTGATCTATCAATTAGAAATGTAACCAAAGTTGGCTCAAGTGTTCCAATACAGGTAACAGGAACTGATACGCTTTGTTTTAAAATTCCTCCAAATGGACCAGTTACAGGAGAATGAAGCTCGCCACGGATTAAAATCGCATTTACTAATTTTTCAGCTTGAGCTAGTGAATCGTACGATTTAAAGCATCTTGGATAATCACCATCAAGATCCCCACATCCTCCTTCCTCTACTTCTGAACTTGGGTCAACCCCGGGAGCGATATACTTAAAAACACCTGCTACAAGTTCGTTTTCACCATCACCAAGGTCAAAGGCTTTGCCACCTTTTCCAACTTTTAGGATCTCATTTTGTTCAAGCATTGCTTTAGCGGCATTAAAAGCCGATTCTAATCTTACAGTATGTTTTAGATCTGCCTCTTCACTTTGGTAATAACCTTTAATTCCAGCAAGGGCTGCAAGTCTGCACTTATTGTGAAGCTGCTCTTTTATGGAAAATATAACAACCGAATCAACTGCAAGTGCTGCAACAAATAAAATAGCTATTATAGAAAGAACTGATGTTACGAGTGCAGCACCTCGCATCTATTAGTGACCTCCGCCACATTCACAAGAAATAATAGCCCCACTTGTTGGATCAGTTACAACGTTTCTCCTATTTTCACAGTTTTCCACTAAACACTCATTTCTAGTGCAAGTTCCGCCAACATCTGTATAGCCTGGTTGGGTACACTTACAATCACAGTGGTCAGTTCTAACTTTCATCCCAGCACCACAAAGAGTGTCAGTTAAACTACAGGTGCAAGTAGTAGGGTTTGTTTGTGTGAAATTAGGCCTACATTTACAAGAAAGAGATCCCGTATCTTCAGAGGAGGCACTATCAGCTTCCCAGCCTAGTCCCCAATCGCATGCACATTCACAAAGATTATTTCTCCACCATCTTCTTGTACCACCGGTTGGACATGGAGATAAGTTAGAAGGGCAGGTACAAAAGCCAGTTGGTCCTGCTACACCGCCACGATTACCAGATCCACAGTCGATACAATTGCAGTTTGCTTCATCGAACCCTGCAGTAGGGGAATTTAAAAGATCCTTACACTGCTGAAGTGTTAAATTACAGGTGCACCATTGCGATGGATTAGACTCACAAGCAGTTAGGCTACAATTCGGAGCAGGTTCACATTTACATGTTGTAAAGTTTGGAACTTTAGCACAACTTCTATCCCCTCGATTTGATTCCCTGCTTTTACAGGCAGCAATTAGTTCAGCAGCATTACATATGCACTCTTCACAGTTTTCATCAGGCTTAAAATATGTTTGGTGTTGACCAAAACCAACACTATTACAATTTAGTGGACAGTCACATTTTTTGCTTGAATGATTTGGATTAAACCCATCAGCACAAGGAATACACTCAAGGCCATTTAGGTAGCATCTATTTTGACCGGCTGGGCATCTTGGATTTCCACCCTCATCGTTTCCATTGCAATAATTATTAGCACACGTTGTGTCGACTGAGCGACCACCGCCACTTGGCCCGCCACCACCACCACCTGACTCACTTTTATTTACCATACATATCTCGGCCTGATTTACTGCAGGAATTGGAGGAAGCTCAGCATAGCCGTATACCCTTACCGTTTCTGTGATTGTAGTACCCCCAAGAAGTCCAAAAGAAATTTTCGAAAAAAGAGGACTTCTTTGGTAAGTAACTTCTACCCCGATGGGTTGCTCTTGAAGTGCATTCATTAAAGTTTGCCCTGATGTAGGGGTAGGTCTAAAAAGATGAAAGGCACGGTTATCTTGATCAAGGACTAAATTTGCTAGCCCTCTAGGGTTATCAACAGTCCCAATAAATAAAGAGGCAGGAAAATCACGACCATTCTCATCAATAGAGTCGAAAATTTGAGTTACATTGTTTGCTGCAACTGAAGCAATATTTGGATGTGATATTGCTACACTAAGAGCATCTTGTGCGCCTCTATGAATAGCAGACCTTGCAGCGTAACTTAAAAGAAAGTCGATTACAGAGAATGTCATCATGATTAGGATTGACCCACCAATCACCCATTCTAAATACGTCGCACCTTTTTGTCGGGGCATATGTCTCCTATCGGAAGAATTATTAGAAAAGTTTAATTCTAATTTATTGAAATCGATAGGTTTTTTTTGGCACAGAACATAAAGTAGAGCTATTTTTATGCCGATACATCTTGCGTGGAAGAGCGTGGTTCAAGCTTGGTTGAAACGGCAGTTATATTGCCTGTGATGCTCCTACTAGTAGTAGGTCTGGTGGACGTAGGACGTGCCCTTAACGCGTATATTCAACTTAGTACTGTTGTTGGAGAAGCAACCAGGGCTGTAGGGTACCTGCCTGATATCACGACTACAGGCGAAAGTGGGGAGGTTAATGACCCAAGAGTTGCATGCCCTACAACCCAAAGCTTGGAACATGGCTGCTTACTTCAGGCTAGCGACTTTAATACACAAGCTTCAGTTGGCTCTCAAAATAGAGTAGCAAGGCTGCTTTATGAGGCTGGAGGGCACAACTTCCCAGCAGGTTCAAGATGGAATGCAACATTAGCTGAAATTCCAACATCCAACACTGAAACAACGAGGGTAATAAGCTTAAGTGTAGCTGTCCCAGTTGAATCAATTGCATCAAGATTTTTAGGAATTAGCGCGTTACCAGATACTGTAAATGTGACTGTAAATGCCGTTGGTCCTTATATGATGCCCGAACCTACAGACGGGTAGAGAGTTTTTCAAATTCATCTATCCATGCAGCGATTACAGGAGATGAGTAAGCTTGAAGCCTTAGTCGATTAAAAAAACCTTCAATCTGTTCACCAAATGACCTTGACTGTATCGTTTTATAAAGAATCATAGGAAGGAAATACTGCCCCTCGCTTTTTTCTGGTCTAAATTTATTGTCCTTAAAGGCTTGATTAACCTCGTTTTTAAGGAACATCCTATAAGGTCTAGTTGTTCCCTCTAAACGTCTTTTTATCCTAAAAAACATTGGAGTAAATAAATTGAGACTCATTTTGTTTGGGTAATCAAGGATTACTCTTTTTTTGGAAACTCTGCAGAGTTCAGAAATTAGCTGTTTCCACTCTGGAGAATGAGAAATAAGTCTAAAGCAAAGAACAGTATCAAAACTTTTATCAGGGAAGGGTAGGTTATAAAGATCGTGGGCAACAAATTTAACATCATGATTTAGTCTTTTACTACAAATTGGCTCGCTTCCTGCCACTGTTACATCATAGCCTTTAGCTGCCAGAGGATTGGCAAGCTGAGCGTGACCACCACCAACATCAAGTATGGTCTCGTTTTTTGATCCGAGCATTGATTCGACGATAAAAAGCTGCTTTTCTAAAAACCACTCACCAACCGGTCCTCTGAACCTTTCTGCATAGAGGTCGCTCGAACTTTCAACGTCTGATTTCATATATCTTTTAAAACTGGTATTAAAACGATCTATACAGGGTAACGCAATGGGTGCACTTAACATTTTATCAGATGAAGCTCCTTTAAGGGGTAAAACCCCCTTTAGAAGCCCTGAACTAGGGGGGGAGCCAAGGGCTTTAAGGGCACTTTCTCAAATTATAGAAGGGGGGTTATGCCATCGATGCGGTTCCTGCGTTGGTATCTGCCCAACTGATACCCTAGCTACTGACTCTTCGGGGTACCCTACAGTTAAGAACCTTTCAGCCTGCACAGATTGTGACCTATGTGTAAAAGTATGCCCTGGTGATGAATTTGATTTTAAAGCTTTACACCAGGAAAAGTATGGAGTTGGAGCAGATCTTTCTTTCACGCATGGCCATTTTTTAGAGTCATTTATTGGCTATTCAACTGACCCATACTTAAGAGAGCGCTCAACATCAGGAGGTGTAGTCACAGCTGTTTTAATTCATATGCTTGAAACTAAAGCTATCGATGGTGCGGTTGTAATTACTTCGGATGAAAAGACTCTTTGGAAAGGAAAACCTATAGTTGCAAAAACTAAAGAAGAGTTATTAGCTGCAACAAAATCAAAATATGCGATCTCCCCAACTAATGAAGTGTTTAGTGAGATAAAAAAACTTGGTGGAAAGTACGCACTAGTTGGGCTTCCCTGTCAGATTCATGGTTTTATTAAAGCAAGTAAGCTTGATCCAAAACTAAAAGAACAGGTTGTGCTTACTATTGGACTTGTTTGTCACGCTGCAGTGGAACATGAGGCGTACGATATAATCTGGGATCTTTTAGGTGATAAGGCAAAAGATGCAATGAAATTTACATCAAGAATAGGAAAACATCCTGGAGCACCTCACATAACAATGAAAGATGGGTCTCTTTATCCTGTCTATTACGGTGATAAAAAGGGTTACAAGCCATCTTCGATGGAGGTAATCAACATACTTTACCGACTTTATAGCCCCAAGAGATGCTTAACCTGTTTTGATGCAATGTCTGAGTTTGCTGATATTACAGTTGGTGACCCTTGGATGGCGCCACCAGATGAAACTGTCGATTTTTATAAAGGTTGGAGTTTTGTATTAACTAGAAGTGAGGCAGGAAAGAAGGCTTGTAAGAGCCTTGAAAACTCTGGAGGGATGATCAGGAAAGATGTTTCAAGAAAAACTGCTATAGAATGTAACTCATTAATGGCTAATGAAAAGCGTTGGCGTGCTTTTAGAATTATTGAATCACAAAAAAGGCAAGGAAAACCAGTTCCAAGTTACGGTGCTTTTGGAGAGGAGATGCCAAAGCAGTCTGGAATTCAATTTTTTAAGACTGAAAGCAATATGCTTAGTCATATTCTTTGTTACTTACCAAGATGGAGGGAGCCTTTTTTGCGCTTCATGTTAACCGGTGGAGGGTACTCACTCTTTTATCTAAACAACTTAAGAAGAAAGTTTAGATTTTGGAGGCGAGATACCTGGTTCATGTTACGGCGAAACTTCTCCAAGGACAGTTCCATTCTCTAAAAAAACTACCTTTGTTACATCAGGACTCATCTGTGCTTTTATGTTCTTTTCAAAGGCTTCTCTTGCATTCTGTGGCATAGCTGACATTGGAAAATTTTCTACTTCAAGTATTAACTCATTATTCTTAAAAGAGTGGGACTTGATTTTTGGTCCTACGATTGGATGTTCGTAAAAGTATTGAAGAAACTTACCTTTTGGACTTTCAACAACACTTGCTGGCTTGGCTTCGGATCTATCGAGTGAAGATAAAAAATTTCCAAAACGTTTTATAGCTTCATCATCTGGTGCGTACTTAATAGTTTCAGAGCCAATCTTTTTTGCTTCTTCAATCTCTCCATTTCGTGCATATGCAATCGCTAGGTAGGCTCCTGCCTGGAAATTAGAAGGGTCTTTTTTGAGGATCTCGTTTAAAATTGATTTAGCTTCCTCGATTTGGTTTAAGAAAGTTAAGCTACTTGCATAGTTTGCTCTAACTTGTTCATTATTTGGATCGATTTCAAGATACGATCTATAGAACTCTGCTGCTTTATCAAAAGCCTGTTGGCTGTAGGAGATTTCAGCCATTCCTAAAAGTGCATCTTTATCATTTGGATTAATATTCAAAATACCCCTTAGTGCTTCAAGGAGATCAAATACATAAGCCTGATCCGTATCGATTTTTTCTTGTGCAGCATAGGCAAGCTCCCTCCAGGCATTAATATCACCGGGGAATTTTGTTGTTTTTTCCCTAAGCGATTCAATTTTCGGATCAGTATTAGAAGTTTCAAGAGCTACAGGTTTTTTACCGAGTAGATTGTCTTTTAGAACAAAGCCTAAGCTTAGAACTAAAATTAATATTAAGAGGTGGGTTTTTGAGATAGCTTTAAGAGATCTACCACATTTAAAACAATAAATTGAGTCTTCAGGGAGATCGATATTGCATTTATTACATTTCATGCTTTTGATGGTAAGAGAAACAGATATTAAAATCTATATTTGACAGAATATGGAGAACCAAAGATCTTAGTTCTAAAAGTCACTCCTTTTGGGCTTGAATAGAACTTATAGTTGTTCATTCTCCTTCTTGCATAAAGATTTGTTGTTTTGTTGTTGAGTCTTTTTGAAGGGTGGTAAAGATTTCCTGAGCCACCTTGTTTAAAGCCATATAGATCTTTTCGTGATTTCGAACCAAGCCTTGGGGAGCAGAGGCAGTGGGAGGATAGGATAAGAGTGCAGATTATGATTCTTAGCATGAGTGCTTACATTCTACTTGTATTTGAAAGTTAAACAAATTTACTTGGGGGTCAGGCCGGGAGGGATCTGTCGTCTGCGCAAGCAGACGAAGAAATAAAATGGGGGTCAGGCCGGGAGGCCTGACCCCCAAGTAAATTGAGGCATCCACCCCAAGGGTGATTTTTTTATAACCATGTCGTAAAATCTAAAATTGATCGGGCTGTGGCGTAACCTGGTAGCGCGTTCCCTTGCGGGCGCGTTTTTTAGCAGCGATAGCTGCAATAAAAACGCATGACAGCTCAATGTGAGCTAGCGAACATTGAGGCATCCACCCCAAGGGTGATTTTTTTATAACCATGTCGTAAAATCTAAAATTGATCGGGCTGTGGCGTAACCTGGTAGCGCGTTCCCTTGGGGTGGGAGAGGTTGGAGGTTCAAATCCTCTTAGCCCGATATAAGCTGTGGTTTTGATAAATTTTTGAGATAAATCTCATCAAAAACTTTCTCACACCAATATTGAATTCCTGAAAATGCTGTCGTTCTAAGGGCAGGGCATCCTAGTCTTTGAGATGGATTAGTGAACTTGTTTTTTACAAGTTCAATCGTTTGATCATTTAACCTAGGCTCGCCATCAGGGAGGATATCTAGTTCTAGGGGATTTGCAGCCGCTCCATCCCAAAGAACGCCATCAAGTGCAAGCAGCATTTCTAGATTAAAGGTAGCCATCATTCTTGCTACTTTTAGGAGGGACTCTCTGTTACCCGGTGTAAACTCTCCGGTTTTTTCAAGATAGAGTGCGTGCCCACCTCCAAGCATTTTCCAGAAAGCTGATATAGCTGTGTGGTAACCAAGCTTTAGATGTTGATAAGGAGTCTCTCTAAACCAGTACTTACCGTTTTTTCTAAGAAGTTTGATGTATTCTGTTGTATCATCAGTTATTTTTAGTCTTTTAATTACAGCCTCTTCACACCTTGCTCTCATCCAAGCCCAAGGGAAAGCAGAGCCTCTGGATTTTAGTTCTTTTAGATAGCTATCTATTTCTAGTTTTCCTAATCCTAAATCATCAGTGAAAAGATCTTTAGATATATCTTGCCAGGTTCTCTCAATAAAGCCTTCTGTTACTTTATAAAGATCCCTCTTATTGTTATCAGTAATCTTAGGATGAAGATCGCTTAGTCTTTTCACGACTTAAATCCCAAAGATAGAGATATTTTAAGAAAACATAAAAGCTTTCAAGAGCAGCAATAACCAAGCCCTCTTTTCCCTCAAGGAATCCTTTCTTAAGAAGATAGATCTTAAAGAATCTGACTTTAGCTCTTAATATAGAAGAAAACAGATTGGCTCTTTTACCTTTATTCAAAGAATTTATAGCAGATGTAAACGCATACTTTTCTAGTCTTTGAACATGATCTCTTAGATCTTTAAAACTGTAGTGAAGGAGTTCCCCGTTAAGCTTTTCAATTCTTCCTCTAACTAAAACCTTTTCATGTGGGTCTTCACCGCCCCAAGTAGCGTTCTCTTTTCTAAATAGTCTTAGTCTGTACTCAGGATACCAACCGCCCTTTCTAAACCATTTACCTAGGTGAAAAACTACTCGGTTTATCTCATAACCCGATATTCGCTCATCATCTTCTAGGACTTTTGCTAAAATCTCTTCCTTTAGTTCTTTACTAACTTCTTCGTCAGAATCAATATTAAGTACCCATTTATTTGAGCAAAGATTTAGGGCGAAAGACTTTTGGTCAAGAAATCCAGTCCAATCACGATGATAAATTTTATCTGTAAATTCTCTAACTATATCTAAGGTGCGATCAGTGGAACCACTATCTACAACAATGATTTCGTCACAAAAAGAAATACTAGATAGAGCGCGCCTAATCTGATGAGCCTCATTATGACAGATAATAAACCCGGATAGCATATTACCAGTTAGCTCTCCTTTTCTCTTTTGTAGCTGTTAACCCTTCAAGAAACTCTTTACCTCCATAGTTTATACTTTGTGCTTCAGCTTCTCGGTTTAAGGCATCGGTTAATGAATTTGATGGATTTCTAAGAGATACTAAAAGCTGAGTCGTACACTCTGGTCCAGACGATTCGATCTCTGAAACTATTTCTTTTGCTCTCTCTATGCTTGAATCAACTAGATCTGAGATAAGCCCTAATCTCAGAGCGGTCTCATCTTCAATAACTCTTCCCGTGAGAAGAAGAAGGGACGAATTACTTGCTCCAACAACTTCTCTTAAAAAATAGGTTGCTCCCATCCCAGGGTGAAGACCCAGCTTAGTAAAAGTGAATCCAAATTTTGCACCTTTAGAAGCAACTCTAATATCGCATCCACAAGCAACACAAAGTCCCGCACCGATTGCATGTCCATTGATAGCTGCAATTGTCGGAATCTCAAGCGATCTAAGTTTTAAAAATGAATTGTAAAAAGAAAGCATTCTCTTTTTGTTTTCTTCTCTTGTAAGTTTTGTTTTATTTAAAAGCATTTCAAGATCACCACCAGCAGAAAAGGCACGTCCGGCACCGGTTAAGATCATTGCTCTGAGGCCAGGAGTTTTTTGTACTTTGTCTATTGCTTCTGAAAATTCACTGGCCATCTGTTCAGACATAGCGTTGAGTGAATCAGGGGCATTAAGGGTTAAAATAGCGGTTTTTTCTTTTGTCTCAAAAAGCACTAAACTCATGGGGAGTTCTATACCGCAAACAAATTATGAAGGCTATCTTCTTTGACCTAGACGGCACATTACTGCTTTTAAAGGAACCTGTTCACTTAACCTATAGAAGATTTGGGGCAGAAGTTACTGAGGGCAAAGTTAAATCTCTGTGGAGGAACCTTGAAAGAGAGTACTTAAGAGTTGCTTACAACTATGAAACTACCCCAGAGATAGAGAAGGAATTCTGGATTAATTTTGCAACTACTCTTTGTAATGGAGACAAGGAGATTGCACTTAAAGTTTATAACTACTTTGGGAGTGGAGAGAGTAGACTTTTAAATCAAAAACTTCTTAATCAATTTGACCGTGAAGAGCTTGGAGTGTTTACAAATAACGATAAACGCTCACATCAGATACTCAAAGATCTTGGAGTATATGATAAGTTCAAATGGATAATCACAGCAGGTGAACTCGGGGTAAAAAAACCATCCCTTCAAGTTTTTTCTGATTTGAAGGAATTAACCGGATTTAACGACCTAACCTATGTGGGGAACAGTTTGGAGTTAGACATCGAGCCTGCAAAAAAAGCAGGGTGGAAAACAATTTTCGCTTCAAATTCTAATGTAAATCCCTAAGGTGTCGAAGGAATATGTACCACGGAGGGAGTTATGTTCTTACGATTTTTTCTTACAATGAGTTTTTATGTTGTTTTAGCTCGGTTTATGTACACCGAAGCAGTAACCTATCTGCCTGAATCTCAAGCATATCTTGATACAGCGATAGAATTTCTAACTATTCCGCCATCAACAGAATGGGATAAGGAAAAGATAATGGAGTATTCAGATACGATTTTAGCAAGTATTCCTGTATCGAAAGCTCAGGCTGAAGAGCTAACACGCTTTTAGTAGTGTCATAAACTCAGCTCTACTAATTTCTCTTACACCAAGAGTTTTTAGAAATGGATTCATTACCTGACAATCAATAAAGGATACCCCATTTGATTTTAACTTTTGGATTAAAGAATAAAGGGCAACTTTAGAAGCATTCGGTTTTAGATGAAACATTGACTCAGCGGCAAAAAATTTTCTAAATCCAACTCCATATAAACCACCCACAAGTTTTGAATCTTCATAAACTTCAACTGAATGAGCGAAACCTTTATGATGTAGTTTCGTATAAACATCTATTATCTGTTCCGTGATCCAGGTTCCTTCTTGCTTTTTTCTTGGAACTGAAGCGCAAAGTCTTATTACGTCTTCAAAGTTTTTATTGAATCGAACCTCATACTTTTTTACTGATCTTTTAAGGGAGCTTTTGGCTTCGTCCAGGAAAAGTACAGCTCTTTTTGGTGGAGCAAACCAGGTTATAAACTCGTCTGTTAGTGGCCAGGGGAAAATTCCCTCATTGTACGCAGCTATAACAAGTTCCTCAGTTATTTCATATGTAGAGATTAAAATACCTTCCTCTGACGCTGTTTCAACTGGGGGAAAGACCATTTGCGAATAGTAGCTCTAATTCAGTAAAATGATAAGTGATGCCAAAAGAAGATGGTGGATTAGAGATTCTAGACAGGGTAATCATTGGTAAGCCAAAACTTTGGCGGGTGCTTCTTTTAAATGATGACTATACACCGATGGATTTTGTGGTTTCGGTGCTTGAAAGAATCTATAGAAAAAATCCAAGCGAAGCTGTTCAGATAATGCTAAAGGTTCATAATGAAGGAAGAGCTCTTTGTGGCATTTATCCAAAAGAGATAGCTGAGACAAGAGTTGCTCTGACTCACGAAGAAGCAAGAAAGGAGGGACATCCGCTAAAAGCAGTCTTTGAACCAGAATGAGCACACCAACATTTTCTAGCGACTTATCTTTTATTTTAGAAGCTGCATTTAAAGAAGCAACAGAAAGAGGGAATGAGCTTTTTACAGTTGAACATATTCTTTTCGCACTGACTTTTAATAATGAAGTTAAGGAAATAATCGAAAGCTGTGGAGGTGATGTAGGGCGTGTAAGAAACAGACTCGAGGAGTTTTTTAAAGCTCACTGCGGAGAAGGCGATGAGGTTGTTAAGACACTTGCTGTTGATAGGATACTTCACAAGGCATTTCAGCAAGTAGCTTCTTCAGGCGGAAGGGAGGTAAAACCTAAAGACCTTTTGGTTGCGATCTTTTCAGAATCAGATGGATTTGCTCAGTACTATCTTTCTGAAGAAGGGGTAACAAGGCTTGATGTTGTGGAATACATAGCTCATGGAAAACCAGTAATTTTTGAAGATAAAGAAAAGGGCTTTCTTGAACATTTCGCTGAAGATCTAACTAAACAAGATCACGACCCTATAATTGGCCGCGAATCGGAATTAGACAGAGCAGTCACAATACTTTCAAGAAGACAAAAAAATAATCCACTTTTAGTTGGAGATGCTGGAGTAGGTAAAACTGCTTTGGCAGCAGGACTAGCTGAGAGGATAAAAAAAGGTGAAGTGCCTGAGAATTTAAAAGGCGTGAAGCTTTATTCTCTTTCAGTTGGATCCCTTGTGGCTGGCACAAAGTACAGAGGGGAGTTTGAAGAGCGTCTCAAAAAACTTCTCTTAGAACTTGAAGATAATTCGATTTTATTTATAGATGAAATTCATACCATTATGGGTGCAGGTGCTGCTGGAAGCGGGTCTCTTGATGCAGCAAATCTTCTAAAGCCAGCTCTTGCTTCAGGAAAAATAAGAGTCATGGGAAGCACAACTTATGATGAGTATAAAAAATCAATAGAGAAAGATAGAGCTCTATCAAGAAGGTTTACCGTGATAAATATCGATGAACCTTCCACTATGGACACTATAAAAATTCTTAAAGGTCTAAAGGAAAAGTTTGAAGAGCATCATGGAGTTACTTATACTGAAAGTTCATTAGAAGCAGCAGTTAATCTTTCAGTTAGATTTTTATCAGAGAAAAAACTTCCAGATAAAGCTATTGATCTAATTGATGAGGCAGGTGCGTCAGCCAAGGGAAAAAGGAAGATTACCCCAAGAGAGATAGAATCAGTAATTGCTAAACTCACAAAAGTTCCTGTCTCGACAGTTTCAAAGGGAGACAGGGGAAAGCTTGAGACTCTTGAGGCAGATCTAAAAATGATGATTTTTGGGCAAGATACGGCTGTGAGCGCCGTAGCAAAAAGTATAAAAAGAAGAAGAGCAAATCTTTCAGGAGACAGAAAACCGGTAGGAAGTTTCCTTTTTGCTGGCCCAACAGGAGTTGGAAAAACGGAGCTTGCAAAGGCGCTATCAAAAACACTTGGAATACATTTTCACCGGTTTGATATGAGTGAATATGGGGAGAAGTTTGCAGTGTCGAGACTTGTTGGAGCACCTCCAGGATATGTTGGGTACGAGGAAGGTGGCCAACTTACAAGCTTAATTAGACAACATCCTTATGCCGTGGTTTTGTTTGATGAGATAGAAAAAGCCCATGAGGATATTTATCCGATCTTATTGCAGGTAATGGATGATGCAACCCTTACTGATGCCCAGGGGCGAAAGGCAGATTTCAGAAATGCTGTAATTATTATGACTACAAATGCAGGGTCAGATAAAGTTAGTTCGTTAGGTTTTGGTGATAGTGCACCGATATCTCATAGGGAATCTTCTATTAAAAAACTCTTCAGACCTGAGTTTAGAAACAGACTTGATGAGATAGTATATTTTAACCCACTACCTACAGAAGTAGTAAAGCAGATAGTCAGAAAATTTCTTGATCAATTAAAAGTTCAACTGAAGGAGAAGAAGGTTATTTTAGAGATCCAAGATGAGGTTATTAACTATCTTGCAGAGAAGGGATTCGATCCGGTACTTGGCGCAAGACCTCTTCAAAGACTGATTCAAAAAGAGCTTTCTGATCCTTTCTCTGAAGAAGTATTATTTGGCAAACTAACCAAAGGTGGAAAAGTAAAGGTCGCAATCAAAGATGACAAGATAGTTTACAATGCGATTGAGCTTTAAGTATTAGCTATTTTCACTTTCTTATATTTGCTTGGAATACCTAAAATTAGAGGTATACTATCTGAATGAAATTATTATTTGCTTATGCTTCTATCTTCTTTGCTATTGGCAATTCTTATTTATTTGCTGAAGAGCGTATACGTGTTGGGGTATCAGTTCCTATAACTGGTGGCGCTACTCCGTACGGGACAGACATACTTAATGGTATTCAGTTTGCTAACAGGATTTTATTCAAAGATAAGTACGATCTTGTTATAGAAAATGATGAATGCTCAGCAAAAGATGCACTTAATGTGGCTCGAAAATTAATTTCCTTAGACAGGGTAAACTATGTTCTTGGCTTTGGTTGTAGTTCTGCTGTTTTAAGTGCTGCGCCACTGTATGAAAAGAATAAGGTAGTTGCGATTGCAGCTGGAACAACTGCTCCAGAAATCTCGAATGCCGGAAAATACATTTTCCGCACAATGCCAAGCAGTGATAGTGGGGCAAGCTTATTATATGATTGGATCGTCAGTCGACATAAGAAGCTTGGTGTCATTTCCGAACAAACAGATTATGCTCAAGGGGTTCTCCAAGGCCTCTTAAAAGCACAAAAAACCAATAGATCAACTGAAATAATAGAAAGCAACTATCTTCCATCTGAGATAGATTTTCGAAGTATTTTACTACAGTTAAAAGGTAAGGATGTTGATGGCATAATGTTAAACCCACAAAGTGAAGAAAAGCTCATTATAATGGTGAGGCAACTTCATGAACTGGGCCTTAAACTTCCTGTTTACGGATTTATATATCCAAGTAGTCCAACTTTTCTCTCCTCAGTAGGAAATTTAGCTCATGGTATTATTTTTGCTGATACTCCATCTCCATTAGATATAAAAAATCATAACTTCAACTCTATCATTAACCAATTCAGAAGAGACTATGGTGAGGTTAAAAGCTCTGAGTTTTATGTTTTGACAAGCATATTATCCTTTCAGGCCTTAGATCAGGCTATTAATAGCGGAGCAGATGTTCAAGAGCATCTTTCCAAAAATAGTTTTAGTGGTATAAACGGCGAATTTTCTTTTGATGAAAATGGAGATCTTAAAGGATTTGGATTTATTCTTAAGACGATCCGTTACGGTAAAGTTGAGCAGCTAAATCATTTAAGTTCATAGATTATCGTTTACTATACTAGAATTCGGGATTTTTTTAATTCCTCAAAAAATTTTAATAAATTTTCTCTCAATTCCTACAGGAATCTAATCAGTTTTGATTTCATCACGAGTTAAAGTCCGAACTATTACTTCGCCACTCCTTACATTTTCTGGAGTTAAGAGAAATTTATTTCCAGTTATATTTTCTACAAAATAGTACCGTGAATGAGGCATATCACCCTCATAGCCTAGTTTTCCGATTAGCCAATTACTTCCTGATTTTGCATCAGCGTATGCGTAAAGTGTTGTAGCCTCTTGAAGCTGACTAACAGGATACTGAGCATGGGTCCAAAGAACATGACTAGAGAGATGCTCTGAAAGTCGATTGGCTCCTTCAGGGATAGTAGCAGTAGCTTTTTGAACAACTGGTTTTTGAAACATACTACCAAACTATGGGCTCTAAGCCTTGAGAATTCAAGATCTCATTAGTCTTTGAAAAATGCTTACAGCCAAAAAATCCTCTTGAGGCAGAAAGTGGAGATGGATGAGGGGCTTCAAGAATAAAGTGTTGATTTTTGTCGATTAGATCACCTTTTTTCTGTGCAAATGCTCCCCATAGAAGAAACACAACGCCTCTTCTATGCTCATTTACAACCTTAATAACTTCATCAGTAAATCTTTCCCAACCAAAACTACGATGTGATCCTGGTAATCCTTCTTCTACAGTCAGTACAGCATTAAGTAGTAAAACACCCTGTTTGGCCCATCTTTCTAATGAACCGGAGATTGGCTTTGGTGATCCAATATCGGCTTCGATCTCTTTAAAGATATTTTGTAAAGAAGGAGGGAATGGTACACCCTCTTTTACAGAAAAGCATAATCCATGAGCCTGATTTGGCCCATGATAAGGATCCTGGCCGATGATTACGGCTTTAACAGTTTCAAGTGGAGTGAATGTTAGAGCATTAAAAACTTCAGAATTTTTTGGATAGATGATCTTTCCAAGAGAACGCTCTCTTTCAACAGCCTCTAGGATCTCCTTAAAATATGGTTCGTCGCGGTTTAGATAATCGCCCCAAGGCATTAGGTCATCATATTAGTATGGCAAACTTTGCTCAAGCTCACTCAATATCTCGATGTAGGAGTCGTATCTAAACCTTGCAATCGATCCACTTTCAAGAGCATCCTTTATCAGACAACCTGGTTCCGCCCTATGAGAACAATCTCGAAATTTACATTTGACTTGTGCAAATTCTGGAAATGCAAATCTTAACTCTTCAGCCGATATATGAGTTAACCCAAAAGCCTGAACACCAGGAAGATCGGTAATTAATTGAGAGTCACCTCTCATGTATCCCACTGCCTCTGAGGTAGTTTGTTTACCCTGACCGGTTCTTTCACTAACCTCACTAGTCTTAGCCTGAGCAGAGGGGATTAGTTTCTTTAAAATGGTACTTTTACCAACACCAGAGACACCACAAAGAGCTATGTGTGAAAAAGGCTGAATAAATTCGAATAATACATCTAAATTTTTTTCAAACTTGGCACTAACCTCAAATTTTGTTTCAAATTCGTAACCAGTTGTAACGCAATCGTTGAGATCACATTTATTAAAAACTAGAGCAGTTTTGATATTTTCTGCGTGAGCTCCTACAAGCATTCTGTCTATTATCTTTGTATTAAAAAGAGGTGGTGGAGCTGTGATTACAAGTAATAGATCTAAATTTGCGACTAAATTTTTTTGTCTTTCTTCAAAAGAACGTCTTAAGAGATTTTTTCTCTCCCTCCTATCAACAATAACATTCTCTTCATTTACAGTAACTTGATCCCCAACGACGGTGTCTAAGAACTTTGTTCTTAAGGTACATTCAAGTAGCTCGCCTTCTTTGTTCCTAACTAAAGTGTTTCGCCTTGAAGCTCTTACTACTATCACGGTACGTTTAGTGAATCGCCTAAAAGATATCCTCTAAGTGTATCGATAGTAGCGAGTATACTTGCTCCTACACTATTCCAATTTACATCTTCGCCAAAATGACTAAGAGTGATTGTAAGAATCGTAAAAAGAACTGGGGTAATTATAGCTGTAAAGATCCCGCGGCACTCAACTCCTGGTAAAACTCGAACCAAAACAAAAAATAAAAGACCATTACAAACTAGAGTAAGAAGTGCCCTTAAAGATAGTGAATCAGGAACACTATAAAATAGTGCAGCATCCCAAAGATATGCATTGGTCAGATAAATTAACCCGACAAGACCTACTAAACTAAAAAGACTATTAATCTTAAGACCAGGTAGAATTAAAGCAGTCAGGGCTAGGGCTACAACTTGAAATAAGAAACTCACATTGATGAGTATATAGTTAAATGGATAGCCTGGACAGTTGTTGTTATAAGGCACACGGTTTAAGATTGCGTATAATATGAGATCTTCACTTTTATTTGCTCCAGGGGTTTTTTTACTTCTCTTTGGAGTTTTGTTTTTAGTAGCACCGTCATTGGTAAGATACTTACTAGCACTTTTTGTTCTTTTCTTAGGTGGATTATTTCTTTTTGGAGCATGGCAGCTAATACGACTAAAAAGAAGATTGCACACTGTTGTTAGACAGGCGCAGATTATAGTTCATAGGAATGACGTTGTAGAAGATAAGGTATTATTCCATTGAGATTCCTCTTCGCGCTTATTCTTTTATTTTCAGTTGCTCAAACTGAAGAGAAACATCCGTTTATAACAGTAGGTTTGGTTTCCGATTTTTTGGAAGCTAAAGCTGGCGAAATTGTTAGGGTAGGGTTTTACGCAAAACCCGATCCAGGATGGCATATTTATTGGAAGAACCCTGGGGATTCCGGAAGATCACCAAGATTATCCTATACATCTTCGGTAAAACTAAATGAAAGCAATTGGCCTGTTCCTAAATTATTCAAACTGGGCTCACTTGCAAACTATGGGTATGACGAACCAACAATTATTTTTCATTCATTTAAAATGCCTGAAAAGGAAGTTTCACTTAATCTTAAAGCTGAGTGGCTTGTTTGTGAGGAGAACTGTATTCCTGGAAAAACAGAAATTACACTAAGCATCCCTGTAGGAGAAGGTAAAAAATCAGATTACTTCCCACTTTTTGAATCCTTAACTGAGAAACTTCCTAAAGTTTACCCACTCTATAAAGTAGAGCAGAAAAAGATAAACTCAGAGATACATCTCACGATCACTAGCGATGCACCACTTCCTGAAAATAAAATCCATTTCTTTTCAAATACAAAAGGGCAGATTGAGCATGCAGCACCTCAAAGAATAATCTCATCAGGAGATTCAATTACTGTCTCGGTGCCATTGAGCCAAAATTCTCCTCCAGAGAAGCTTTCGGGGGTTATTGTTGGGGATTTTAATGGAGTTCCTGGTGTAATTGTTGGTGAAGATGGAGAAGTTGTTACTCAAAGCCTAGAAGAAAATCTACCCTATGCATTAACCTTACTTTTTGCTTTTTTAGGTGGGCTAATTCTTAATCTAATGCCCTGTGTGTTTCCAATTCTATCTATTAAAGTCTTATCCTTAGTTGATACTCCAAGAGAAAAAGGACTTTATTACACATACGGAGTTTTAGTTTCCTTTGCTCTTTTAGGGGGGCTATTTTTACTCCTTAAATATATCGGACTAAGTTTAGGATGGGGTTTTCAGCTTCAATACCCTCCTTTTGTTTATCTGATGATATTTCTGCTTTTTCTTGTTGGATTAAACTTAGCATCAGTATTTCATTTTGGAAGTTCGATTCAGAATGTATGTGGAAAAGTTGAAACTAATGATACTAAACTCGGATCATTTTTAACTGGAGTTTTAGCCACAGCTATTGCTACACCATGCACTGCTCCATTTATGGGAGTGGCACTTGCCTCGGCTGTCTTATTGCCTGGTATTTTAGGATTTTTAGTATTTTTGTTTTTAGGGTTAGGGCTTGCTTTCCCTTTTCTACTGTTATCGTTATTTCCCAATTTAACCCAACTTCTTCCACGACCTGGCTCATGGATGGAAATTTTAAAAGTTGGACTTTCCTTCCCAATGTTTGCATCAGTTGTTTGGTTAATTTGGGTATATGGGGGACAGAAAGGATCTGATGCAGTTGTGCAACTTCTATTTGGTCTAGTGGGAGTAGGTTTTGCAGCATGGATTTACGGATTAGGTAGAAAAAAGATCGGAATCTTAGTTCTTTTACTATCAGTTATATTTGGTTATTCCGGTCAAGTTGTGCAATCTAGTGACTACGTCGATACTCATGGTCAGGAGTGGGAACCATATTCAGAAGAATTGATTACAAAGTATAAGAGCGAAGGAACCCCGATGTACTTAGATTTTACTGCTTCATGGTGCATTACTTGTCAGTTTAATAAGGGGCTGGTTTTTGCAAGTAAAGAAGTGAGAGATACGATTACTCAAAAAGGAATTAAGCTTATTAAAGCTGATTGGACCTCAGAAGATCCTAAAATTACAAGAGCGTTGAAATCATATGGCCGTGAAGGAGTTCCATTGAATGTTGTCTATGATAGAAATGGTGAGTATCAGATCTTACCTACACTTTTAACACCTGGAATTGTTTTAAAAAGTTTTAATTTTAAGGAGAACTAAAAATGAAAAAAATAATAGCTTTGTTATTAATAACTGGAATTGCTTTAGCAGCACCAAAAGTTGGAGAAATGGCTCCTAACTTTACTGGTACTGACTCAAATGGAAAGACTCATCAGTTATCAGACTTTAAGGGAAAAAGAGTAGTACTTGAGTGGGTAAACTTTGAATGCCCGTTTGTAAAGAAGCATTATAAGTCAGGCAATATGCAAGCACTTCAAAAAAAATATACTACTGAGGATGTTGTCTGGCTCTCGGTTAACTCATCTGCGAAAGGCAAGCAGGGATATCTTACTGCTGAAGAAGCAAACTCTTCTATGAAGGAACGTAATGCTGCTCCTACAGCAATGTTGTTAGATTCAACAGGTGAAATTGGTAAAATGTATAATGCAAAAACCACACCTCATATGTTTGTAATAAACACTGAAGGCAAAATAGTTTATATGGGAGCTATTGATGATAACGATTCAAGTAACCCAGAAGATGCAAAAACTGCAAATAACTATGTAGCCACTGCACTTGATGCAATTAAGTCTGGTTCAGCTATTACGGTTGCTTCAACTGATCCTTATGGCTGTTCTGTTAAGTACGGGGCGTAGTGAGCTTTATTGCATAGAATTAAATTTTAAACGCTGAGGTCACAGAGTATCGCAGAGTATTTACTCTGTGTAACTCTGCGAACTCAGCGTTAAAATTAATTTCAAAAAACCCTCTATGGAGTGCAGAGATGTTTAAGTATCTCCTTTGTCTTAAGCAGCACGCTCTAAGGTTGCAAGATTTGGTAAGCTTCCTGTTTCGATCCCAGTATTTTGCTCAATATTAGAGAGCATAAAGTCATTTCTTCTAATCACTTCTGATCTAAGATTTCTTACATCCTGCTCTGATAATTGGTTTTCCGGGATAACAAATTTAAATCCACCGCCACTTATTCTAATAGTCAGGCAGGAACCTTCCACAAAAGTAGTTCCAAGAAGTCTACTAAAGTACTCATCCGCTCTATCAGGCCCAATTGTATCGTTTAAAGGACCTGCAGGAATATCAAGTACAATGTATGAAGGGTTAGTCATTCCTTGAGTAACATAAATTGAGTATGGTTCAAATTTTTCAGCTCTTACGATTTTGTTATTTACAGAAACATCCTCTGAGCAGGTTACGATCAATTCTTGAAATAGATAGTATCGCTCTGGAATTGAAAGGTTTGGGTTAGATAGCTTTTGTTTTATCTCATTAGCTGCGTTATCAATCTTTCTTACGTTCTCAACAAATAAAATATCAGATTGTCTTGGAGTATCTAAGAGCTCTATAAAAACACTGGAAAATCTTTTTTCTGATTGCTTAAGATTGTAAACCTGCTTTTCAGCCTGACCTACAAGTTGTTGAATAGTAAGTCCAAGATCATGATCCGGAAGATCTTTTATAGAAGCAACTCCAACATAAAGATCCAAGGCTTCAGCTTTATATTCTCTGCCTTTCTTAATACGTTTTGCCTCGCAGGCAGAATCAAGTTTATAGAGTGTATCTTCATCAAGAGATGCGATCATTTGATCTTTTGTATCTTTTACCTCTGCAATAAAGTTTTTTACTTTAAGAATATTTATAAACTCTGAGTCGCCACCTACAGTAAAAGCAAACTCATCTCCACCATAACGGTACAATCTGATTCCATGTTTCTCTGCAATCTCACCAAGTTTTGAGAAAAGACAATTTGCAAATGCCTCACCGCATACACTATTAGTAGCACCAAGATTTGCTACATCAAGCTGACCTACTGTAATTACTGCCCCTTCAACTTGGTCTCTAATTAGGCCACTTCTAAGTTTAAGCCCGGTTCCAGGGTCTCTTGAATTTGAAGGAAGAGGAATATGATTTGGAGAGGGCGGAAGCTGAAAACCTGGCCTATCAAAACTAAAATCTACAGTTCCGTACTTTGTTGTAATTTGTGCAGTAACGCCTGGGGTACTTTCCCAAACACTTTCTTGAAATGAGATGAATGGATTTCTTGCTGATCCTAGCTTTGTAGTTAAAGAAGCAGAGCTATATCCATCTGGACAATTAATGGTTAATACAACACCCTCCCCAGGATTAGAAACGGTGACACTTAAGTCTTGATGAAAAACACCTTTAGGAAGTTGAAGCATTACAAGGATTGATATTACTAGTTTTTCGTATATGTTTCCTCTTCCTAAAGAAAAGAGCTAGAATTCAAGGGAAATGGACGATTTAAAACTCGTTTTTAATAATAAATCACCAATGATTTCAGTAGGTTCTGCTAATTTTGGGCAGGGTTTAGTGTTAATTGCGGGGCCATGCTCAGTAGAAAGTGAGACGCAGGTACGAAAGGTAGTAGATGGGATCTACGGAAGAGCTCATATCTTAAGAGGTGGTGCCTTTAAACCAAGAACCTCCCCATATGATTTTCAAGGAATCGGATTAGAAGGATTAAAGATATTAAATTCTGTAAGAGAAACTATACCAGTAATCTCAGAAGTCTTAGATGTTAGAGATCTCCCTATAGTCTCTGAAATGGTAGACATCATTCAGATAGGATCGAGGAACATGCAGAATTTTCCACTTCTAAAAGAAGTAGGAAAACTTAAAAAACCAGTTCTTTTAAAAAGGGGAATGCAAGCAACGATCGAAGAATGGCTAAGTGCAGCAGAGTATATTCTTTATGAAGGAAACCCTAATGTTATTCTTTGTGAAAGAGGAATACGAACTTTTGAAAGTTATACAAGAAATACACTGGATCTGAATGCGGTTGTAGCAGTTAAACAAAAAACTAATCTGCCAGTCATTGTGGATCCTTCTCATGGAACAGGAAGAAGCGAATTAGTAACAAACCTTTCCTTGGCTGCAGTTGCTGCTGGAGCTGATGGGTTAATAATAGAAGTACATCCTGATCCGAAAAATTCAGTAAGCGACAAAGAACAGGCTCTTTCTCCTGGAGAGTTTAATACTCTTTCAGAAAAGGCTAAGGCTTTAAGATGTTTCCTAGAATCTGCATCTCTTTAGGATCAAGTGATTTTGATCAGGCGATTTTTAAAAGACATGATTTTTTTGAATTTAGATTAGATCTTGCTGAAATAGAAGATCTAATTCCAAAAGCTAAAATTTCAATTGCAACATGTCATTGTGATCCAAAAAAGCTTATAGGAATAAACTCAAGCTACATTGATCTAGATAGAAAATCAGAAAAGATAGAAACGAACGCATTAATTATTAGATCTCTACACGATTTTGAAAAAACACCTCCCTTAGATCAGTTACTTGAATTTATTCACGGAGAAGATGATTCACAAATTAAAAAGATCGCCTGTAAAATTAACTCGCCTGCTGATACTGAGACTTTGCTAAGTCTTCATGATGAGAGAGACAATTTAGTAATAGTTGGAATGGGAGATCCTAATTTTAGAAGATTAAAGACCAAAAGTCTTTGGACTTATGCTTCTTATGGATTAAAAACGGCACCCGGACAGATTGAATTTGATGAGATGTCTTTATGTACGGAGTAGTAGGAAAACCAATTCTATTTAGCCTTAGCCCACTTCTATACAAAAACTATATTAGACTTGCCGTGGACTCGGTAAAAGAAGCCGTTGAACTAAAGGATCAAATTGGGCTAAAGGGGATAAATGTTACTGCACCTTTTAAAGGGGAAGCATTTAAAATAGCTAGCAGAGTTTCAGAATATGCAAAAAAAGCTGAAGCAGCAAATATTCTTCTCTTTAATGATAATGAAATATACGCTGATAACTCTGATATTGATGCAGTAATAGTTCTTGCAGGAAAAAAAAACGGACAGGCTCTTGTATTAGGTGCTGGTGGAGCTGGAAGAGCTGCAAAAGTTGCACTTAAAGAGCTTGGCTTTAATGTTGCAGTTTGGAATAGAAGTAAAAAAGATGGGACCATCCAAACTATTCCAGAAAACAAATTTGATTTAATTGTAAACACAGTCCCTGAACCTCCAATTCTAAATATCGATATTGATTCAAGATATGATCACGGAGGAATTCTTTGGCTTAAAGAACAAGCTAAAAAAACTTCATTATTATTCTATGATCAGGAGTTTATAGATCCTGGAACACTGACTAGAGACTTTAATCCAAGACTCATCTATTTAACTGGAATGATGGGTGTAGGAAAGACAACTACAGGAAGAGCCCTTGCAGAAAAATTGGGTGTTAATTGGCATGATACAGACAATATAATTGAAGAAAGGGAAGGCAAGACTATTGAAGAGATTTTTAATGAAAGAGGAGAAGAATATTTTAGAGATCTTGAAAGAGAAGTCATTTCAACCATTCACGAAGGGGTTGTTTCAGTAGGAGGTGGGATAGTTAGTGGTTTCAAGGAAGGGTCGCTTGTTGTGGTTTTAGTTGAGGATAAAGAAATTCTTAAAAGTAGAATTCAAGATAGACCGTTGAGGCATAAATTTGATGAGCTTTATGAAAAGAGAATGCCCTTATTATTTAAAGCTTCAAAACTTGTAATTAGAAGTAAAAAAGACACTGCAGAAAGACTTCATTATGAAATTAGTGAAACCTTCAAATATTAAGGGGAAAATTGATGCTCCATCCTCAAAGAGTGTAGCTCAAAGGGCGATTCTTTGCGCATTATTTTCTGAAAAAACAAAGATTATTATTAATTCCCCATCTGATGACGTTAAATCAGCCCTTTTATGCTTTGAAGCTCTTGGAGGGACAATAGATGGAGAAACCTTTACATCCCCTAATGGGAAGAAAGATTATGTTGAATTAAACGTTGGAGAATCTGGTTTCTTAGCACGAGCTCTTCCTTATATTGCACCTTTTTTTACCAAAGAATTCAAAATTATTGGGCATGGATCATTGCAAAATAGGAATGTAGCGCCGCCATTTCTTTACAAAGGTTCTGGAGCTTATGAAATAGAAAATTTATCAAGCTCTCAATACATTTCTGGATTATTAATTGCTCTTAGTCAAAGTGGTGGAGATTCAATTGTTAAACTAAAGAATATTCCAAGTTTCCCCTATCTTGAGCTGACAAGAGGGGTAGTAAACAGTTTTGGAGGAAAGATAGAACAACTTCCTGGTGGATTTCTAGTAAAAGGCAAGAGAGGTTTCAATAATATTGAGTACGTTGTTGAAGGCGATTGGTCAGGCGCTTCAAACTTTTTGGTTTTAGCTGCACTTGCAGGTGAGGTCAGTATAAGAGGCCTAAAAATAAATTCTATGCAAGGAGATAAAGAGATTCTCAATGTACTAAGAGACTTTGGAGCTGATCTATCATTAGATGAGGATCTAGTTACGGTGAGAAAAAATTTAAATCGCTCATTTGTTTATGATTCAATAGATACTCCCGATTTAGTACCAGCCCTATTGGTTCTTGCTGCTAAGGCAGATGGCACTTCAGAGATACGGGGAATTCACAGACTAGCTGGTAAAGAGTCTGATAGGGATAAGGTTCTTTTAGACGCGTTTAAAAGTTTAGGAGTATTAATTGAAAGAGAAAGAGATTCGTTCTTTGTTCAAGGTGGTAGGATTAGAGGTGGCAAGTCTGATTCCTCAGGCGATCACAGAATAGCAATGGCTTTAAGTTGCTTAGGAGTTGTTTCAGAAGAAGGAGTAGCGGTTGTTGACCCATCATGTGTTTCAAAATCATATCCTGATTTTTTTTGTAGCATGACCTCTGTTGGTGCTACTATTTTAGAAGAATGAATACATTTGGTCGTTTCTTTAAGCTTAGTATATTTGGTGAGTCTCATGGAGATTGTGTAGGGATTACACTTGATGGATGCCCACCTGGAATAGAGCTTAGTGAACTTGATTTTGAATGTGATCTTACCAGAAGAAAAGGTTTAAATATTAAAGGTACAACCCCGAGGAAAGAAGAGGATTCTTTTGAAGTCCTCTCAGGAATTTTTAATGGTAAGACAACAGGGACACCTCTTACCTTAATATTTAAAAATAAAGATGTTAGATCTAGCGACTACTCCCCAGATATTCCAAGGCCAGGCCATGCTGATTTTGTTGCCTTTAAAAAATTTAATGGATTTCAAGACTATAGAGGCGGAGGGCATTTTTCAGGCAGACTTACAGCACCATTAGTTGCTGCTGGAGTTATAGCAAAAAAAATAATTTCACCAGTTAATGTTACTGCTATTGTAACCGAAGTTGGTGGAAGCACTAAAATAAATGAAGTTATAGAAGAAACTTTATCTCTTGGAGACTCAATTGGGGGGATCGTTGAGTGTGTTGTAAGCGGGCTTCCAATTGGAATTGGTGAGCCCTTTTTTGATAGCCTTGAATCATTAATAGCGCATGCTGTATTTTCAATTCCAGCAATCAAAGGAATTGAGTTTGGAAAAGGTTTTGAAGCTTCAAGGATGAAAGGAAGCGAATTTAATGATCCGATCTTAGATGAGTCAGGTAGGACTTCCACTAATAATGCAGGTGGAATTAATGGTGGAATCTCAAACGGAAATGATATTGTTTTTAGAGTTGCTGTAAAACCACCCTCAAGTATCAAAAAAGAACAGAAAACACTCTCACTAAAATCTGGAGAGATTAGCACTCTTAAAATTGATGGACGACACGACGCCTGTTTAGCTCTTAGAGTCCCTCCTGTTCTAGAAGCTGTAACAGCCTGCGTTCTTGCAGATCTTGTTTCAATGGTGCCGGGAAACCTTCCTTGGTTTCCGGCACCCGCTCCAAGATAGATTTTCTGAACGAAAATCTATCGTCGCTTCAAACACTTGCGTGTTTGTCGTCGCCATCCATGGCGACGTGATCCCTCCTTAAGGGAGGTATCCTCTTGTAAGTTTCTTACATATCTGAGTAGAAGAAAAGTGTGGGTGTACTATTCGTTTTAGTTCTTCTGACCTTTCTAAGTTTTCTAGATATTCAGGCTGGAAGAGAGACTTTATCATTTTTATCACATAGCCCCTCTCTTTTTTACAGAGAGAACGTTGAAGTCTTAACTATAGTGTTCTTTATCATCGCTGGAATTATTAGCTTTAGATTCGTCGGGGTCGTCCTATTACTATTTAGCCAATTAGCTTTCGTATTTTCATGGGTTAATACAGGAATAATCCTTCTAGTTTTTGGAATAGTAATAACTCTTTGGAAGCACACTTTTAAAGAAGATTCTGAGCTTAAAGGCACAAATCTTTTTCTAATACTAATAGTCACATTAGGAGCAATATTCAGATTATATGCACTAAACTTTATTCCAAATGAGTTTGAAGGGGAGTTGGCCTGTTATTCAGCAGGAGCAACAGGGAATTGGTTTGCTGCAAACAAAGGACTTGCAGGACCTTGGGCGCCATTAGGTCTTCTTTACTATCCTCCAATATGGGTAGCTTCAGAGATCTTTGGATCTACTCTTTATGCGATCAGAGTATCAAGTGCATGGGTTGGAATACTCACTTTTATCCCGCTTTTTTTATTCGTTAGAGAAGCCTTTGGAGTGAGAGTAGCGCTTCTTTCCTGTCTAATTTTTGTTTTTGATCCACTCCATATTGGATGGTCAAGAACTGATGTTCATCCTCATGGAGTTACTGCGTGGCCTGCATTTTTCTTGGGATATTTTTTCTTGAAAGCCTGGAAGACTGACTCTTTTATGTTTTGGGCTTTTGTGGCTCTAACAATGGGGCTTACCTGGCATCAGTACCCTTCAGGACAAAGCTTTGTGGTCGCTCCTATTTTAGTTCTTACTATTCTTAGATTAACTTCAAAGAGAATCTCATGGCGAGCTGAGTTGGCCATTTTTTCTGGAATTGCACTATGGTTATTAGGACTTCCTGCTTCATATTATTTTGCTGATGGTATTTTAGAGTTCAAAAATCCGTTCACCCTAACTACTTCACGTGCATCTTGGGGAGAAGAAGCCTCCTCTATGTATGTTATAGAGAAAGCAGCCAGTCATATGGTCGATGTAGTTCAGGGAATATTCATAAAAGTTCCCTATCTATTTCATCAGGACTTTCTACCTGAATATCTTCCTCTTCCTCAAACAACAGTCCCTGCACTACTGGTTCCTTTTTTTGTTTTTGGTTTCATTTTGATTTTGAAGAGAGGAAAAAAAGTTGAGTCAATTATATTGATTAGTCTGATCCTCGCCAGTCTTGCACCTGGAATATTATCATCTCATGCTTACCCGAAACGATTTTCAGTGTTCTTTCCATTGATTGATATATTAGCTGCGGTTGGTTTAGTTACAGTTTTTTCAAATCTACCAAGAAAGTTAGTATCAGTTGTAATTTTTATCGGTGTAATCTTTTGGAGTGAAGTTACCTGGTCAAGCTGGTTTGTAAATAAGTGGGGTAAGAGCTTTGAAGAATATGCAGCTGAAGAGATTAAGAAACGGCTTGAACCTGGGACTATCTTAGCTGTTAGAGCATGGGAAAGTTATCTTGAAGCAAAACTTTTATATCTTTTGCTCGATAAACTCGAAGAAACTGAAAATTTGGGTTATTTGAGAATCAGAAAAGAGGATCCTTTTCCGTATGACTATAAAGAATTATTGTTAAGAGAATATAATCTTTGGCCTTATCTTTGGACCAATATTCCTAAGTATAAAGAAGGCAGCTGGTCAAAAGTTGTTTTTATAAAACAACGAGGTGAACCATGGGACGATAAAATACTAAGCACTCTTCAATCAAAATGTGAGAACAGTATATTTATGGAAAAGTTAGTGATTCTTGATTGTAAAATTAAAAGTAACTAAACAAGGAAAGTCACGAGATCAGGCTTTAAGATATTACCCCACCTGGAAATAAAAATTCTCCAGTTTTCATTGGAATGTGCGCTTCTTCCAGCACTTTTTGAGACATGATGATAAATGACACTATCAGGGCGATAAACAATTCTTTTACCTGATTGGATTATTTTCAGGCAAAGATCATTATCTTCATAGCCATTTCTATAGATCTCATCAAAGCCACCTAAAGATAGAAATTCCTCTGTTCTCATAGCAAGACAAGCTCCTGTAACACAGGTCATCTCTCGCCTTTTGTTGACTCTCGGGTCAGATTCCAAAATTCCTTCAAGGTAGTGTTTTGGATGAAGTCCTAGATCAATAAAAACTCCAGCATGATGAATTCTTTTAGTTCCAGGAAAAATCTGCTTATTACCTACAGCTCCAGTGTTTTGGTTTTCTTTTAACTCGTCAATTAACGGACTAAGCCAATCATTAAAAACGATGGTATCGTTGTTTAAAAACACTACATATTCGCCACTTGCCTCTCTTGCACCTTGATTACAGGCACCAGCAAAATTTCGGTTTTCATCATTAAGTATTGATTTATAAGAAGTACTCTGTAGATATTCTCTTGTCCCATCTCTTGAAGCATTGTCTACAAAAATAAGTTCAGTACTAAACTTAGACGAATGAGTTTCAAGAGAAACAATTAATTCTTTTGTATAGGAAAGACCGTTATAGAGCGGTATTACTATAGAAACTAAATCTTTAGTAAGCTCTCTTCTAGGTATTTCTTTTTGTAGTGGTTCACCGCTGAGCTTTAATTTTAGCTGAGCTTTAAGATCTGATCTTATAAACAGTGAATCAATTGCTGAACTGATATATTCCTTATTAGCTGGCAGCTCTCCTCCTGACATAGCAAGTATTTGCCTTGAATGTTCATTCAACAGTGCCTCAAAGTGAGGGAGTAGTTCGGCAGGGAGATTATTTAACAGGTGCTTTTCCCAGATAGGATAAGCAAACCAATGAAAAAGCTCGGCTTTACTTGAAGAGATCCCATCTCTTTCGGGGCGTCTACTATAGCAGCATGTAATCTCAGGAATATGTCTTATACCACCAGCTTTTGAAACTCTTAACCAATAATCCCAGTCTTCCATGCACTCTAAATTTTCATCAAAGCGCTCTTCTGACTTTCTATGTAGTACAGTTAGAGTTGGAAACTTTCCACCAAACAAAAGTGAAAACCAATCGACATCCTGTGTAAATGGAAGATCATAGTGAAGAGGGAGATCATTTGGACCCTTCTCCCATAGTCTCGCAGCAAGTGAATATACAAAAGAGCCTCTAGTCGATTCTGAAATCAAAGTTTCAAGATGAAAGGGTAGATAAAAATCATCGTCATCAAGATATGCTATAAATTCACCTTTAGCTTCTCTTAAGCCGAAATTTCTTGCAGCAGCAACTTTTAGCTTTTCATTAGGCACTAGCACTCTAACTCGTGGATCGGAAAACTTTACATCATCAGTTGTAATTACCAAGACCTCAAAATCTTGATATGTTTGCTTTAGCACACTATTAACTGCTCGTTCTAAGAACTCTTCCCTTCCAAAAGATGGTACAATTACACTAACCTTGGTTTCATAATTTTTTACCTCGAAAGACTCAAGCTTTGTAGCAAATAGAGGTTTAGGGATTTTTTCTGTCGAAACACGAAGTTTATTAAGAGCCTCAACCGAGAAACCTTCTGCCAGTAGCCAACATTCTTTTGAAATCATAATTGGAACAAATTCAGGAATAAAATCTCTAGAAGGAGAAAAATATCTTGGCTCTTCTTTGGTAATTACATAATCACAATATACTACACTGGCCTTTGATTTTGTTAATTCCTTTAGAGCCTCAGGGAAGATTAGATCAGAAGATTTAAGTGGTAGAAGATAATTGCCTTTTGAAAAAGCAGCTAACTCGTCTAATCCTGCTCCTTCAATAACGCGGGTATTAAAGGGAAGATTTAGTGAATTAATTAATGAACTTGCTCCCCCAATTAGAACTTCGAAATTTGAGCCTTCAAGGTTATTTATTGCTCCTAAAAGTTCAAGTAATCCTGTGTTTGGGTTCTCAATTAAGATAGAAACCAATTCTTCCTCTTCAAGAAGCTCTCTTCTAAGTGCTCTTTCCTCCTCTTTTGACCTAGTGAATTCAATATGCTCCTTTTCAAGTTGAAGCCTACTTAAAGAGACTTTGAGTGTTTCATAAGAATCGAATGTAAAAGGTTCTAAGACCCTGGCTCCAAGAAGTGCCTCCAGTCTTTCATTTCCCCAATTTAGTTCAATCTCAGTAACCAAGGATCCTCGTTTTGGTAATTCTAAAACCCCAGCCTCTACGAAACAGACTTCACCTTCGAAACGCTCCCATTTGGGGAGACTTAGTTTTTTATATAGTGCTTTTGTAAATGAGCTGGTTGCAGAGCTATAAATGAAACAATTTTTTAAGGATCTGGAAGATTTTAGGGCAAGTCCAGGCGTATCTTTACTGAGTATTACAACTTGCATTAGATGTACTAGTATAGCGTAGATATGGACAGTGCTCTAGCAGCAGAGATTACAGCAAATTACCTCAAATATTTTCAGGTAAAGCGAACTATTGGCATTGATGTTCAGACTCTTGAGCACTGGGAAACTGGGGAACGTGGTATCGGGCGGTATACAACTGCTCATGTTAAAGCATTGAGCGAATTACATCCAAATTGGAATTTTATTCTATTCTCTAAAAACTTTCCTAAATATGGGGAGAGTCTCTTAAATCTCCCAAATGTTTCTTTAAAAGGTGTGGGGAGCGAAAGAGAGCATTCATTAGATCTTTATCATATTCCTGATCAGATGAGCCTTCTTCCAAACTACATTCCTCCCCTTCAACTTGCCCCTAAAACTATACCCTGTACGATCTTATTCCATGATGTAATTCCTTTGGTTCTACCTCAGTTCTATATTGATACCTGGCCTCCTGAGGCACAAAGATCTTATCGATACAGACTTGAGATGATTACAGCATCTCATGCCTTTCTTCTTACAAATTCTGAGTGCACAAAAAGAGATGTTATAAAATGCGCCTCAATACCTGAGTATCAAGCAGAGGCAATAATGGCAGGAAGCTCTACCCTTGAGAATTTTTCTCCTAGTGACAAGATATTTCTAGATCTTAAAGCACGACTTTATCTTGGGGATGATTACATTTTATATGTTGGAGGTGGTGAAGAACATAAAGGATTAATCACAGTTATTCAGTCCTGGTTAAATGCAAAAAGCAGATCCCCCAACTTACAGCTTGTTATTACTGGAAGTGCAAATGACCCATGGAAAATGGCATTTAAAAAGCATCTTGAAGATCAGAAAATTCATGGGTGTATTTTTACTGGCTTTTTATCAGACCCAGAGCTTTTTGAACTTTACGGGCGAGCCCGTGCTTTTGTTTTTCCATCACTTTATGAAGGGTTTGGGTTCCCAGTTTTAGAGGCGATGTCACTTGGCACCCCAGTAATTTCAAGCAATGCTGCATCCTTACCTGAGGTAGTAGGAGATGCAGGAGTTCTGTTAGATTCTAAAGATGTAGATGGATTTACAAGAGAGATCTTGGCGATAGATCAAAAAAAACGTGCAGAACTCTCAGCGAAAGGTAAAGAGCGGGCAAAAGAGTTTTCATGGAAAAAAGTTGCAGAAAAAACATCTAAGATCTGGGAGAGATTGATCAAGGAATGATTGGGTTTGGGGGTCAGGCCAGAATTACGACTGGTCAGGCCTCCCGGCCTGACCCCCAAGAAACACTATTTGCCCTAACCTCACATTTTTATACCAAAGATAAAGATCTTTGAGTTCAGTGAGCCCTTCACCAGATCGATCGGTTGAAAATGTAAGTTCTAGTTTTGTTCTTTCTTTTCTTTTAATAAAGATAATAGGCTGTTTATCTTCCAGCACATTTTTAGGATTTTTTGAAATCGTGGTACCGCTCTCCCCTCTTAGTGAGAAATAGTATGGAACAAATCCTGTAAACTTAAATGTTTCATCCTTAAGATCTAATGAGACAAACACCTCGTTACCATCGGCTTTAACATTCTCTATTAAAATTGTTGGTGATGGTGATTGTTCAAGGGATCTTAAAGTGTTTGCAGCGATTAGAAGGGCTCCAATCATGGCTAAGGTAACACAATTTTTTGGAGTTAGCTTCCCTTGTACAGCAATAGTCTCTAGTCTTTGCTCTAGATAAGGTTCGAAATTTTTAGGCTTAGAGCTTAAGAGAACTGCTAAGCATAAATAGCTTGAGATAACCCAAAATATTCCCCAGGCTCCCTGAGCAGCCATTGAACTAACAAGTTCACGACCATCTGGATACAAGAGATAAAAAACCCCTGCCCATATAAGAGGAATTCCCGCAGAGATCCCTATTATGCGAAATGGCAATAGTTTGTCAGATGAAATGTAGATTCTTGAATCAGAAAGAGTCCCACCGAAATAAATTACTACTAAGCCTAGGTACCAGAGATAACTGAGCACTGTACCTAATACAAAAAGAATAAATCCGATAATGTTAGGAGAAAACATCACGCTTGAGTTCAAAACCCAAAGGGATAGACCAAGTAAAAAAAATCCAGCTACATTTCGTGCCTGACCACTAAATTTTTTTCTCCATCGCTCTAGAATTATAAATAGCGTTGATAGTTGAATAAGTCTTTCAACTAAGGATAGATACCCGATATTTGATATCATAAGCTCTGGGTCGTAAACTTTAAGGGCGGGAATTAATGAGTTTAATATACAAAGAGCTACAACTAAGGGCAGCTCAGACCTGATCATACTAAAAGCTAGTTTTGTTATTTCTAACACCTGTTTACCAATACCATAAAACACTCTAAATTGTCCCACTGTGGATTCAATTCTTTTAGTTGGGACAAAAGAAGAAAAACTTGATGCGCTTTTAGAAAAGCTTGGAGCAAGAGTTTTTAATTCTAAAAAAGGATCCCTGGACGCTCTCACCGAACCCGTCATAGATGCGATTATTTGGGAAGATGAGGAGGGAGATGATTTATTATCCTTATATGATATTTTTCGTGGCACTCCTTCATGTAAAGACGCATCAATTGTTTTTGCCGGATCACCGGCAAGGGTTGAACTTATACGAAGCAAAGCTGATCTGAGACTAGATACTGTATCTACACCTTATTCTGTAGGAACTTTAGTTGCCAAAATTATGGGACAACTCCGTCAGCGGAAGATGGAAGGTGGTCAGGGAACCTTAGCTGATATTAATGCTCAGCTAAGAGATCTCACCGATCGATTTAAAAAAGAAGTTGATGAAGCTCGTGATATTCAAATATCCTTGCTTCCAAAAAGTTTCCCATCTGACCCAAGATATGAGATCGCTGTTAAATATACCCCACTAGAAGAAGTTGGCGGAGATTGGTATGGGTTTCAGGTACAAGAATCAGGAGCAATAGCAATGCAGATTGCAGATGTAACTGGTCATGGGTTACCTGCTGCATTTCTAGGTAGCATGACAAAGCTTGCTCTTGTTGCCTCAAATAAAGATGCTCCCGGTGAGCTTTTTTCACATATGAATTCACTCTTAACACCACAGCTCCCATCAGGAAGATTCATAACAATGGCAGCTTTTAGGTATGAGCCAGATACTGGAGAATTACAGTTTGCTAGAGCTGGACATCTTCCTGGACTTTTAATCAGAAAAGACGGGAAACTTGAGCAACTTAAAGGCGACGGATTTGCTATGGGCTTCATGGATGAGTCTTTTTTTGTGGAGGTAAAAGCCAAACTTGAGGTTGGTGATGTTTTTATAATGTGTACTGATGGAATAACAGAGGTACAAAATCGTGCGGGCACAATGCTTGGCCTTGAAGGGGTAGGTGCTGCTGCAAAGGGTGCAACTGCTGAAGAGATGGTCAAGAACATATTAAATCGAGTGGAAGATTTTAGAGAAGAGAGGCTCCTAAAGGACGACGTTACTTTGATTGTTTTAAAGCGAAAGTCGTGATTCATCCATCAATTTCATCTTTAGTTGTTGGTTCATCTTTAGTGGCACTTATTTTTAGACTGGGAGTATTCTCAAAAAAACATAGAGATTTTTCATCTAAAGCAAGCTCAGTTTCTTTCCTAATATGCACAATTTTAGTTATTGCTTCATTTTTAACCGGGTTTTTTAGTGGGGTTGAAGGAGAAATCATCAAGGAGCACTATTTTCTTGCCAGAATTACTCTATTTCTTGTTTTGGTAAGTTCTCTAGTTGTAGGGCTTAAATTCTTAGGTGTATCTAGTTTTAGATATGAAATACTGGCGCTTATTCTGACTTTTAGTTCGTTTGTGCTAATCGTTCTTTCAGGTCAGAAGGGGAATGAGCTAGCAAAGACTCGATTAGAGCAAAAACTGACTGGACTGTCTTCTCAATAGAGAAATCTTTTTTGACTCTTTCTTTTGAACTTTCCCCGAATCGTTTCCTGCTCTCAGAGTCGGTTGCTAATGTAAGTATCGCTTTAGCTAAACTTTCAGGATCTGAAGGGGGAACTACAATTCCATCAATTCCATTTCTTACTATCTCAGGCATTCCGCCAACGTTTGTGCATATCGGTGCAACACCTTGCGCCATCGCTTCTAGCAAGGCCTTTGGAAGACCTTCGCGATCAATCGATGGCATAACAAAAATGTCTGATAAACCTGAGTAAAGAGCACCGTTTTCAAGGAAACCTGTAACGATCATGTTGTCTGTTGTCTTGAAATCAGAAGGCACTGAACCTATTAAAAGAAGCTTACCTTCAAAGTAGCTGGGTAACCTCTTCCACGCTTCAATCAAAACCTCTATACCCTTCACAGGTCTTACATTAGCAACGCATGAAACTAAGCATTTTGGTTTTTGATCAATTCCAAGATCTGAAAGCTTAACATTCGATTCATACCAGGACAGATCATGACCTTTATAGATCGTTACAAGTCTACTTTCATCTACTCCTAAGGAGATAAAATAATTTTTAACTGCGTTTGATACACACATTATCTTGTCAACTTTTGGATTGAGATAAGTCAACCTTGAAGTTGGATCCCACCATGAGAGATGCCCAGATGTTCCGCGGTAGGCTATGTTTTTTACTCCGCTACTTACTAAAAGCCCTGCTGTTAGAAGCCTCGAATTAAAATAAAGTGCTAAATCAAATTTTTCGGCCTTAAAGATATTTCTTAGAAAAAATATTGTAGATAAATCAAATCTTGCTTTTGGGATATGATGATAAATTTTTGCACCCTCCAGGGAGTTTGTTCTTTTACAGCTAGGGTTTGCTACCACAGAAACTCTAGCCCCTTTGTTAATGAGACCTTTAATAATATGGTGCTCTGGTAGATCGCTCTTGTCTGTTAGGACTAGGATTCGCATTATTATAGGGTTATATTAACTGGATGGTGATCGAAACAATAGTTGTAACTCCTATTCAGCAAAATTGCAGGATTTTGTTAGGAAAAGCCGCCTTGGTAGTAGATCCTGGTGGTGATGTTGAAGCAATAATAGCGAGTTTGGGTGGAAGAATGGTCTCTCAGATCTGGCTTACTCACTCCCATCTAGATCATTGTGGAGGAGTTGCTGGCCTAAAAGAGACTTTTCCCGATTCAAGAATATACGGTCATGAGCTAGAGAAGGACTACAGACAAAGAGTAGAGGATATTGCAGCTTATTATGGAATCCCCGAAGGTTTGATGAAAAACTGCCCTGAGCCTGATACTTATATAAAAGGGGGTGAGATTCTAGACTTTGAGGGGGTCAAATTTGAAGTGAGATTCACCCCCGGCCATGCTCCTGGGCATCTGGTATTCGTAAATAAAGAAGAAAAGTATGTTTTTGCCGGAGACACCCTTTTTCAAGGCTCAATAGGCAGGACGGATCTCCCAAATGGGGATTACAGCACCTTAATTAGGAGTATAAAAACACAACTTTTAACGCTCAGTGATGACTTTCAAGTGCTCTCTGGGCATGGATCTGATACAACTATTGGTGAGGAGAGACGGACAAACCCGTTCCTGCAGTAGCTTATGGAGAAGATAGAGAAAAGAAGAGTTGTATTAGGTATTACAGGCTCAGTGGCTGCCTACAAGAGTATCGATCTTGCAAGATTGCTTGTAGCTAGGGGCTATGAAGTAAGAGTGGTTTTAAGTGATTCAGCCCAGAAATTTATAACCTCAGCCCTTATTGAGGCAACAGTTGGAAGAGGTGTAGTTACAGACTTTTGGAGTCCAGCAGAAGATTCAGAGGGTATAGAGCATATTGATGTTGCTGACTGGGCAGACGTCATAGTTATTTCACCTGCCACAGCTGACGTTATTGCCAAGATCAATCTTGGAATGGCAGATACACCTCTTTTAGCAATTTGCTTAGCTTCAAGAGCCCCAATTTTGATAGCACCTGCTATGAACGTAAATATGCTTGAGCATCCTGCAACTCAAAAGCATATAAAAGAGCTAGAAGAAAAAGGTGTAAGTTTTGTTGATCCTGCTGAGGGTGTTTTAGCCTGTGGCTGGACCGGGGCGGGGAGATTGGCTGACAGCAAAGAAATATTTTATCACATAAGGAGAAAGCTTTCCGTTCCAGATCTTAAAGACAAACATATTCTAATTACTACTGGGCCAACTAGAGAATCTATTGATCCAGTAAGATTCATTAGTAACAGATCTTCAGGAAAGATGGGTGTAGAGCTTGCGCGAGAAGCTTTTTGTAGAGGCGCAAAAGTAACACTAGTTCATGGACCTTGCACAGTTGATGTTCCATATCCTATTGAGTGTGTGCCTGTTATTACGGCTGAAGATATGCATCAAAAATTAATGGAGAGAGTTTTCGAAGGTGATAATAAACCAGACTGTGTAATTATGGCTGCTGCTGTTGCAGACTTTAAGCCAAAGCAAGAATCCTCCCAAAAGCTCAAAAAGATAGACGGCACAGTTCCAAAATCAATCGATCTTTTAGAGAATGTGGATATTTTAGCCTCACTTGGTGCTAAACGAGGCAAGTCATTAAGTCCAATTCTTGTTGGATTTGCAGTGGAGACTGGAGATCTTGATGAACTATTAGCAGAACTTCGAAGAAAACTTGAAACTAAAAAGACAGACATAATGGTTGGAAATTTTGCTAGCGAGGCCTTTGAGCTTGACACAAATCGAGTCTGGATAGTCGATAGAAATGGTAAAACAGGCGAAGTCACCACAACCTTTAAAAGCAGAATTGCTAACAAAGTGCTTGATTCAATAATTAAGCTTTAAGATGAGAAATTGGCTTTTAGAAAACCAGGATAATTACTCATACGGGGTTCCTAAAACTGTCAGTGAGCCACCTTGGATTTTTGTTTTAAATCTTTCAGAGAAGGCAAAAGAAGTTACGCTGAGTGCTATAGAGAAAGGGCTTAGACTGGAAAAATTTAAGATATATGAAAAAATTCAAGATCTTTTATCTGAGTATCACGGAAGAGTTTCGTTTGCTAAATGTTTAGTATTTGTTTCTGAGGAGCCTCCATCTGAAGACTTTCCACTATTTGCTGTAGATTTTTTTAGAGGAAATCCTTGCCTTTGGATAAACTCTCTTGACGAGACTGATATAAGTAAACGTAGATTTTGGAACCTTTTAAAAGAGTTAAATAGATATGCTTCATAAATTGATCTTGTTTTTAGTATTGTTTGTAACATCTGCTTCCTCTGAAGCACATGTCGCTGTGATTAGAATGAATATGATGATTCTTCCAGGTACTGGAAATTATCTTCATAGAGCCGTTAATGAAGCTTCAGAAAAGGGTGCAAAGGTTGCAGTTGTTTATCTAAACACACCAGGTGGAATGCTAAATACAACACAAGAGATGGTTTCTGAGATGTTTAAGTTCAAGATTCCAGTTGTTGTTTATGTAGCACCTGAAGGTGCCACTGCAACATCCGCAGGAGTTTTTATCACCATGGCTGGTCATGTTGCAGCTATGGCTCCAGGAACCAGCATTGGTGCTGCTCATCCTGTTCAAGGAGATGGAAAAGACATTGAAGGTGACATGGGCAAAAAAGCTACAAATATGACAGTTTCAATGGCAAAATCAGTCTCTGAGCAAAGAAATCGAAATACGGAATGGGTAGAGAAAGCAGTTAGAGAGAGCGTTTCTATTACTGACTCAGAAGCTCTTAAGGAGAAGGTTATAGATGTTGTAGCGAAGGATCTAGATGAGCTTTTAACTAAAATTAAAGGTAAGGAGGTTTTAGTTAATGGTGAAAAATTTTCTTTCGAAGATTACTCATCACTACCAAAGATTGAATATCCACCGTCTCTACAGGAAGATCTTTTAAACTTTTTTGCGAATCCAACAGTTGCTGCTATTTTGTGGCTAGTAGCAACAACTGGTATCTCGATCGAGCTTTACAACCCAGGGTTAATATTTCCAGGGGTTTTAGGAGTGGTGGCGCTAATATTAGCTTTGATGGTTACACAAACAATACCTGTTAACACTGGCGGGATAATGCTCCTTGTATCAGGTCTTCTCATGGTTTTAGCAGAACTCAAATTTGCCAGTGGAATTTTAGGTGCAGTTGGACTTATTGCTTTAGTTCTCGGAGCGTTCTATTTAGTTGATGTTTCTATGGCACCAGGAATGGAGGTAAGTTTACAAGTTTTTCTTCCGATAGTGTTGTTGCTTGGTAGCTTTTTAGTAATCCTGGTTTTAGGTATCAGGAGAACTTACAGATTAAAAATAAATACTGGTAAAGAGGGGCTAATTGGAGTCACGGGAGTAGCTAGCTCTGATTTTAAAAATGGAAAAGGAAAGGTTTTTGTAGAAGGTGCTCTATGGAGTGCTGAGTCGGAAGAGCAAATTAATAAATCTGATGAAATAAGAGTCATTGAGGCTCAAGGTCTGACTTTGAAGGTTGGGCGAGCTTAACTTGTCTTATCCGTTGAAGTAGGTAAACTTAGCGTGGAGGTAGTATGAATTCTTGGATCATTCTCGTTATTGGTATTGCAGTTATAGTTAAGTCTGCGATCGTAATTCTTAAACAATACGAAAGAGGGGTCGTTTTAAGACTTGGTAGATACTCTAGAACTTTGGGACCTGGATTTAATTTCATTATTCCATTTGTAGATAAAGTAGCTAATGTTGATATAAGGATCTTAACATTTGATATTCCAAGTCAGGATGTAATAACTAAGGATAATATCTCTGTAAAAGTGAATGGAGTACTTCTCTTCCAAGTATTTGAACCTGAGAGGGCAACCTTAAGTGTAGAGAACTATTTTTCAGCAACTAGCCAGCTTGCACAAACTACTCTTAGAAGTGTTTGTGGTGAAGCCGACTTGGATGATCTACTTTCAAAAAGAGATGAAATAAATGCCAAGATACAAGAGATCATTGATTCAAAAACCGAACCTTTTGGCGTCAAGGTTTCAACCGTAGAGCTGAAGCAAGTTGATCTTCCTCAGGAGATGCAACGAGCTATGGCAAAACAGGCAGAAGCAGAGCGTCTAAGAAGATCTAAAATTATTCAGGCAGAAGGGGAATACCAGGCATCAGAAAGACTAAAAGATGCTGCAAAAATTCTTAGCTCCGAGCAAGGAAGTATGCAGCTAAGATACCTTGAAACCCTTCAATCAATTGCCCAGGAGAATAATTCGACTATTATTTTCCCTGTGCCAATGGATATTTTTGAAGGAATAAAGAAATTAGCTAACAAGTGACATTTCACTACGATCTCCCAAAAGATCGAATTGCTCAAAGACCAGTGTATCCTTATGACAGGGCTAAGCTCCTAGTTGTTAATAGATCTGGGGAACTGATTGAGAAAGTTTTCTATGAGTTAGATAAGCTTTTAACTGCTAAGGATCTACTGGTTTTTAATGACACAAAAGTAATAAAAGCTAGATATTTTGGAACACTTGAATCTGGAGCTGAGGTCGAAATAGTGCTCGAGAAAAAACTATCTGATGATAGATGGATAGTTTTTGGATCCCCAATGAAGAAGCTTAAAATCGGCACTATGATTATCTTCTCAGCACTAATGTCAGCAGTGGTTGAGGATAAGACTGACTCAAGAACAGTCTTGATACGATTCATCGGTAAAGATGAAGTTGGTACTATGCCTATACCGCCATATATAAGAGATGGAAGAGGAGATGAGTTAGATATAAAGGACTATCAAACAATATTCGCAAAAGAGGAAGGTTCTATCGCAGCACCGACTGCTTCTTTGCATTTTACCGAAGATCTAGTTAATAGATTAATAAATAAAGGGATTAAGCACACATTTTTAACACTCCATGTTGGCACTAGCAGCATTTTCCCAGTAGAAGACAAACCAGGATCTGAAAGATTTTTGATCTCCGATGAGACAATCGAGCTTGTAGAAAAAACAAAAAAGCAGGGTGGAAGGGTAATATCAGTTGGAACCACAACTTGTAGAGCTCTAGAGAGTTATGGATCTAAAGAGGGGGAAACAGACCTTTTTATTACGCCTGGATATAAATTCAAGTATGTTGATTCCCTTATTACTAACTTTCATCAGCCAGGAACGACACATCTTCTTTTAGTTGAAGCACTTATTGGGTCTGAACTTTTAGAGAAAAGCTATAACTATGCTTTAGAAAATGAATTTCGATTTTTAAGCTATGGTGATGGTATGATTATTTTATGAATATAAGGAGCTATTAGTTACGGGGGTCAGGCCTCCCGGCCTGACCCCTGACATTAGGTATTGTATACAAATATGAGCCGATTCACTATCAAATCACAATCTGGCAAAGCACGGCTAGGATCGTACACCACTAATCACGGAGTTTTTGAAACCCCAAACTTTATGCCAGTAGGAACACAAGGTACAGTAAAAGGAATAGATTCAGAGAGACTCAAGGAGTCTAAAGCACAAATAGTTCTGGTAAACACTTATCATTTATGGATCAGACCAGGAGAAGAAGTAGTTAGAGAGCTTGGTGGAATTCATAAGTTTATGAATTGGGAAGGCCCAATCTTGAGTGATAGTGGGGGATTTCAGGTTTACAGCCTATCAAAAATTAGAAAAATATCAGAGGAGGGAATACATTTTCAGAGTCACCTTGATGGTACTCCCTTATTTCTTACCCCTGAAAAATCAATAGAGATTCAACAAACCCTTGGAGTCGACATAGCAATGGTACTTGATGAGTGCCCTAAGGCAGAGTCAAGTTATGATGAATTTAGAGAAAGCTTAGAACTTACAAAAAGATGGGCAAAAAGATGTCTTGCAGTAAAAAAAGAAGAAAGCATGTTTGGGATTACTCAAGGCGGCTTTCATAGAGATCTTAGAACTGACAGTGCACAGTTTATCTCTGAGATTCCCTTTGATGGTTGTGCTATTGGTGGTCTTAGTGTCGGAGAGCCTCAAGATGTGATGTATGAGGTGCTTTCTTATCACCCAAGTCAACTTCCAAAAGATAAGATTCGTTATCTAATGGGAGTCGGCACCCCACTAGACTTGATAACTGCAGTTAGTAATGGAGTTGATCTATTTGATTGCGTAATGCCCACGAGGTCTGGACGGTTTGGCAGAGCTTTTGTCAGAGGTGAGGAACCAACATTAAACATCAGGAATGCTAGATTTATAAAAGATCTCGAGCCATTGGATGAGAACTGTGCCTGCATTACTTGTAGGTCTTATTCAAGAGGATATCTGAATCACCTCTTTAGATCAGACGAAATGCTAGGTCCCGTTCTCTTATCGATACATAACACCACATTTTATCAGGATTTTATGCGCTCGATTAGGGAGGCTATCTCGAATGGAACCCTCGAAGAGCTCCTAAAGTTAGAGCAGGCTAGGTGGGTTGCAGCGGATAATTTAGATTAGTATAACGGCTGTTTGATGATACACTATTATTTTCTAACCGAGGCTATACCTCAGCCTTCCTTGGGAGAGGTCTTTATGCAGATGCTCCCGATGTTTGCGATTGTTTTCTTCGTTTTTTACTTCATGGTTATTAGACCTCAAAATAAAAAACTCTTAGAGCAAGAAAAGCTCTTAACTGATCTAAAAAAAGGTGAATCAGTTATTTTAACTGGTGGTCTAATCGGTAAGTTTATCTCCAAAGAAGATAAGACTGTAACTGTTGAGATCTCACCAAATGTTAAACTTAAGTCTTTAGCAACATCAGTTGTAGGGAGATATGATGGAAAATAAGGGTGGGCTATTAGTAATTTTAGGCTCTATTGTTCTTGCACTTTTATTTCTTGTTCCTACATTTCTTCCCAAAACCTTTGGACCCGGAGGCTCAATGGAAAACAGTTGGTTTTCAAAGCCCATGTCTCTTGGGTTAGATCTTAGTGGTGGTGTTCATCTGGTTTATCAGGTGGATACAGAAGAAGCAGTTACTGGAAGGTTACAGTCTTTAGCTAATTCAATAAGATCAGATCTTTTAAAAGAGAAAATTGCAATTGTCAGAGGAAAGGCTTCAGAAGGTGGACTAGTTGAATTCATCTTTTTAACTGAGCAGATGGCTGTAAGGGCTAGAGATATTATAGAAAAAAATAATCGAGATCTCATATACAAAGAAACCCTGCCTGATGGCTCAAGATTTAAACTAGTATACTCTGTTAGCGAGCCATACAAATTAGGAATAAAAACAAACTCAGTTAATCAGGCTGTTGAAACCTTAAGAAACCGCGTTGATCAATTCGGTGTTACAGAACCAATGATTCAAAGAGTTGGGGAAGATAGAATCATGCTTCAAATGCCTGGAGTTTCCGATGTTGCAGCAGTTAAAAGAATCGTTGGTAAAGTTGCAAAGCTTGAGTTTCGACTAGTAGCACTTCCAAGGTCAGAAGTTCCAACAATAACCCTTCCAATTAAAGATGGAGCCACAGTAGTTCTTGAGGATGAGATAAAAATGGGTGGCGATGCAGTTGATAAAGCAGCTGTGAGCATGGATGCTCAACGGGGAGTTACAGTTGATCTGTCACTAAATTCGGAAGGTGCTAAGACCTTTGGGAAGGTCACTAGTGAAAATGTAGGACGACAACTTGCAATCATCCTTGATGGGAAGGTTTTTTCAAATCCAGTGATTGAATCCGCCATTCTTGGTGGTCAGGCTGTTATAACAGGAGGATTCTCTCCTGATGAGGCAAGAGAACTTGCCGTAGTTCTTAGATCTGGAGCACTTCCAGCAACTTTGAATGTAATGGAGGAGAGGATAGTAGGTCCAACCTTAGGACTAGAATCGATCAAAGCTGGGGTTGTAGCAACTTTGGCTGGGCTAGCTATGATAGCGACTTTTATGACTCTTTATTACAAAAAGGCTGGTCTTGTTGCAGTTTTTACTTTGACCCTTAACGCACTTTTGATACTAGCTTCACTATCTGCGTTTGGAGCAACATTGACCCTGCCCGGTATAGCAGGGCTTGCTTTAACTCTAGGTATTGCTGTGGATTCAAATGTAATTATATTCGAGAGGATAAAAGATGAGCTACAAAATGGAGCTGGTCGAGATGCAGCAGTAAGCGCAGGATTCGACAAGGCATACTCGGCACTTTTAGATGCAAATCTTACGGGATTAATTAGTGCAATAGTGCTTTATATATTTGGTACAGGGCCAATAAGAGGATTTGCTGTCACGTTGTCAATTGGGACATTAACCACATTATTTTGTGCGATATTTGTGGCAAAAGTTATCTTTGATCTTCTGCCCCTTAGAAGCAGAGAAGGGCTTTCAATATGAAAAATTATATAGATTTCTTAGGATACTTTAAGTTTCTATTTCCAATTACCTTAATTCTTACCGGGCTATCTATTTTCGTTTGGTTTGAGCGTGGTGATGAAAAGTGGGGATTAGACTTCACAGGTGGCCACGAAGTTGTTGTTCGTGTTGCTAAAGGTACTGACGCCGAACAAATTAGAAGTATTCTTACTGGAGACCCGATAGTTCAATCTTATGAACTTGGAAGTAGTGAATTTTCAATTAGAGTGGGTGATGATTCATCAGACAGTTCAAAAGTTGTTAATGAAATTACTACCGCTCTGAAATCTCAAAGTTGGGGAGAAAATCTTGAGATACTTAAATCTGATTTTGTTGGGCCAACTGTTGGTCATGAGCTTAGAACACAGGCTCTAATGGCATCCATAATTGGGATTCTTGCAATTTTACTCTATGTAACAATCAGATTTGAGTTTGCATTTGCCCTTGGCGCGATTGTCGCTCTTCTTCATGATGTAACTTTAGCTTTAGGAATTTATCTTCTTTCTGGGTACACAATGAGCATGGGAACGATAGCAGGGATTCTGACTATTGTTGGATATTCTGTAAACGACACAATCGTTATCTTTGATAGAATTCGTGAAGAAATTATGTCTAGAAGATCATATAATCTTTATGATGTAATGAATGAATCAATAAACAAATTGCTTAGAAGAACATTAATTACGAACGGACTTACACTATTCTCTGCCTTAGCATTGTTTTTGTTCGGTGGAGGATCGTTACAAGACTTCACCATTTTTCTTGTTCTAGGTGTTTTAATTGGAACTTATAGTACAGTTTATGTTGCAGCACCTGTTGTGTTAGCCTGGCATAAGTTTAGAGGTGGAAAAATTGAGGTTGTTGAGTAACCACAAGAATCATGTCTTGCCTCATTCTTGCTTATAAACATATAACCTTTGCTCACCCGCAATAAACTCTTTTTGATGATGCAGGTGCAAGGGAAAAGAGTTTACTAAGAAAACAGGCTTTTGATTTAGTGCTTTATATTTCTCTGTAACTTTTTTCATCGGATCTGGAGATAAAAAGGCATAAAGAAAATCTGCCTTATTCCAATCCTGATTCCAAAAGTTTTTGTATCTAATTTTAATGTTCTTATGTGGAATGCTAAGGATATAAGCAACAAAAAATGGAACTACTCCAAGTTCAAAGCCGTAAAAAATCCCATTAGGAAACTTTTTTGCCAAAGCTCTTAAGACACTACCAGTACCGCAGCCAAGGTCGAAAAATGTGAAGCTATTATTTGGTAGCTCTTCAGCAATTGATTCAATAATCAGATCATTTGATAAAAACAACGGAGCCTTTGTTCGTAGTACCGGAGCAAATACTAAAAGTAGTAAAATCAGGCTAATTAATGGAAAAAAAGGGTTTACATCAGGAAGCAGAAAAATTACGGGCAGTAAGAGATTTAATAATATCCATGGCAATGAAAGTCTAAGTGACATAGCAATTAGACCACTGACTAGCATATGAACTATAGAACTTTCAGTTAATGTTCCGGCAGTATAGCCAAGGATCTGTGCTATTAGTGTCCAGATCATACAAGAGGGTTTGGTAGAGAGCGCTTTAGATTATATGACAATGATTCAATTGCACTTTGAACTCCCAAGGAAACCTCTTCAGGAAGTTGAATTAAAACCTGGTAAAATAGATCCCCACGTCCTCTTGAAGTCTCTATTCCTTTTCCTTTCACGCGAAGCTCAGTTCCACTCTGACAAAGAGGAGGAATTGATAAGGTTATAGGATCATCCAGAGTAGGAACAGTAATTTTAGCACCTGCAACAGCTTCATTTAGTGTTACAGGGAGCTTAACTATAATTCCCCTTCTTTCAAGTGATAGAACCGGATGAGGCATATGCCTTAAAACACAGATTATCTCCTCTCTAGCAGATCTAGAGGAAAGCCTGACAATCTCTCCGTCTCTAGCACCTTTAGGAATAGTGACAGAGATCCTTCTCGTAGCCTCAGGTTCTACAAAATCAACTGTCTTAACTCCACCCTTAATAGCTTCCTCTATAGATATTGAGACTTCAATTACAGATACTTTATGTGTTGGTGTTGGGATTGATTGAGCTGTTTTTACAAAAAGGCTCTTAAGTCCATCAAGCAAATTTGGTTTTTTAGGGGTTGGCCTTGAAGGTCTTTTTGGGCGGGGCCTCTGTTGTTCATTAGGCTTTATCTGCTTATCATATTCTCTACGTTTATCAGGATCGCTTAAGATAGCGTAAGCTTGGGCTATCTGCTGGAACTTATTCTTTGAAGCATTCTCGGGGTTTACATCTGGGTGATATCTACGTGCAAGTATTCTGTAGGCTCGTCTGATTTCATCAGGGGTTGCTCTTGGATGTAATCCTAAAGTTTTATAGTGATTCATCACTTTAAGAATATCGCTATTTTTCAAGTAATGATACGGTTTAACTATTCATGACAAATGTTGCTAGAGCTCAGGTAGACCTGATTAAGAAGTGTTTATTGAAGGTAGGGATAGTTGACGAGGACTACGCAAGAGCCCTTTATGCTAATTTTAAAAAGACTCCAAGAGAAGAGTTCCTAAGTGGTGATGTATACGGAGAACAAAAAATTTCACTTGGATTCGACCAGTTTGCAGAGTCTTTTTATGAGCTGGTCAGGGTACTATCTCTTTTGGGAATACAGAAGAACACTAGAGTTCTTGAGATTGGAACCGGCAGCGGATACTCGACAGCAATTATGGAATCTCTTGGCGCTACGGTTTTCTCAAAAGAAAAAGTTGGATTAATTGCTCAATCAGCAAGGAAGAATCTTGATAGACTTGGATTTTCAAAATCAGTAGTAAACGTTGGAGATGGATTAGTTGGATGGAGAGAGGCGAGTCCATTTGATAGAATTGTATCATGGGTGCCATTAACAGAGATTCCACGCTCTCTTACTTCTCAACTAAAACCACAAGGAAGATTAGTTTGTTCGCTAATTGGCGATAAAGAAGTTCAAACTCTCACTATGTTCCGGGATGGAGAACAGATTAGCTTCGAGAGGTTTTATCTCTGAGAATTTTATTTCTTTTAGTGCTCTTTTGTTCATGCTCATCCAGATCAATTGAGATAGATGATTTCGGGTATGCAAATAAGTATTTAGGAAATTTAAAACTCCCAGTAAGGTCTAATAGAATCTCTTCAAAATTTGGACCTAGAAGAGGACGACTACACAAGGGTATAGATATTCCAGCACCAAGGGGTACCGCTGTTTTTGCTGCCCATGATGGAGAGGTAATTCATTCAGGTAGATACTTTTCAGGTTATGGCACAACAGTGATTTTGAAAGATAATAACTTCCTCACGGTATATGCACACTTAAGTCATACGTTGCTTACAAAGGGTAGAAAAGTAAAAGCAGGTGATCCAATTGGTGAGGTAGGAGCAACTGGAAATGCAACCGGCAATCATCTTCATTTTGAAACAAGGATAATTATTGAAGATGGAAAGTCAGTAGCTGTTGATCCAGAGCGATTTCTTAAAGGCTAGGCCGGCTCAATTTATGTATAAACTTGGGGGTCAGGCCTGCCGGCCTGACCCCCAAGTTACAAATTTCGAACGTGCATTTTTCCCTCGGCTCGAAGCAGACTTCGTCTGCCTCGCCTCGAGCACAAACACTCGCCAGCTCGTGTTTGGTTGACCATCGCACGTTCTTCATCGTACCGAGCTCATTTTGCAAGTCTCGAAGAGACTTGCAAATCGTCCCCGGCACGATTTCCACGCCTGCGGCTTGGAAATCAGAACGATTCGCCCTGACGTCATTCGCGTAAGCGGATGAGCAGAGAACAGGGTTGGTTCGAATCATGATTCGAACGTGCATTTTTCCCTCGGCTCGAAGCAGACTTCGTCTGCCTCGCCTCGAGCACAAACACTCGCCAGCTCGTGTTTGGTTGACCATCGCACGTTCTTCATCGTACCGAGCTCATTTTGCAAGTCTCGAAGAGACTTGCAAATCGTCCCCGGCACGATTTCCACGCCTGCGGCTTGGAAATCAGAACGATTCGCCCTTTTTTTTGGTTCGAATCAGCCAGGGAAAATTTTAAAAGTGTAAGACACTTTTAAAATCGTCCCCGGCATGATTCGAACATGCGACCCCCAGTTTAGGAAACTGGTGCTCTATCCTGCTGAGCTACGAGGACAATATTAGGCTATTTTATTCTACTTTCTATTAATGTCTATCTCATGGGAGGCTATATATTAGTGAGATTGCTCTTTATTGTATTCATTCCACTATTAGCCTTTGCACAGTGTGAAGACGTAAAGTGCCTTAAGGCACCAAGCGAGATTAAACTTGATGGTCATGAAAGACGAGAATCAATATTAACGGACCTTGGCCCGGTGACTTTTCGATGGTCAAGAAGTGTAGATGGACTTTTCTCAAAAACCCCACAGTATGCCGTGAGAGAAGCTGCCTCATTAGTAGCAAGACTCCTTAGAGATAATGGAGAACGAGTTCAGAACGACTGGGATATCGTGATGCTTGATGAAAAACTCCCACCAAGAGAGGTTCCAATTAAGCTAATTTCTAACTGTCATCCAGGATGGATGGTTCCACCTGGTAAGATATATCTAGTTGCTCAACGAATAATCTCAGGATGTAGTGGTGTCAGAGAGGCAAGAACAAAGATAGGTGATACGCTCTTAACAGAAGTTCTTGTGCATGAATTTGCTCATGGTGTGGAATTTCATCTACTAGGTAACAGGCAAAATCCCTCAGTCGAGGAAGCTGAAGGATTTGCAACCTGGTTCTCAGAGATGGCTCTTAAAAAAAGAGAAGGAACATTTGCGGTTTCAAAGAAACTTCTATGTCAGGAGCTCGAAAAATCAGCTGTTTCTTTTGATTCAACAGCTATAGGTTATACCTTTGCCTCAGGAGTGTATCACGTTGTTAGAAGAAGTAAGGGGGCTCGAGGAGTATTTGAGATCTTAAATAACATGAGTAAACAAGGTGGAAACTTCACTGGACATGCACTAAAGAAATTATCTATAACTGAGGCGAAATTAATTAAAGAGATTCAAAAAGTTTTTTGTAGTTAAAGGAGAATTATAAAATTATGTTGTCTTACGCAGTTTACAAAATGGTCCACTTTGTTGGTTTAGCACTAGCACTTTTCTCACTAGGTGCCGCAAGTGGTGCAACGATCATTTCAGGAGGAAAGCCGGAAAAGGGAAGAAAACTTTTCGCGATTGGTCATGGTATCGGAATGTTTTTAATTCTTCTTGGCGGGTTCGGAATGCTAGCTAGACTTCAGATCCACTGGCCATGGCCAAGCTTTATTGTCTCAAAGTTAGTTATCTGGGGGCTTCTAGCAGCCTGGATAGGCGTCTCATTTAGACTGTCAGCTAAGAGACCGATTTTAGCTCTTTTAGCACCAATAGCATTAGCATCGTTTGCCGTCTGGTCTGTTCTATTTATGAGAGGCTAACATCTCAAAAATCAACCAAAATAGGCAATTATTTTGATAACTTAGTAGAATTATTCTTGAATCAAACCTGTTATTTCTGACATCATTATAAGGTAGTAGTATTAATCGTATCTTTTTGATTTTGCTAGGTTTTTGGTAATGAATAAGTCAGAATTAATCGAGAAGCTCGCTAGTAAGTCAGGACTTAACGTGCTTCAGTCGGAAGAGATCGTAAATCTAATCTATAAAAGGATGCGAGATACGATGGTAAACGGTGGTCGGATAGAAATTCGCGGGTTTGGTAGTTTTGTAGTAAAAGAATATCAACCGTACCAGGGTCGAAACCCTAAGACCGGAGAAAAGATTCCTGTGCCTCCTAAGAAGCTCCCATTCTTTAAAGTTGGAAAGGAGCTTAAGGAAAGAATTGATGTTGTCGATGAAAACGAGAAAGGAAGATAAAAATATATGTCCATTGATTGGTTGAACGATTTAGAAAGAGCAATTGATAACGGTAAAGAAGTCTATGCATGCCCAGGAGTTAGCCGAAACCAGTGGATGATCGGAAAGTCAGTAGACGAACTTTCAAGACAAGCAAAGCGAACCGCAGACAGCAGAAAAATGCCTGTTAGTATAGTTAGACTTATTAATAAACAAGATGCAGTTGCAGGAGATCTTTTTTTGGTTCCAACAAAAATTGAAGATCCAGGTCCAAGAGGCGAACCCCAGATTCAATGGTCTACAGTAGAAACCCGCGAAGCAGCAGAGATGATGCGCGATGTAAGACAGGGCCCATCTCCTTTTTTTGCAATGCAAAGCGAAACAACTATAAACCCAACCGAAGCCGCATGATTGGGCGGGTCATCGTTAAAGAAGTTATTAAGTCTAGGTACCCTGAAAGACCAAAAATTTGGGATCAAAGGTTCCCTGGTATTGATGTAATAATTACAGAGCAAGGTGATACGATAGAACTCTATAGCGATGGTCAACAATCTCCTCCAAAAAAGGGCTGGGTAATTTTACTTAAAGATTCAGACAATGAAGGCAGATTTACCTGGACACTTTATGGGATCCCCAAAGGTTCAGAGATTTCTGATCCACTACCCACGAGATAGTAGTTCCTCTTGGCATACTATTCAGTCAATTTCTCTTCAGATAATGGAAAAATCTGTACCACTGGTTGTGAGTGAAATAAAGATGTCACATTGTTAACTGAAGCCTCGTCGTAAACTTTTCCTGGAATCGAAAGATCGCATAAATATAATCTTCCTGCATGCTCAGTAGCGTTTCTAAGACCAAAAAATGGGATACCCAATGAAATTGTGGAGGAAGAAAAAATTAATGAGCCATTTCCTGAATCAGGATCAGCTCCTATAGGAAGTCCAACTGTATGAATTGGTGTAGCAGAGTCAGTATATATATCTAAAATATTAGAGTCAGGCTTAGAACTAAGAGCTGAAAGAGATAAGTGAGAGTCATCAAGGTACTGCTTGAATTCATTGAGCGATGGAAAAGATACACCCATATACTCTAAAATATTTATATGTCTTTTAGTTGCTGAATTTTGTTTTTCAAGAAATACTGATGCTACACCACCTGCATTTACAAGGTGCCGCACTGCTCCAAGGGTTGCTAATCCAAATAAAGAATCATCAACGAAAACATGAATCTTACTTTCAGCTCCCGTTAAACCAAGCGCAGCTCTAGCCACCATTGCTATACTAAATGCAGCACATTCTTCAAAAACAAGACTTGAAAGACCGCACTTAGTTTCAGCAAGAGATAGAAGAGAAGAAAAATGGGCAGCATTTGCTCCATTAAAACAACGCCCTTCAGCATCATGAAATTGTTCAATCACAGATAAAAAGACTACCCTTAGAGGTTCTTAGTCGCAATGATCTCTTTAGCAGGACATCTATCCCCATTGCAGGAGATCATTCTTGGGGCAGTAATAATTTTGAGATCAAATCCAGCCTTTTTATAAAGCTTAATAATCCTTGTAGTTGCTTGATTTGACGCTACTATTGGTTGATCAAACTGAAGTAACCAGTCAACAAGCCTTAACTGATCCGTCCACTTGAAGGCATCTTTTGAATACGATGTAAATTCCACGTCATAAGGTGGGTCAACGTAAATAAAATCATTTCTTTTAATGGGAAGAGCTTCAAAATCTTTATTCAGGAAAGTCCAGTTTTTAAGATGTAATTTATAATCTGAAAAGTCTTTGGTATAACTAATTTTTTTATAGCTTCCGAAAGGAACATTAAACAGACCACTTTTATTAAATCTACATAAACCATTATAAGCAGTGCGATTCAGATAGTAGAAAAGTTCTGCCTTTCTCTTGTTTGATGAGCTTATCGAATTAAATTCCTGCCTACTTTCGTAAAAAAAATCCTTTTCATTTTTAAAATCGGCCCTTATTTTTAGACCTGACTTCAAATAGTTATAGAAATTGATTAGATGAGGATTAATGTCGTTCAGGAGAGCATACTTTGGTGCTAGACCTAAACTTACAGCCATAGCACCGACGAAGGGCTCTACAAGTCTTGTGCCTGGTATGTACAGTTCTTTAAGGAAAGGTAATAACCATCTCTTTCCGCCTGCCCATTTTAATGGTGGTGATAGTTCCTTCTTCATATCGACAAGATATATCTAATTGTAAACCCAGCGCAGTTGAATTTTGAGCGTAAGCTAAAAATTTAACTGTAGCTTGGGCGAGCGCGGCTTCGCAAAGCCGCGCCGTAGACAACGCATAAACCCTGCGTCGCTTGAACCCATAACTGCTCTTATAATTAACGTCTAAGCTGAATTTGAGCCATAGTTAAATATTTTTTCGGCGCTGGGTTTAGTGTTTTCTACGGCTCGCCTTGGCTTCGCCAAGTGCTCGCTCGCCCTGCTATGCTCATACGTTTTGAGCTTTTCAAGCTCAAAACCAAATGAGCGCAGGGTTTATTCTGCCAGAACTCATTATCATAGAGAGAGATCCTGAAGTATGTACTCTTTTTCTTAGGCATGTTAGGCAATTAGCCTGTGAAGACATTTTTTAGCTTATTACTTATCTATTCATCTCTATTTGCCCAAGTTTTAAAAGATTTTAATAGCGATGGAACTGTAAGTGTTCTTACATTTGGAGACAGCATTACAGCGGGGGTTGGTGACTCACAAGGTCTAGGGGGTTATCCAAAACGTCTTGGAAATTATCTTGGAATACCAGTCTCAAATCGAGGCATTTCTAGTGAAAGGCTGATAACTGACGGTCAAGCTAGATTTCCTTCGGTGATGTTATCAAGCTCGGCTGATATTGTTGTGATACTTGAAGGTGCAAATGATGCGATATTCAGAGAATCATCTTCAGATTATGAACGAGCTCTTCAGCGGGTAATAAATGTAGCTACTGCGCTGGGGAAAAAAGTTGTACTAGGAGCGCCTCAACGACCATGTTGCAATAAGGGTGCAAGAGGACCATTTACTGATGCTTATGCTGGAGTAGTCAGAAAGTTGAGTATAATAAATGATGCTCCATTGGCTGACTTTGATCTTGCCTGGAGAACTACATGTAAGAATAAAAATGCTTGTGAGCTTTATGTTCTCCCAGAAGGGCTACACCCAAATAGAACAGGATATGATGTTATGGCTCAAGTTGTTTCAGCAGCACTTCTTGGAATAGATATTTTTGCCCCTAGTGGAGCAGCTGAGTTAGAAGGAGCACTTAATCTACCTAAAGGCTCAGTCATAGTAAAAGGAGAATCATAATGAAAGTTCTTATTTTGGCTCTAACGTTAATTGGTTGTGGAGGAGGGGGTGGTGGAACTTCATCTGGCTCAGGGTTAGACAGATTGCCAAGCTCAGGAGTGAGAGTTATACACACTGATATTGATGCTTCCCCAGTTCGCCTTGTAGCCGGGGGGCAGAGCTCTGGAGATGTAAGATTTGGAGAAAGAGGAGCTTATCTTTCTGTTGCTGGTGAGGTTTTAGCCTCTCTTTTTATATCCAAGACTGAAAATGTTACAGCCAGCACTTCTGTAACTTCTAATCAAAGGAAGAGTATAGTTTTTGCTGATGGTGTGAATGTTTTAGACGATTTTACAGATCTGATTCCTGCAGGTTTTGCTAGAGTAAGAGTAGTTCATGGAGTGAAAGGTATTGGGAGTGTGTCTGTTTTAGTTTCCGGAAAAACTGGCTCTACTAACTATAGGGAAACAACTGAGTATTTTGAAGTTCCAGCAGGAAAGGTAGATTACCTTGTAACGACCTCATCTGGGGGGCGTGTAGCAGGGGGAAGTTTCGAAGCTCAATCTCAAAAACCCTATACAGTCCTGGTTTCAGGTGACTCTGGCTACTTTGTCATTAAAAATGTATTTTTAGGCTGAGATGGAAGGTTACGTAGAGATTAGTTCTGAAGTTAAGATAAAAGTCACACCTGAGTTAATCAGTTCAGATACTGATCCTGTCGATAATCGCTATGTATTCGCATATCACATAGAGATTGAAAATAAACGATTCGATACTATCCAACTAATTGAGCGACATTGGATTATTCACTCAGGTGGAAGGCAGATTGGAGAAGTTTTTGGACCAGGTGTAGTTGGTGAGCAACCAATACTTAAACCGGGTGATATCTATAGATATTCATCTAGTGCTGTTATAGAGGATCCTGTTGGAGAAATGTTCGGAAGTTACACATTTAGGTCTGAAGCTGGTGAGTTTTTTGAAGCTACTATTCCGAGATTTGATCTCGTTTTTCTAGAATATTTGAATTAGAGATCTGTCGTCGGTGTAAGTAGATCAGGAAACAAAACGGGGGTCAGGCCTCCCGTTGTTGCTTCGTCCGCTGGCGCGGACGATAGAGGCCTGACCCCCGAGTTAATTTTTACCCCTTCAAATACTTTTCAAGTTCGCTTAAGTTAAATGACTCAGCAAATGCTTTTAAATCTGCGTCTCCTTTTACCCCTTCAAACTTAACCATAGTTCCCCCATCAAGTGTCACTGTAAGTTCAGGATAAGTTACACCTTGTTTTCTTAATGTAGCTGTTCTTCCATCAATTCTTATTGTTTCGACTGAAGGATCCATCGCACCGAATGCTGCTGCCATCGCTCCAAGGCTTGCAAGACCACTAGTTACAGCACCACTTCCACCAAGAATAGATGCTTTTACTGTTTTTCCTTCTCCTTTGTAGGTGCGCTCTATGCTCATAAATCCTAAAGCATTATTGGACTCAGGTTTCTCACCAGTATATCCAGCCACAGTTTCAGGTAAAAAATCGGCAAGTCTTGTTGAATGAAGTTTCTGAAGCTCCTTTTCAGCCCAAGAAAGTTCTTTTAGAGCTTTTGAGTACTGCTTTTCGGCAACATACTCGTTAACTTTTGTGAAGATTTTGTTTATGTCTTCGGCAAAAGCTGAAGAAGCTAAAATCAAATAAAATAGAACAAAACGCATACTTATATCCTCCAATTACTTAAAAACGTGCAAATAACATAACTCAAAAATCTATAACTAAACAGGATTTAAAACACGAAGACAATTCTCTCTTATAATTGCGGTAACTCTCAATAAAGAATTCTTACGATCCTCTGACAAAAAGCAGGCTGAAGTTTCTAAAATTCTGCAGTTCTCAATGTATTCAAGAGCTTTTCTTTCTTTCTTCTCAGGTTTAAAATCACCAAAATTGTCTGAATTGTGGAGCGAATCAACAGCTTTTAAGCATCCTGTAGTTCTACACCCGTTTTCACATGCACTTAGTATCTGATCTCTGTATTCTTCTGGTGTTTTACCTTTACGCTTAGTAACATTCCAGACAATTATTGCGATATCCTTTTGGCCTTCTAAAAGATATACTAACTCTTCGAAGGTTAGTCGCTTGTCTTCTGCTAAATCATGAGCGCATGCCGCTATAATTTCTTGAGGGGTGTAATCTTCAAAGTGCTGTGCGAATAAAAGAGCAACTTCAAGTGGATGTGTTACATCGAACCTTTCATTGCAAGCCCGAAGCTTGTCAGAATCTATCTCGGTCAGAATTTTACCAAATAGATCGTGGTAAAATGGAAAGGCTTTTAGTAATCCCTCAACCGCGCCGATTTTTAATAATCGATCTGAAAAACCCTTAGGAGGTATACCATGAGCGCCTCCAGCAAATGGAATCTTCCTCTCCCCAAAATCTCCCGAATATCCTACTACCGCCATTTTCGCGCGAATGAGACCACATAAATTTACTAATAATCAAATTACCAGAATGAGAGTTCTTTTCTGCTCTTATAACTAACTGTAATTAATGAGCTTGTTTACGGCTCTAAAACAACTTTTCCAAATTGACGACCCTCTTCAAGGTACTTAATCATCTTTATGCCCTCAGATAATCGCTCAACTTTATCGATCTTTGGTTTTATTCCCTGATATGCAAGAAAATTTTGAGAATCAATAAAGTCTTGCCTACTCCCCATTGTAGATCCAATTAAAGAGATCTGCTTTGCGAAGATTATTCTGTTATCAAACTGAACATCATAACCACTTGTGTTTCCAACAGTGAGAACTCTTCCTCCACGTCTAACAGAGGTAAAACTTTTTGGATAAGTGGCCTTTCCAACGTTGTCGACTACAACATCAACGCCACGCCCTTTTGTTCTTTTTAAAACTTCTGTGTGCCATTCAGAAACTTTTGAATAATTAATTGTTTCGTGAGCACCAAGTTCTTCAGCTAAGCCGCATTTTTGCTCACTTCCTGCAAGTGCAATTACGTAAGCACCAACAGCTCTTGCCATTTGAATGGATACAGAATTTACCCCACCACCAGAGCCAACTACTAAAACTGTTTCACCGGGTTTTAAATTGCCTCTCCCAAAAAGCATTCTCCAGGCTGTTACTCCACAAAGAAGGGATGCAGCAGCCTCAGGAAAACTGTTGCCTTCAGGGAACTTATAGACACTAGATGTGGGCACAACCAGATATTCAGCAAGTCCACCACGAATCTGTTCTCCTAGAACTCTGTATCCAGGACTCATGCTGTCTTCCCCGCGCCTAGTCCACTCATCTTCTGTAGTTACTATACCTGGATTTATGACAACTTTTTGGCCTGCCACGAATGTTGAGCCAGGGGCGCTAACGATCTCTCCTGCAACATCGGATCCTGTTACATGAGGCATTTCTAAATTTAATCCTTTCCATCCACGTCTTACCCAAATATCTAGATGGTTTAATGCTACTGCCTTAACTCTTATTAGAGCTTCCCCAACCTTAGGTTCAGGGGTTTTTATCTCGCCAAATTTTAATACTTCAAGGTCACCATGTTGCTCAAAAAAAATCGCCTTCATTAAGGAGAAATTCTACCCTCAAAGCATGAAAAAGTGAAATCTTATGCTCTAAGTAAGAATGTAACCCACTGCCCAGAATCAATTCGTTTGATGAGAGAGTACATGGTTAAGTAGACCTCTAAAACACTATCAGATTTTTCTTTTAAGATACCAGAGAGTAAACACCATTTACCTTTAAAAAGGCGTTGCTCGATTAAAACCTCTGCATAAACATTTGCAAGTATTAGATCGTATGGAGTGTCGATGTAACTTGTTGTTATTTCAGCAGTAACATCGTTCATAAATAAGTTTTCACTTGCATTTTTCAAAGCCTCTTCGTCATTGTCGAGGGCTACAAGCTTTGATGGTTTGAATATTTTAGAAGCAACGATGCTCAAAATTCCACTACCAGTTCCAAAATCTAAGACTGTTGATATTTGATCATCTATTTCTTGCATCAAATATATTACATCCCTGGTGGTTTCATGGTGCCCAGTTCCAAAACCCATGCCTGGTATGATCAAAACCTCATTATTTTCTGGAGGTCTTTCAAAACTCTGAATAGGAGTGATCCTAAAATTTCCGACTTGAATAGGTGGAAGATAAAATGGCTCTACTCTATCTACAACTTCTTCAACAATAGGATTAAAATTTTGTAGATAATTTTTTGCATCAAAAACCTTTGATTCATCGAAAAATCCACACACTTCTGGCTCTTCAACCAATCCAACTGCGCCAGCTGAAGCCAAAAGTTCAGCTGCAATAGGGCTATTGATTCTAATTCTAAACCACTTCATCAGTGAGTTTCAGGAAAAGTAAGCCCTTTCCAAATCGATTTCCTTGAAGGTTTTGAGAGTCCAAGAAAAGATCTCTCTCTAAGAGCTTTAATTAAAAGATTCACACCATGTCTATCAGCAAATTCTGCCTCCTCAGGATGAACGAGTGAAACATTTAAAAACATAAACTCACCCTGCATAGTTAGATGCCTATCTCTTTGAAGCGAGCGCTCATGAATTAAAAGGTGCGAGATCCCTTTAGCTATCTCTTCCCCCGCACTCATAACGACACCACGTATAAGTTTTCTGGCAGAGATGGTTTGAAGTCCGATCCAACCTAAAGCCAAAGCTCTTGGAATCCAAGAGGGCATATTTTCCACAAATGGAATTTCTATAACTAGTTCTGCGCCTTGAGAAGAGAGACCTGTAGTGGCCACTATAAGACTTGGTGATCTACTTTGAACTTTAAATGAAGCTATTGAAAGCGACTCTGGATATTCATCTCCAAGGTATTCCCTTAGTAGAATTGTTCGTTTTTCAATTGGTTTATCAAAAGCTGCCTCAAGTATCTCAAATGAATCTCTTAATATCGGTCTTTCAAACGGTCCGTTTTGACCTAATACAACAGAATTTTCAGAGCGAGGTACAAAGTGGACATCGATGAAACCGTAATCCTTTTCTGAAAAACTACCGGTAGCAAAGAATGTTCCTAAAGTAGAAAGCCTTCTTGAAACGCCATTGAGTACGAGATCTTGTCTTAGTTGTTTAAAGAAGCTTCTTAGCCAAGTTCTAACTCTTACAGCGGGGAGAAGAACTCCTCGTTTTTGAAGTTCATGAACGATCTCTGAGGTATTGTAGAGTTGTGAGGGAAGATCAATCTGATGGAAACTCGGGTCGTCACATTTTTCAAAGAGACCAATCTGCTTAATCTCGTTCACTAAATAAAACTGATCACGCTTAATTTTTCTGGTTGTTCGTTTCCGATTGTGGGAAATGACATACCCTATACCCTCAAGGTAAAAGCTGATCCCATCGCTAAAAAGTTTACAAAGACAATCACCAAGTAAGGTGTCTAATTGGGCAGGTTCAGATGTTTCAAGGTGCAACATGGGCGAAGACCCATGAGTTTCTTACAATTTGAGCTTTGACTCAAGTCTATCAGTTAACAACTTTATTAATTACGGTAACAAGCTGATCTTTGGGAACTGCACCTACAACTCGTTCAACTATCTTTCCATCCTTAAAAAAGATTAAGTTAGGAATACCCCTAACATCATAAGAGTGAGGGCTTTTTGGATTATCATCCACATTAACCTTAACAATTTTAAGCTTACCATCAAACTCTGTAGCAACATCCTCAAGTACAGGAGCTATGCTTTTACAGGGACCACACCAGGGCGCCCAAAAATCTACAAGTACAGGAGTGCTAGCTTTTAGAACTTCCGAATCAAAATCAGCGTCTGAAATTTCTTTTACTTTTGATGACATCTTTTAATTTTAACCTATAAAGAATTAACTAACCACGAGTGTGTTGGTATCACTAAGTTGGGATATTAATCAACATAGTATGTCATGTAACCACCTAATTTTATTAATTTTTCTAATATTATCGAATACTTATTCTTTACTTTAACTTATTTGAACCAATTTTCCCTGTTTTTCGTCTAAAATAGTAAGAAGTTTAAGTAATTTAAACTATTGGAGGCACTATGGAAATGTACCCCTACTACTCAGTCGATTCGTTTGCTAACGGAATTGCCTTTGGAGGGCATAACTTAACTAAAGATGGAGATCCTAGAGATTTCTTTGGTTTACACCTTGAGGGTGATGGTCGTGCTATAAAATTAAGAAATAGGTACCTGCTTCATAAGGAAAGCCCTCTAAAAGAGCTTGAACTTCATCTAAGAAAGCTAAGCAAAAGAGGGATCTTAAGCCATGCACATATATACTTTGGGGTCTCAACTGATCCGTTCTTTCCATTTGAAGGAAAGTTTGATGCGAGCATGAGATTTTTAGAGCTCTTCTCAAAGTATTCTCCAGGAAAACTAACAATTCAAACTCGCTCTCCACTACTTGTTATTGCCTTACCAGTACTTAAACGATTTGGGGAAAATGTTCAGATCGTTTATGGAATTGAGTCTAATGATGAAGGGATTATTCAGGATCTTTCTCCTGGACTTCCAAGAATTGCAGAGAGAGTAAAGGCTATTGAAGCCTTTAAGCGATTTGGTATCCCAATAGGTGTTCAGGTTGATCCACTTCTTCCTTATGGAGACATAAATAAGGATGCCCCGAAATTTGCTCAGCTACTGAGTGATCTTGCAAATCAGATTTATGTAAGACCTCTCTTTTCAGAGGGTAAGAATGAGTTATTAATGAAAAAGCTAGCTCAAAGAGGTCTTTTTCAGTGGATAAGAAATGAGAGTGCAGAACCCCTAAAAAATGCACTTTCAGTAATATGTCCAGAGAAGCTAACTGCTCCAACCAAACCAAAACTTGGGCCGATGCAGCTTAAGCTATTTGCAGCATAGTTTGATTTTAGTGTTTCGGCATTACATAGGAATGGCCTAAACTAAACTTCATGACACGTGTTTGTTTGATTGAATCAAAAAGGACCCCATTCACAAGGATAAATACAGCCCTAGCCAGATATTCTTCTTTGGAACTTTCCTTAAAATTACTTGAGAAGTTTCTAGAGCAGATCTCACCCCATCCAATTGATGAGATGATATACTCTTCTGTTCTTATGGATCCAAGAATTCCCGACCTTGGTCGAGAACTAGTTCTTAGATCCTCTATGGACAAAAGAATTACAGGTCACTTCATCTCTAATAATTGCATTAGTGGACTTGTAGCATCAGCATTCGTTTGCGATGGAATCAAAACTGGAAGGATCAGATCTGGACTAGCAGGAGGTGTTGAGACCATGTCACAACCTGCACTTTTGTTTTCGAAAAAAGCCACACAATTTTTTTTAAAACTTGCTGCTGCTAAGACACTCAAAGATAAATTATTTGTATTATCCTCATTCAAGGTATCATTTCTATCTCCAGAAGCCCCATCACCAAAAGAGCCGTCAACAGGGCTTACTATGGGGCAGCACTGTGAAATTATGGCTAAAGAATTTAACATCTCAAGAGAGCGGCAAGATGAGATAGCGTTTTTAAGCCATCAAAATGCAGCAAAGGCAAAAAAAATCCTTGAAGAGGAGATCTTTCCAATTGACGATGTTAAATCTGATAATCTTGTAAGAGAAAGCACTTCACTTGAGAAGTTAAGCACTCTTAAGCCAGTTTTTGATCGAACTGATATGGGTAGCATTACAGCTGGGAATTCAAGCCCTCTAACTGATGGAGCAAGTTTGTGCTTTTTTGGGTCCGAAGAATATTGTAATCAGCAAAAGATTGAACCGTTAGCATTTGTTGATGGTATTGAATTTTCCTCAGTAGCTCCAAGTGATGGTCTTTTAATGGGACCAGCTCTAGCACTTCCAAAAATCTTACGAAAATTTAATCTTACTATCAGTGACATTGATCGATTCGAAATACATGAGGCATTTGGCGCACAAGTTGCAGCTAATTTAGATGCATGGGAGAGGGGATTTAAAGGAGAAAAGCCAATAGGTAAGATTCCTGTGGAAAAGATTAATGTTCACGGAGGTTCAATCGCTCTAGGACATCCTTTCGCTGCTACAGGAGGAAGATTGCTTGGCTCTCTTGCTCGAGACTTAAGAAGAAATAATCTAAAGAGAGGAATTATTAGTGTTTGTGCAGCTGGAGGGGGAGCAGCGGCTGTACTGATATCTAGGCCTTAGGGGGGGGGCTCTCTAGAGTGCATATACCTTAACCGTGACCTTGAGCGTTAGCTAAATTAAGGTCACGCGCACACTCACGGTTAAGGGCCAGGCTACCCTAATATTTATAACCACTTAGAAGCTCAGCAGAAATCATGGCCTATTATGATAAGCTCTAAAGAAATGCTATCATTCCCCACCTATGAACGGACTATCTGTAGTAATTCCAGTATATAATGAAGAAGAAAACGTTGCTTCGTCCTACAACGAAGTGAAAGGTGTGCTCTCAAGGATTAATATCCCTCACGAAATTATTTTCGTCGATGATGGTTCTAGGGATAGAACAGTTAAGTTCCTTAAAGAAGCAGCAGCGGGAGACCAAAACATTAGAATAATCGAGTTTAGAAGAAACTTTGGTCAGACAGCTGCTATGCAGGCAGGATTCGAGCACACAAAGTATGATCTTGTTTGCTGCTTGGATGGAGATCTTCAAAATGATCCAAATGAGATCCCAAGAATGATAGAAAAGCTAAATGAAGGATATGACCTTGTTGCTGGTTGGAGAAAAGACAGAAAAGACAAGTTTATAAGTCGCAGACTTCCTAGCATGATAGCTAACTGGCTTATCTCAAAGAGTACCAAAGTGAAACTCCATGACTATGGCTGCACCTTGAAGTTAATGACTGGTGATATAGCTAGAAATTTAAAGCTCTATGGCGAGATGCACAGATTTATCCCGGCTCTTGCATCAGAAATAGGAGCCAAGGTGGCAGAGATACCTGTTAATCATCGAGCTAGACAATTTGGAAAATCAAAGTATGGAATTATGCGTACATTCAGAGTGATCTTAGATCTATTAACAGTCAAATTCCTACTTGGATTTGCTAAACGACCAATTCATCTCTTTGGAAGCTTAGGTCTTGGCTCTTTAGTATTAGGTTGTTTAACTCTTACATACATTACTTATCAGAGATTATTTGAATCAGTTCCGATGGGTAATAGACCACTACTCTCTCTTGGAGTCATGATGGTTTTAATTGGGCTTCAATTTTTAGTGTTTGGACTATTAGCTGAGCTTTTAGCTAGAACCTACTATGAATCTCAAGGAAAACGAACATATGTTGTAAGGAAAATTCACGAGTCTCCAAGGTCGCTCAAAGCCGCAGGTGAATAATGCTGCCAGCACAAGAGGAGTTGCCTAAGTTAAAGGTAGGCATTGACGCTCGAAAACTAGAAGTTTCTGGGATAGGAACTTACTTAAGATTTCTGATCTCTGGAATGCTTAGCACAAAAAATTGTGAGGTTACACTTTTTGGGGATCCTCAAGTAATAGACTCTTTTTTCCCCGGAGTTCACTCAGAAAGATTTACCTATGGAACGAATAATCCATTTGCTTATTTAGTGTTAAGGCAAAACCCACTACTAAAGAACTTTAGCTTTTTTCTTGCACCTCACTACGTAGGAGTTCACAAACTTACTATACCACTCGTTTTAGTCCTGCATGACTTTATTCATTTAACTCATCCATCTTCGATGATTCATCCAATCGTGGCAAAACGACTCCTTAAGTGTGCTATAGGTGGTGCTTCTCATCTAATAGCAGTCAGTAAATCCACCAGAAAGGAGGCTGAAATCCTATTTCCAGATTCACCCCCGATTTCAGTTTTAACTCCACCACTTAAGGTTGTAAATTCAGAAGTACATAGTGCGAAATCACATATTCTGTGTGTGGTATCTAATGATAAATCCCATAAAGGAATCGAAGATTTGATGAAAGTATGGGAAAGCTTGATTGATCCCCCAGAGCTTGTGATTGCCGGAGTAGGATCTGAAAATTTGAAGGGTAAATTTCCTGGAGCAAGGGGTAGAGTATCTCAGACTGAATTAGACCAACTATATCGTGGCGCATCGCTTGTAGTTATCCCGTCACTAGCTGAAGGATTTGGATATGTGATGGCGGAGTCTCATTCTTATGGGGTTCCGGTTATTGCTAGACCTGTTCCAGCACTTCTTGAGCAGAGAACAAAGTATGATTTCTTTGCTCGCGATTTTACACTACCTGCTTTTAGGGATGTTATTATGTTTGCTTTTCAGTCTAAAACTCCAGAGGAAGCGTTTTTAGAACTCCGAGATTCTGCCCTAGCGCTTAGCCCGGATCGTTTTGCAGAATCTCTTACTTCACTTCTTTCAGAGATTCATTCGGTGTGAAGGCTACAGTATGAAAGTTGCTATCGTTCATGATTGGTTAACTGGATTAAGAGGTGGAGAGAAGTGCCTAAGTACTTTTTTAACTCTTTATCCAGAGGCAGACATCTTTACTCTTATACACATTCCAGGCTCTACGACTAAAGAGATTGATGCGCGAGTGAAAGGGGTTTCTTTTCTATCATGGATTCCTAAGATAAGATCCATATATAGATACTTACTGCCACTCTATCCAATAGCAATTAAATTCCTCTCATATAGGTTAAAGGATTATGATCTTGTTATTTCCTTAAGTCACGCTGCAGCAAAAAACATCTCACTTCCTAACACTACAATTCACATCTGCTATTGCTTTACCCCAATGCGTTATATTTGGGATCAAGCAGGCGCTTATTTTGGCAAGAAAAGGTTTTTACTATCGCCACTCCTGAAACTTCTACAGTGGTGGGATGTAAGGGGAGCCTCTAGGGTTAATACATTTGTAGCCATTAGTCAGTTTGTAAGAAAAAGAATAAGGGACTACTACGGAAGAGAAGCACTTGTAATTCATCCCCCTGTTCGCTTGGAAGATATTCCGATAAGGGAAGGAATTGCACGCGACTCTGCTCCGTACCTTTGCGCAGGAGCACTAGTTCCTTACAAGAAAATTGATACAGCCATCGAAGCTTTTAATGATCTTGGACTACCATTAGTTGTAGTTGGGCAGGGGCCAGAGATGGAGAGACTTAAAGCGTTATCAAGAGATAATATAAAGTTTCTGGGCTATGTTTCTGATGCTGAACTATTTGAAGAATTTTGTAAGGCAAAGGCCTTAATATTTCCAGGAACTGAAGACTTTGGCCTTATTCCTGTAGAGTTTATGGCCTCTGGGGGGCCTGTTATTGCCCTTGAGTTAGGCGGAGTAACCGAATCGGTTGTAGGAGTGGGGGTTGAGCAAGGTCGTGCCACAGGAGTATTTTATAGGGAAGGAGACAAGGAAAGCTTGAAAGCAGCGGTTCTATATTTTGAAAAGGTAAGAGCCAAATTCATGCCTGAGACTTGCAGGCTTCATGCAGAAAGATTTTCTGAAAGTATGTTTGAAGAGTCATGGAAAACTCTGATTCAGAAGTATCAAAAGGCTAGTGGATGTTAAAGCAGAAACGACAACTATTTGAGTTTCTATTTATGGGTGCAGATCTTTTGGCAGTTTCTCTTGCCTGGATTATTGCATATTGGTTCAGATTTTTATCAGGTGTAGTTGAAGTTGATAAGGGAATTCCTGATTTTACATCGTATCTTTCTCAGCTACTGGTAATCTGGGTTATCTGGGCATTTACATTTAAAAAGATGCAGATGTATCAACCGATGCGAGGTAAAAAGCGCCTTTGGGAGCTGCTACAGCTCGCTCGTGCTACAACCTTAGCAGTTTTAATATTGATAGCTATCACATATCTGTTTCGCGAAAAGAGTGTCCCGTTTTCAAGATTGGTCTTTGTTTACTTTGGTCTTTTATCGTTTGTTTTTACACTAGGACACAGACTTTTAATTAGAGGAACACTCCGTGAATTGAGGCGAAAAGGATATAATCTTCGATATCTTCTTGTGGTAGGTACTGGAAAAGTAGCTGGTGATCTTATCACCAGAGTCAGAAGACATAGAGAGCTAGGAATTCAGATTGTTGGGTGCTTAGCGAAATCTCCAAATGAAACAATTGGTGCAGTCGGAGCTCCTGTAGTTGGAAACTATGATGATCTTAAGAAACTTCTGACTACAATGGATATAGATCAGGTAGTAATCGCACTCCCACTAGAAGACAACCATTTTCTTCCTAAGATAATGGAAGATCTTAAAAATTCAACCGTAGATGTAAAAATTGTTCCCGATGTCTATCAGTTCATTAGCGCAGGTGGATCCATTGAAGAGTTTGAAGGACTTCCTGTTATCTCCGTTCAAGAATCTCCGATTGAAGGGGTTAATATGTTTCTAAAGCGTATGTTAGATGTAGTTATCTCGCTATTCGCTTTAGTTATTCTATCACCTCTTCTTACTTTGATTGCTGTTCTAGTCAGGTTAACATCTAAGGGACCTGTCTTATATGTTCAAGAGCGCGTTAGTCTGGATGGCACCAGGTTTCCAATTTACAAATTTCGAACTATGAGAACAGATGCTGAAGATGCAGGGCCTCAATGGTCTAAGAAAAGCGATCCAAGGACAACTCCTATTGGCAGATTTTTACGTGCATGGAGTTTGGATGAGCTTCCTCAACTATGGAATGTTTTAAATGGGGATATGTCTATAGTCGGGCCAAGACCAGAAAGACCATACTTTATTCATGAGTTTAAAGAAAAGATTCCTTTATATATGCTACGCCATAAAGTTCCTGCTGGGATCACCGGTTGGGCACAGGTAAATGGTTGGAGAGGAGATACATCCTTGGACAAGCGTATAGAGTACGATCTTTATTATTTGAAAAATTGGTCATTATTCTTTGATCTTAAGATAATTTTTCTGACTCTATTCAGAGGGTTAAAAGACAAAAGCGCCGCTTAGAGATTTCATCGAAATTTATTGATTAGAGCCCCTAAATATCGGTATAGTTTTCCCGATATGAGGTACATAATTGTTATTCTTAGTTTAATCTCTGGCTTATTTGCACAGAATTTCACCCCGATAGGAGATGGGTATGACTGTATGACTCTAGCAAATGGCGATCAATTTTTGGTAATCAGAGATAACACAACTTACACTATGATTAATGACAAAGCAGTTACTAAGCGACTTGTAAAAGAAAGAAAGAAGATCAACCAAAAAATAAAAACCCTCAAAGATTTAAGTGACAGCATAAAGCAAAAAACCCCTAATCAAGCTGCACTAAAAATTTTCAAAAACATATGGAAGTTTACTAATGGCAGTACGCTAGACTCATCGCTAATAGAAACAAAAGATGAGCGCATCCAAGCACTAAAAGCATTAACTCAAGCACTAAAAGATAAAAAGCAGTATTTAAATAATATGATTGGTTCAATTAATGGATGTAAGGAAGGACGAAAGTCATTTCCAAAGGGTGGGATACTGATGTATCCGACGGTACAGGTTGTAGGTCTTGTTGGTACGAAGAGGCAATATTCTGGCTGGATGATTCATGATGTAGCTTTAAAAACCAAATACACAACAAAACCTGGCGGATACAATGGATGCTTCAAGTTTTACTGGAAGGATGGAAGCACCTCTACATACATGGCTGGCCTTGGAACAGAGCCATGCTATGTTGGAAGCGTAAATAGATTTGACCAAGCAGTAGCTGCCTGTAATGCTGTTCTACCAAAGGGTCGCGTTGGATTTGCTATGCAGCATGGGTCATCAATAAACATGGATCAAGGAACGCTTGATTTTCTTGTTGCTTCTGCAACTACAAATAAACCTGGAGTCGTATTTCTAAGAAAACCCGATGAAGGCTCTTACGATAAGTTTTATCAGGCATGTTCAGCATGGAATAATAATTAGTCCCGCTCTTGTTCTTATTAACTCTCAATTATACGATGATCGATGAGTGAGACTGTTCGTTTTCCTTTTATTTATCTGTTCGATTGCATATGCAGGAGTACCTACTGCAGCTGACAAGATCAGCGATGTGGGTCTTTCAACTATCTTAGGCTCTCAAGTTTCTCTGGATACAAAAGTTTTTAGTAGTGATGGTCAGGAAAAAACTCTCAAAGATTATATAATTCCAGGTAAGCCACTAATATTGATGCCTGTATATTACAGATGCCCTGGCCTTTGTGGAATAACATTACAAAGTGGAATAGCTCTTGTTAATGATATAAAAGCTGAGCTTGGAAAAGATTATTCAATTCTTACTTTTAGTTTTAATTCAACTGAGCCTCCTGAGCTTGCTAAGGGGAAAGCAGATACGATCATAGCTAAAGTAAATAATGAAGATGCAGCTAAAAAAGGATGGCATTTTGTAACAGCCCCACAGGAGAGTATCGATAATCTGCTTAATCAGATTGGTTTTAAGCTAACTAAAGAAGGCGAAGAGTTTTCTCATGCAAGTGCGATTTTTGTTTTAACTCCAGAAGGTAAAATATCTCAGTACTTCTCAGGTGTTATGTTTCCTCCTTGGGATGTAAAACTTTCTCTAGTTGATGCATCTGATGGAAAGGTAGGTAACTTACTACATCAGGCAGTTCTTTACTGTTTTCAGTTTGATCCTATCTCAGGTAAGTATACCCTTGCTGCCTGGAGAACCATGCAGGTTGGAGGAGTTTTAACCTTAATTTTAATGGCTGTAGGATTTTTAGTTCTCCGAAGGGTAACCGTTTAAGGTGTTGGAATTTATAGTGTATTTCGAAGCTTTAGCGGATAAAAACTTAGTATTTATGCGATTCTGGTAGTCAAAGCCTGATCGGCTTTGTAGATTTTTTAAACGGTTACATGTTTTCACCCCCGATTTGCTCCGCAAATCGACCCCTGAGGGGTTTGTAGAGACTCTAGGTGGTTGGCGAGCTTATGATATGGTACTTTTAAATAGTTAATCTGAAGAGAAACTTTCGTCGTAATCTCACGAATAGAACTGTATGAGTGTAGGTGGTTTTAATGGAGCTGTATCAAGAAGCGGCAATGAGCTTATTGTTGCTTTTGCATTTACGCCACGGCGCTATCGTGCAATTAGGCAGATTAGAGGCGCTAGATATCATCCAAGTTCAAAAACATGGAGGGTACCATTAAATGCGATTTCAGAGTTAGAAAAATCATTTGAGCTAAATCCGAGGAAGCTTAGATATGAGATCGACAGAGAAAGTGTAAGCCAGGAGATCGTTGAGTCAGATAAATTAGTACTTGAAGCAAGAAACGTCCTTAAGGCAAACCCCTATGCAGTTTCTAGTGATGTAATAAATAGGGCGAAACCTCAGGTTGTTTTTACTTTTAATAAGGGATCCATAATTGCAACACCAGAAGATTCAAAGAAAAAATTATTTAAACACTTTCACTATGTAAAAAGTGAAAAGGGTTATTTCATACCGACAGCTGATCTTTCAAAATTAATATCCGAACTCAAACTTCAAAAAGTAGTATTCGCAGTTGAAGAATCATTAGGTGTAAAATTAAAAGAAGGAGCTGAGCTCCGTAGTAAATTGATATCTAATCCGAGCTTTAGAGCGTCTGAGAACATTATTAAGGCCTCACTCTTTCCCTCTCTTGTTCAAGTCGACCGTCAGGTTTCACTTTTAGGAGTACCACAAGATTTATATAAACTATTTCTGACCAGAGTAAGATCTCAAAGCTCACGAAGAGAAAAGCTTCAATCTTTGAATCATGATCTTATTTTGGAGGTTATATATGACAGCCTCAAATCGAACATTAAACTCTGGATAGCATCTGAGGTTGAATCACTAATATTAAAAATGAGCAAGCCAGAGCTTGAAGATGGGTTTCAAGACTATCTTGTAATTCATCCTGAAGTTACAGATGTCTCAGCAGTTTTACCGAATATAGGACCAGTATCATTCTATAGTTCACAATCTGGTGATGGATTTACTGCCGGTGACACCAGAGAGATACGAAACGGCATTTTGTTTCCTATAAGAAGCAAGCAGCTTCTTTTAAGTGAACAAAAAGAAGAAAGTATTAGAGCTCAAGAAGCAAAACGAAAAGAAATTTTAGCATTAAATGATTGTCCTGGACTGATGAAGAATAAGGAGCTTGAAAGTAAGCTTTTCCCTCATCAGCGAGTTGCTGTTCAATGGCTGCTTTCAAGTGACTGTGGACTTCTTGGTGATGACATGGGGCTTGGTAAGACCATTAGTGTTATTTCAGCATTTACTGAGTGGGATAGAGATAAGAAATTTCTTTTGGTAGTAGCGCCCGCATCATTGGTACAAAACTGGAAAAGAGAGGTTAATACGTGGGTTCCAAATCATAGATTTGAGCTTTTACCTTCACAAAAAAAAGATAGATTAACCTATCTAAAAGACTTAGTTAGATACGGAACGGATCATATTTCAGGACTTATTGTTGGTTTAGAAGAGCTAAGGCTTGACTATGTATTTCCTCTTATTAGAGAGATTGCAGCTAATAGAGAAACTGTCCTTTGCGTAGACGAATCCCAAAGGGTTAAAAATTATCAATCGAAGGGATTTCTGGCACTTTCGATCATAGCCCCAGAGTGCAAAAAGAGATGGCTTCTAAGTGGAACTCCTATACCGAATTCTATAGCTGATATTTGGACCCAAGGTAAGCTGCTGGATGATGGAGAAAGACTAGGTAAGAGTTTTTTACCTTGGCTCAAATCGGTTGCAGAGCTCGGTAATGAATGGAGCGCTTTAGCAGTAAGGCGATACATTCCTGAAGCAGTAGAAAAAACTATAAAGATTATTTCTCCAATTATTCTAAGGCGTAAAAAAGAAGATGTAGTAGATCTACCTCCTAAGATATTTCATGTGAGAGATCTCAGATTGTCTGGAGATCAAAAGGCAAGATACGATGAAGTAAGAAGAGATCTTGTTCTTAGAGTTCAATCACTTTCAGGGGATGATTTTTTTAGACAGATAACCAATATACTAGAACAATACTTAAGATGTGTTCAGATCGCTTCAAACCCTAGACTTATAGACGAGAGCTTTAAAGGCGAGCCCATTAAGTTCTTAGAGTTAGACTCTTTGGTAGATGAAATAGTTAGAGAAAAGGGAGAAAAGCTAGTTGTTTGGAGTAACTATAGAGGAAATATCTCAGAGCTCGCTAATAGATATAAAGAATTTGAGGCTAAAGGATTTAGTGGGGAGACAAGCCCTAAAGAAAGAGAATCGGTTATTAAAGAGTTCCAAAGTGATGGTGGTTGTAAAATTTTATTGGCTATCCCAGCGGCTGGAGGGGTGGGAATAACTTTAACTAAAGCACAGACTGCTGTTTATTTGGATAAAACCTGGAATGCTGAACATTGGCTCCAATCGGTAGACAGACTTCATAGAATCGGACAAACAGGGACTGTAAATATAATAAGTCTTCATGCTTCAAAGGTAGATTCATTGATCTCGAAGAATTTAAATCAAAAAGAAGATACCCTCAAAAAATTAATGGATGGAAGTTTTGAAGAGAGATTAAGAATAAGAGAAGAGTTTGTTACCGCATTGGTAGAGGAGTAATGGACTAGAGGGTCAAGCTACTTGGGGGTCAGGCCGGGAGGCCTGACCAGGCAGCTGTTAGCACTTGTCTGGTCAGGCCTCCCGGCCTGACCCTCAAGCTGATTTTAATTAACTTCAAAAATTAGACTACCACCCCCAATCTGTTACATAATCACTTTCTGTGGAAGCAATAGACATTAATGCCTTAATGGAAGAGATTCGTGAGAAGGTAAAAAGCGAAATATCTCAAAATGGCTCAGATAGAAATGTGGAATTCAAGCCATCTATCGTTGAGGTAAAAGCTGGAGCCTTACTTCACTCTCAAGATCTTAGAGCGATTAATCAACAATATACCTATGGTGCTCAATTTGATGAGTCAACGATTAAGTCACATAGAAAAGGTTTCGTTGGTAGAGTAATTGTGGGTCTTAAAAGAAAGCTATACAGAAAACTCTGGGATGGTCTTTTAAGAGACTACATGTCCAAAGAGAGAGAATTCCAAAGTTCTATAGTTAGATTTTTAAATGAAACTGCTAGATATATTGATGCAAGAGATTCCAGCATTTTTTGGGGTTTGAACCACAAAGTTGATGTTGATGTAACAAAGTCAGTTGAAAGAGCTGATAGATTGTATGATGAATTTCAAGGATCTCTTACTTCATTAAAATCAGAGCTTGTTGAGCTAACTAATTCAAACTCACGTGAATTAGCCAGTAATAAGGGCAAACTTGCAGAGGTAGAAGGGTTTATCAATCAACTAAATGAAGTAATTAAAGGTGTTGAGGGGATAGTTCAAGCTAAAGCCCCATCAGGATTTAATCCTAAGTATGTTTTGTTTGAAAACAGATTTAGAGGATCAAAACCAAGGATAAAGGAGCATCTTAAATTTTATCTTAAGTATTTAAAGGCACCAGTTTTTGAAATTGGCTCAGGGCGTGGAGAGCTCCTTGAACTTTGTAAAGAAAGTGGGTTAGAGGCACAAGGTTGGGATCTCGATGCTGGAATGGCGTCTCAAGGATCTTTAGTAAAGCTTGGAGATGGGATCGCTGCATTATCAGAGACAGAGGATGCAAGCCTTGGCAGTATTATTGCTATTCAAGTGATTGAGCATTTAACTGAGGAGGTAATGGATTCATTCCTTGCAATTGCTAGAAAGAAACTAAAAAGTGGTGGAAAAGTAATATTTGAAACTATCAATCCATTATCCCTTATGGCTTTGTCCTCGAATTATATCCGCGATCCAAGTCATGTTTTTCCTCAGCATCCCGAAACTGTCAGTTATAGAATGACTCTCGCTGGGTTTAAAAATATAAGGATCGAGTTTTTATCTCCCTATCCTGAGTCGGAAAAGTTTAAAAAACTACAAATACCTCAAAGTCTCCCACCAAGATTTGAATCGATAGTTGTTGAAATGAATGAGCTTGTTGATAGGCTTAATTCAATATTTTTTGCCCCACAAGACTTTGCGATTATCGGAGAAGTATAAGTGATATCTGTTCTTGTTTTAGGTGCAAAAGTTCCTTTTACAAGCGGCGGACAAGAAGTTCTTGTAAGAGAGCTTTGTAAGGCTCTTAAATCAAGAGGCTTACAGGTAGATACAGCAGAGATCCCATTTAGCCCATTTCCTAAAGAAGCACTTTTAACTCAGGCTGCTATGTGGAGAAGTCTTAACTTAGATGCTACAAGAGTGATAGCTACAAAGTTCCCAACTTACTATATAAAACATCCCAAAAAATCAGTTTGGCTAGTTCATCAACATAGACCTTGCTTTGATCTTTATGGCACAAGGTTTTCAGACTTTTCAGATGACCCAAGAGATGAAGTTATAAGACGAAATATTACAGAAGGTGATGAAAAGACATTAAAAGAAGCTGATCATATCTATGGCATTTCGAAAAATGTAGTTTCAAGATTGAAGACCTTTCATGGAATACAGGCTGAACCTCTTTATCCTCCACTTCCATTAGGTGATAGATATAGATACCAGCAATCAGAGAACTTTATTCTTTGTGTGGGTAGAATATGCTCAATAAAGAGGGTTGATCTGATTATTAAATCTCTTCCATTAATACATGAGTTTGTAAGTTTAAAGATCGTAGGCACTCCAGATGAACCAGGAGTAATGGATTACTTAAACAATGAGATTAAAAAACATCATTTAAGTCACCGTGTAGAGTTTTGTGGAAGGGTGTCTGATGAAGAACTAATAGACTTATATTCAAAGTGTTTGTTCGTTTACTACGCCCCATTCAATGAGGACTATGGTTTTGTAACTTTAGAAGCCTTCTCTTCTGGTAAAGCAGTTTTAACTGCTACTGATTCAGGTGGAGTACTTGAGTTTGTAGTGGATAGCGAAAATGGGGTTATTTCTGAGCCTACAGAAGAGAGCATTGCAAATTCAGCCAATAAACTTATAAGTGATGAAAATTTCAGAGAGTCACTAGGAAAGTCAGGAAAGCAGATGATTTCCCAGATGAATATTCCAACTTGGGATATAGTGTGTAAAAAGTTGGTACCGGAGTTATGATCAACTATTTTGGATGCCACGTCTCAGCAGCTGGCGGATATCAGAATGCTATTCTTGCGGGTAAAGAGTTAGGAGTAAATTCAATTCAGATTCATCCCTCAGCGCCTCAAAGATGGAATTTTAAGCCATTTGATGAGGGAATAGAGGCCGAGTTTAATGAGGTTCGAAAATCCTCTGGAATAGAAAAAGTATTTTTTCATGGAATCTATCTTATAAACCTTGCTTCCCCAGAGGATGATAAACGTAAAAGGGCTATATTATCTTTAAGGCATGATTTAGATCTCGCTGAAAGGATGAATGCGGAAGGGGTGATCTTCCATGTAGGATCATTTAAAGATGAACCAGATGAAGAGGTCGGGTTTAAAAGAATCGCTGATTCAATATTAGAGATAATTGACAAGGCAAAAGGAAGCAAACCACTTTTACTTGAAGTCTCAGCTGGAGCTGGAAGGATTGTAGGAGCTAAGCTGGAAGAACTTGCACGAGTTTATGAGCTCACAGGTAGGCATCCCAGAGTTAAGTTTGCTCTTGATACTCAACATATGTGGGCAAGTGGATATAACTGGCGGGAAGGGGATGTAATAGGCGAAGTTCATAAGCATTTCGATCTAAAAAATGTACTTTGTATTCACTTGAACGATTCAAAAAGTGCTCTAGGAAGTAAGATTGATAGGCATGAAAACTTAGGTAAGGGAGAGATTGGAGAGAAGGCCATTAAAGCTCTGCTCCATGATCCAAGGGTGAAAGAGATCCCCTTTGTATTAGAGACCCCAGCCATGAAAGATATTATTAGTGCTAAAGAAGAAGTTCAGATTTTTAGAGGGATGATAGACCCTGCGCGAACCATTTTTGAGCTTGAAAAGCTCAAAAATGTATGAGCATGGCAGGGCGAGCGCGGGTTTGGCGCAGCCAAAACGCGCCGTAGAAGATAATGCTCCGTTTGCCCTAAATCCTTATACTCAAAACTCAACTGCGTTTGGTATAGAAGGGGCCTAATCCCTCATCCTCACCATCGACACCCCTACACCTTTAGCTTCTGGTATAACAAATTTTGTAAGAGAAATTTCAATAACGTTTACTATCTCGTACTTTTTGAAAATCGAAGCGATAACTAATTCAGCAAACTCCTCAAGTAAAACATAAGAATTTTCATTTGCTAAAGAGCGAGCTAATTCTGTTACAGTTTTATAACAGACAGTATCTTTTATATTTTTAGAAATTGCTGCTTTTCTAGTATCAGAGAAGATCTTGATATTGATTGCAATCTCTTGAAGCTTTTCTCTCTCTTCCTCAAAACATCCGATACGAATCGGGACTTTAAGTTCATTAATGAAAATATAGTCTTTCATATCTTGTGAGTTGTTGTTTCATCTCTATGCTTGGTTAGATACTTCATGAAAGGTGTACCACCTGTCCCAACTAAGTTTGAATTCTTAGCAGAAGTTTGAGCCTGATTGGCTATATAAGAAGCAGCGTACTTTAGATGTGTACTTCTAAACTGCTCGATTAAAGAAATTACCTGATTGTATCCATCTTTAATCGAAGTTGGTGCATCTTTTAGAATTGATCTTAAGTTTGGTTTCTTCTCAATATCTTCCAAAAAAGCTCTATGCTCTTTTGGCATATATTCTCTCATCTCAAGTAAATACTGCCTAAGTGGGTCATCAGCATGAGTGATCCCAAATACTGCATCGAGAACTGGAACTATTCCACTTTGAGCACCAGTCTCACCTCTATAGAATTTTGCTTCTGTGCTCACTCCTTCATAGATCATACCTTGGGGTAGAGAAGGGTTATTTTTCCAACCATGAATAAATGGCCTTACCCGGTGGTAGTATATATAAGGGTCACAATACTCAGGCATGCGATCCATTGAAGCATTAATCTCTTTAAGACTTGCGACTACAGTGTTAACTGCTGCTTCAATCTTTTTGAAATCTTTAGTCTCTATTCCTTCAATTAGAGCAGGAATTATCGCCATACTTGGTGCGGCACGCTTTTCTATATCGATGTGAACTAAAATAAACCACTCTTCGTCTGCTCCACCCCAAAAGTTTTGTAAAAGAGCAATATTCCCAAGTTCGATTTCCTTAGAAGTATCAATTCTTCGCCAATTATAAAGTGCATAAGAAGCATAAGATAAAACTGGAGGTCTTCCTAAGGAATTAGCAAGACTAACCCAAGGTTTAGCAATATTTTCTGGGATAGAACTTACAGGTTCAGCACAGAATACATATGCATGGGCAATGAATGAATAAAGCATCATAGCCCGTTCTCTTTCAGCTATACTCGTTAGTTCAAACACAGGTAGAGATGGAAGTTCCTTTACTTTCGCTCTTAATTTTTGAGTCATTAAAAGCTTTGGTAGTTCATAGCCAAGGGAGTCTAGTGCTGAGAATTTATTTGGGAGCACTAAGAGAGGGTCTGTTTCCGGCAAAAAGCCGTTACTTTGAGAGATTCGATAAAGGTTCATCTCTCGATTTTTAGCAGACCCGAGGATAGTTATCTATAACTATTCTTCAATGACCCAATTCTATTATCTAAACTTGGGTGAGTAGACCAGAATGAATCCCCAGCACCAGCAATTTTCATCGTCGCCAAAGATTTAACGTCTTCCATGGGCTCAAATCGTCTTTTTAGATGTTCTAGCGCTGCTATCATCTTATCTCGTCCAACTAGACTGGCTGCTCCAGCATCTGCTCTGTATTCTCTTTGTCGGCTAAAGTAGTTAACAACTAAGTGAGCAAGAATTGTAAGTAGAATATCAAAGATTATGGTGGTAGCGATCTGAACAAGAGCTCGCTTATTTTCATCAAATAAATTTGCAACAGCAAATGATATTATTCTTGAGAAGAATAATACAAATGCGTTCATTACACCCTGAATTAGGGTCATAGTTACCATATCCCCGTTTTGAATATGCGCAATCTCATGAGCGATTACCCCCTCTAGCTCATCTTGACTCATCGAGTTAATGATTCCTGTTGAGAAGGCCACTAAAGATCTTGATTTTGATGGACCAGTAGCAAAAGCATTTATCTCAGGACTTTCATAGATTCCGATCTCAGGAAGTTTAGGAAGGTTGGCTGCTCTCGAGCATTGCTCAACTTTTCCGGTTAACCATGAAAATTGTCCAGGAGACTTTGGGTCGATTAGCTGTATACCCATCATCTTCTTTGCACTCCATCGGCTCATCTGTAAAGAAATAAAAGAACCGACCATACCCCAAAGAAGACACCAGACTAAAAGTGACTGATAATTGATCCCATTAGCATCCATGTAGCCACGAACACCTAATAGGCTTGAGATAATAGAGATCGTAATTATTACGAGCAGGTTAGTAAGAAAAAAGAATCCGAAACGTCTAAACATATTTTTTTATCCTATAACACTATAGAGTAATTACTACTTCAGGGCTTTTCAAGTGCCGCTAAGATAGATTCCCTAAGTTTAGATGGCTTAGTTGTAGAGCGCCAGCGGTCGATAAATTCCCCATCTTTGCCAACCAAAAATTTCTCAAAATTCCACATAACGCCACCCCCAGCCGCTTCTGTTAGCCAGGTAAATACAGGCTGTTTGTCTTTTCCAGAAACAGGAGCTTTAGAGAAAATTGGGAAGGTGACATTATACCTAGTTTGGCAGAACTCTTTAATTTCAGCGTCACTCCCTGGCTCTTGACCTAAAAAATCATTACTTGGGAAGGCTAGCACAATAAAATCTCTATCTTTAAACTCCTGGTATAACTCTTCAAGCCCCTCGTATTGTCCGGTAAACCCACATTTTGAGGCCGTGTTAACAAATAGTATAACCTTACCTTTATAATCACTAAGCGAAACTTCTTTTCCACTTATATCTTTAGCTGCTAGTTCGTAAAGAGATGAAGCTAATGCTGGAGCACAAACTGCCAAAGATAAAAGTAATTTCATTCTCATATTAACGAATAAGAGGGTAGAAATAGCAACTTACCTGTGAACTTCTTGTCTGGACTGGTTTTAACCAGTCCTAATTAGAGGTCAGGTTAAAAACCTGACCAGACAGATGCTAGCAGCTACCTACCCCTTGTAATTAGTTCGAGTGGAAAGTGCGGTAATAATGAATGAATTTCTGAGACAAGATCTTTTTGTGAAAGTTTTTTTACAATCGATTCACCAAGCTCAGGATTACTAGTGTAAAGATTATCAAGAGTAGTTCCAAAGAGTACCGGGTTAGTTATTCCTATTGAGCTCAATATTACTCTTAGCAGTATCAGATCTCCTGATTTAGGCGACAAGCTCCATGCTGGGAAAGCTACTTCAATTGGACTCCCTGGCCCAGTAAAAAGCGAAGAAAGTGCAGTCACTAGTGAGCTAAATTTTGTCTCTAAAAGCAGAAGAAGTTTTTTGGAAGCAAGGGAATTCTCGGACTTCTCTACCAAAGCACTAAGCTCATTAGCTGAAAGAATTTCAGCCATCTCTTTTAGGATGTCACCAGGCAATCCATTTGAGGTCTCTTTTTTGAGCCCAGAGATCATTAAGGCTCCCATTGGAGATAATGATTCTTCACCTCTAAATTTAATCTCCTTTGGAGCATTGGTTTGGTGACCTGTAGATAGAAACCTCCTAATGGCAGCGGCAAATGCTTCAAGTTTTTCAGCTGAAACCCCTCGTTTTCTGATTATATTTTCAGCTCCAAGACTTAAGAACTGTTTAAAAGTTAAGTCTTTTTCAAAAGGAGCGCTCGGTGCCTCAGGAGGAAAATAGTCTCCAATCTTGGCTTTTGAGAGTTGAGCAGAATCGACTCTTGATAGATCTAAAAAAGCATCCTGCAAAGCACCTTGAGCGTCACTTTTTCTTATCGGCTCAAGTTCATCTTTTACTGGGGGGGCGTTAGTTAGTAAGAAAGAGTAAGCTCTCTCTAAATCTTTTTTAGAGACTGATTCTATAACACCCTGAAAATCTTCCCAGGTGACATTTGATAGCTTCCTAGATCTACTTCCAATTAATGGAGCAACTAGGGTATGAGACAATATCTGACCCCTTGGAGACGCCAAAAATGTTACCACCGAGTGGCGAACTAAATCTTTTAATGTTTGAGACAACTAAACTCTCCTGTTTGGCCTAACGAGTCTTATCTGTAAGAGTGAGAGCCAGTTAGTTCTAAACTCAGCCTCGCACCCTGCCAAATAATAACCCCACATCCTTCTAAACTTACTATCATATCGTGCTGGAAGTGTGGAACCATTAAATCTATCAAACCAGGCTCTTAGGGTTTTTGCATAGCTTTGAGCAATATTTGTAACTGAGTCTATCTGAAGGCTGGTTTCTTTAGCCAATATCTCAACTAGATAAGCTAAACTCGGAAGATGCGAGCCGGGGAAGATATATTTTTGAATCCAGTCTATCTTAGTTAGATAGTCCTCATAATATTTATCAGGATAAATTATAGCCTGTAAAAAAACTATCCCATCTCTTGATAAAACTGAATCTATCTTTTTTAGAAATATAGGAAGAAATTCTCGACCAACAGCCTCGATCATCTCAATTGAAACTACTCGAGTGTATTTTCCTTGAACCTCCCGGTAATCTTTTAGCTCAATCGATACCAGATTCTGAACCCCTGCTTCTAGGACTCGCTTTTTAGCTAGTTCGAATTGTTCTTTAGATATTGTTATTGATGTTACCTTGCATCCTGATTGCTTAGCACATTCGATTGCTAGACTGCCCCAGCCACTTCCAATTTCCAATATATGGTCATTCTCACTTAGTTCAAGCCCATCTATTACAGATTGAATCTTATTTTTTTGAGCAGTTTCCAGAGTGTCGTTATCAGATCTGAATAACCCGGAAGAATAAGAAAGGGTTGGGTCTAAAAATGCCTCAAAGAGATCATTCCCTAAATCATAGTGTGCATAGATATTTTTTTTACTTCCAATAATAGTATTTGATCTTAGAGAATGTCTTATTCTCTCTATAAACTTTGCTGGGCTATAAAACTGTAATTTTTGCTCATCGATAGCGGAAAAGTTATCTAAAAGGAATGATAGAAGTATCGCAAGATCAGGGCTTTCCCAATCTCCATCCATATATGATTCACCAACTCCTATTGCGCCTGAAAAAAGGGCACATTTAAAGATCTTGAAATTATTCAATTTCAGAGTGGCATTGAAACCTTCAATAGATCCTTTATAAAAATCAGAACGACCATCAGGGAAGATGATCGTTAAGGATCCCCTCTCAATTTTTTTGAGCTTGGACAAAATAATTTTTTGCGAAAGTTGCTCTATCCATGAAAAAGGCTCAGCATGAATAGTGAGACTGCTGCTTGGATTAGGTTTAGGGATCACAGGTAACCTCCTTAGTCCAAAAAGTAAAAATGCCTGCCAGTATATTCGTGGAAGGGTTAATAGAGATAATAATGGATTTTTGATTAAAGTAGAAATGTTTGCAGATTTAATTTTCCCCCAGAATCTTGAAATAAAAAGCTTTTCGCCATCTAGTTCTAGGTCAATCCTGATATCTAATTCTTTTCTAATATCTTTAACCCTGAATCGATAGTTGCCGCGACGTTCAAAGAAAGGGGACACATGGAAAACTTTTTGATCAATAATTTCATACAGATCCTCACCTATTCTTTTTGGAACTCCTAGGTAGCAGTGCCTTTCAGAGAAAGTATTATTAATCTCAGTTACAAGCCATTTAAATTCACCTGAGCTTGAAAATCCAAAGAAGAAGCTTACGGGATTAAACACGAAGCCAAAAAACTTTAGGCTAGTTACTAGGATTACTGAATCAGAACTCGCATCTGATGGAATGCCATATCGATTTAAGAGGGAAAATAATCTCTCTTTTAGGTTCTGGTCACTTTTATACAGATAATCGGATTCATATAGACATAGAATGTTGAATTTATTAAGAGAGAAGAACCTCAGTCTTGGATCTTCACCTTCAATGATCTTTAGAGGGATTATGTAGCTCAGATATTTATATTGAAACCCATGCCTTACTGGCTTTAAGCGTTCATGCATTACGGAAGCTACGGAAGTTCTCAAGAAAATACCTTTGACATTATATATGCTGATTCTACTGCATCCTCATGAAAGCCATCTCCAAAATATGACCCACAATAGAAAGTACCCATATTTCCCTGGATTAAAGGAAGTTCTTTTTGAGTAGTAACGGATTCTTTTGAATAAATAGGATGGTAGTAATCGATCTTCTTCAATGTATTTGCAGGAGAATAGGGTGGATTTAAGGTCACAAAAAACTGTTCATTTAATCCTTGAAGCCTCTTCATATCATATGTAACAAACGAAAAGTTTTCTCTGCTCACATAGTTCCAAGATGACCAGGCAGCTTTTCGTTTTGGCATGAGGGTTTCGTCTTTGTGAAGATAAGTTTTGTTTAGCTGATATCTCCATGGATTAAATAAGGAGATCTCCTTATCTGTTGGATTTTCGAGTAGATCAAGAACTAAGTTCGAATGACAAGCAATTACAGCTCTATCGAAGGCAAATTGATTATCATTTGTAAGAATACTTATAGAGTTATTTGTTCTTTTGATTTTTTTTACAGGAGAATTAGTCGCGATATTTCCAGTGAATGTAGAACAAAACTTTTCAACATATCGCTCGCTTCCACCTAGGATAGTCTGCCATTTTGGCTGATCGGAGTAAGAAAGCATTCCATGGTTTTTAAAGAATCTAAAAACCGATGATACTGGAAGTTCCTCAACCGTTTCTCTCGGCGCTGACCAAATTGCACCTGCAAATGGGATCAAGAAATTTTCTCTAACATCGTTGGAAATCATATTTTTTGAACACCACTCAGTTAAAGTTGAAAAATCACTAAGTGAGTTAAGTGCCTTACTCCAGAAATCTTTTATGCCTAAAAGAAATCGATAGAATCTAGGATTAAGAATATTTGATCTGGTAGCAAATGTTGCATTTAGATCTCTTGTTCCCCACTCAAAATCATTTGATGAGCAGCTAAAGCTCATATCTGAGTATCTAGTTTCTACCCCAAGTTCTTTGAGGAAATTTGAAAAAAGAGGATAATTTCTGTCGTTCAGAACAATGAAGCCTGTGTCAACCTTCACACCTGATGGCGTAGTTATAGTGTTTGTGTGGCCTCCGATTTTCGAATTTGCTTCAAATAATGTGACTTCATGGTTTTGTTTTGAAAGGAGATAGCTCGCTACTATTCCGGCTACTCCACCGCCTACTACCGCTACCTTCATTTTTTGAACCTATAATGTCCTACAAACCACTCACGACCTTTCTTGAAGCCAAATAGCATTTCACAGGCCAGATAAAACAGTCTCCATCTTGAAAACCATTTAGTCCCATCCCCATATATTGATTCGCAAATTTTTACGACCTCAGACCTATTATTTTCAAGATTAATTCTCCAATCTCTTGCAGTTTTTGAATAATGAGTTCCGCTCACTCTCCAATATTTATCAATTCTAAGAGGGGTATTTATGAAGAGTGGTAGCGATTCGGATGGCATCATACCACCCGTAAAAAAATATCTTCCCATCCAGTTTAGATCGCCCTCTGTTTCATAGATGTAAGGGTGTGATTTGTGACAAAATATATGAAAGAAAAGAGTCCCAGTTTCTTTTAACCAAAAATTTATATTGTTAAAAAGTTTCTCCCAATTCCTAAGATGTTCAAACATTTCAATAGAGATCACCCGATCAAATTTTTGATCAGTTGAAAAATTATTAATGTCAGAAGTTATTATTTCGATATTTGGCTTGTTGAATGACTGGATATAGTCTTTCTGACTAGCTGAGTTAGATACTCCTACAATTTTAGAATTCGGATATTTTTCCGCAAGAAACAATGTAAGAGAACCCCAGCCACATCCTAACTCTAGTATATCTAATCCGTCTTTTAGTTCAGCTCTTTCGCAATATAGCTCTAGCATTGATTTTTCAGCTTCATCTAATGTTGAGTAACTATTTTCATAAAGACATGAGCTATACTTACGTCTTGTTCCCAGAGAGAATCTGTAGAAATCTGCTGGCACTTCATAATGCTGTTCATTTGCTTTTTCAGGTACCAGAGCAATTGGGCTTAGTTTCATCATGTTAAGAAATTCATTAAATGGGGGATCGATTAGCGAGAGCTCTTTGTACCTGAGATATACAACCGACCAAACAGCAGCTCTTAGAATTGGGAGTGGAACCAAAGAGCGTTCAGCTAAAAATAGAAAAGCCCTAGAAAGCATCAGATAGTTCTAAGGCTAAGACTTTAAAGTAGCAACTATTCGGATAATTTTTGTTCCGGCTGAGGTTCTTCAGGATTAATAGCCCCCTAAGTTGCTTGTATTTCTGGAATAGGTTTAATTTTTTAATAACTGTGTAGCTCGATAATAAAATTGAGGGGCTATCACCCCCTTCTCGACTGAATTAGTTTATATAGATGAGCGGCTAGTATGTCTAACTGCTTAAGATGGGTATTATCTAATCCTGCTATAGTGAGAATAGCCTCACATTCCCTAAGGCTTCCAAGTGCAATTGTATAGAATCTTCTCTGGTCAGCAGGAAATTCTCTCCCTGCCCCTTCAGCAAGATTTAGCACAATGCTAGAGGCAGCCCTTTTAAGCTGGTCAGAAAGATGTCTAGCAAGTGGCACAGCGGTTGCACTTTTGTAGAAGGCTACGGATAAATTGTAAGTTCTAAAGTTTTTCATAACAAGGAATCTCCTTTTCAAAAAAAGTTCTCATCCGGGCAGGAACTTTTTTTTGAAAAGGAGTCAATAAACCATGAAAAACTTTAGAACTTACTTAATCTCCGTAGCCTTCTACAAAGAAGCAATCGCAGTGCCACTTGCTAATCCTCTTAAAGACCAGCTTAAAAGGGCTGCTCTGTCAGTTCCGCTAAATTTAGCTGAAGGATACGGAAGAATATCCAAAACTGACCAGAAGAGGTTCTATAAGATAGCACTTGGTAGTGCCAGGGAATGTCAGGCTTTATTTCACCTAGCTGAACTAGAGAAAACCACTGCCTTTAAGCTTTTAGACCATACTGCTGCTTCAATCTATAAATTAATTCAGAAGGGGTGATAAACCCCCACATTTTAACTGAGAGCTGAAATCAGAGAACTGTAAACGGATAACTGTGAACCGAAATCATAAACTGAGATCGGAAAACAGAATTCAGATACAGAGATTAAAAAACAGCCCTAGAAAACATCAGATAGTTCTAAGGCTAAGACTTTAAAGTAGCAAGTTAGTGCGGGGGGAGCTACTTAGATAGTTTTTGTTCTGGCTGTGGATCTTCAGGATTAATAGCTTGAAGTTCTTCCTGAGGTGGAATTACTTCTTTTTCAATCATGCTGGCCAAGCCTCTTACTGAAGAAGCAGCATCTTCCATATTTTCTGCAGACAATCTCATTACTTTAGTAGCATTTAAGCCTTTTGGGCCTTCGGAGAGCTCATACTGAACCTCTTCGCCATCCTTTAGGGTTTTAAAACCATCGATCTCAATAGCAGAGAAATGGACGAAAACATCTCCTTTCTCATGATTGATAAATCCAAATCCTTTTGCATCATTAAACCACTTAACTGTGCCACGTATAATCATAGTGATTACTCCACTTAAAAACTCATCTGTTTAGATTCAGTGGGAGGCTTAAAGGGTTCCCAATCATCTAAATACCTTAAATTATTATTGATTCTCCTCTCGACATACGGTTAGTTAATCCGCATACTTCTTCAGGTGCCGAGCATTAATGAATATCTACTTTCAATCTTCGACGAACTAAAGCAGCCGCTATTGATCGTATCTCCAAAAAACGAGCTACAAGGCATAAACCGAGCATTTTGTGACTTTCTTGGGATTGCTCCAAACTCAGTGAAAAAGATAGCAAAAATCTGGCCTGGGATTGAAGCTACAGATTGGTCTGATTCTCACATGGTTGTTCAGCTTCAGGGTAACAGTGAAACTATTACAGCAAGGCTTAGCGTTAATCCACTTGATGGAGGGGATAAACTTGTAAGAGTAGTTGGAAGGGTTTCATCTGGTGAAATTCTTAGCTCATTACACGATCAAAGAATATCAACTCTTGGACAACTTGCTGGAGGAGTTGCACATGATTTTAATAATATTCTTACTGGAATCCTTGGGCATGTTTCATTTTTAAAAGCCTCTGCTGGTCATGAAGGTGTGCAGTTAGAATCTCTAACTGCAATAGAAGATGGTGCGAGGCGAGCATCTTTAATAACTCAGCAGATCTTAAATTTTTCACGAGCTGACCACCAGGAAAAACCAGAAAGAATTGATATCTGTTCCTGTATTTCTCGAACCTTCTTATTACTCCGCGGGGCTATTTCTCCAAGATATGAACTTGTTTGTTCTGTACCTGATAAGCAGTTTTGGGTGCTTGCAGATGAAGGAAAACTCGCTCAGATACTCATTAATCTTGTCATGAATGCAAAAGATGCAATCACAACCAATGGTTCTGTTAGAGTAAGCCTTGATGAGATAAAAGACACTAACAGACTTTTTAAAAATGGCGAGTCTCCTGCTCCTTCTTACATCTGTATCAAAGTAGTTGATGATGGGTGTGGTATGTCAGAGGAGGTTTTAAAAAGAGCATTTGAGCCTTATTACTCAACAAAGAAAGATAAGGGAACAGGTTTAGGGTTAGCAACTGTTGATACAATAGTGAAACTCTATGGAGGAGTTTTAGAGATCGATTCTAAGCTTGGAAAGGGAACGACGGTTTCAGTATATCTTCCATTAGTTCAAAAAGAAGAAGCAACCGGAACCGACACTCCAAAGCGAATCCCACGTGGAGATGAGCGAATACTAATAATTGATGATGAAGCGCCAGTAAGAAGTGTTTTAGGTGTTAGCCTAGAGCATCTTGGGTATACTGTTTTTCAGGCAGCTTCAGGTGATGAGGGAATAGATGCCTACAAAAAAGAACCATTTGATCTTGTTCTACTTGATATGATTATGCCAAACAAAACAGGGCCTGAGACTTTCGTCGAGCTTCAAACTATTGATCCCGATGTTTCAGTTCTAATCATAAGTGGATATGCTGCGCCAGAAGCTATTGATTTTATCTTAAAGAAAGGTGGCAAGGGTTTTATTCCAAAGCCTTTTACGATCCAAGAATTAGCACACCAGGTTAGAGATACTTTAGATGAAGACCTTTAAAATTAGAGAGTTAGAAATTAATCCAGCACTAGTTCTTTCTCCAATGAGCGGAGTGACAACCTCCGCATTTAGACGACTTATAAAAAGAAACAATCCAGGGTGTGTTGGTTTAACAGTTTCAGAATTTGTTTCTGTTGAAGCAATTACCAGAGGAGTTAAGCGTACTTTTGAGATGATGAAATTTAGATCAGAAGAGAGACCATATGGTGTACAGATCTTTGGTGCTGACCCAAAACGTATGGCTGATGCTGCTCAGATTGTTGAAGAGCTTGGTGTTGATCTTGTTGATATTAATTGTGGGTGTCCTGCTCCTAAGGTTGTAAAAAAAGGGGGTGGTTGTGAATTAATGAGAAACCCTGATCTTTTAAAGGAAATTTTCACAGGGGTAAGAAATGCCATAAAAATTCCTCTAACGATGAAGATGAGGACTGGATGGGATGAGAGCTCAAAAAACTTTCTTGAAGTAGCAAAACTTGCAGAAGACTGCGGAGTTGAAGCAATAACAATTCATGGAAGAACTAGAGCTCAATCTTACAGAGGGGAAGCAGATTGGAGTTTTTTTGATAAAGTTCTATCAAGTGTATCTATACCTGTATGTGGGAGTGGTGATGTTGTAAGCAAAGAGTCAGCAATATCGAAATTCAATTCGGGAGTCTCAGGTCTTTATATCGGCAGAGGCGCACTATCTAATCCGTTTATTTTCTCCGAAATCATCGGTAGATCTATAAGAAAAGCTCCAGAGCAGCTTCTTCTAGAATATATCGCTCTACTTCGAGAGGACTTTCAAGATTCAGCTTGTATCGGTAAAGTAAAGCAGCTAGCGTCGCAGTTCGCTAAAGGAACACTTTGGAGGAAGCAGGTTCTCTTAGAAATGGAACTTTCACGGATAGAGGAGCTCCTTCAAAGTAAAGAGGTTTATGTTACGTATTAAAAATGGTTGGTGTATTTTAGGTGAAAAACCCATTCTTCAGGGCATTACAACCGAGTTTAAAGATGAAGCCATAACTGCGCTTATTGGGCCAAGTGGGGGTGGAAAAAGTACACTCTTGAAGTGTCTCTCAGGTGTTTTGCCTCTAGATACTGGCGAAGTTAGATCTCACACAGATTCAATATCATTATTGTTCCAAGAGGGTGCTCTTTTTGATTCTATATCAGTTATAGATAATGTAGCTTTTCCGCTAGTTCAGGGTAGAGTACCAGTAGCGACACTTCCAAAATCTGAGCGAACTTTCGTTGAAGAAAAGTGTTTAAAAATTCTTGAAAGAGTTGGCCTCAAAGAGGCTATTAACAAACTTCCAGGGCAGTTAAGCGGAGGGATGAGAAGACGCGCATCACTTGCTAGAGCTCTTGTTACAGAACCAGAGATCTTGCTTTTAGATGATCCAACAGCCGGTCTTGACCCTGTTGCTTCATCAGTAATTATGCAGCTTATTGTAGATGTTTATAATGAGTACAAGCCCACCACTATTATATGCTCTCATGATCTTCGTCGCTTACTTCCGATTTCAGAGTATGTTTTAGCTCTTAGTGATGGTCATATTGTTTATGATGGAAAACGAACCGAGCTAGGTAATAAAGCAAAACCAGAGCTCCACCATTTTGTTTCATGTCGATATGACTGGACGTAAAGAGCAACGAGAAGAATTTTTTGCTGGAATGGGTGTTCCCGAGCGCACTGAATTCATCCCTGATGAATTTCAAAAAGAAGCCGTAAGGCTTTCCACTGGTGGACACGACACCTTGGTTGTGGCTCCTACTGGATCAGGAAAAACGTTTATTGCAACTCAAGCAATCGAAGCCACTTTGGAACTTGGACTCAGAGCTGTCTATACAACTCCGCTTAAGGCACTTTCAAATACAAAGTTCACAGAATTTAAGGCCAGGTTTGAGCCAAAGTACAGAGTTGGATTGTTAACAGGGGATAGAAAGATTGAAGGTGATGCTCATGTGGTAGTTGCTACAACTGAGATATACAGAAACGAACTTTATAGAGGAGACGGAAGATTTAGTTTAGTGGTATTGGACGAGGTTCATTTTATAGGGGATCAACAGAGAGGACCTGTTTGGGAAGAGGCGATAATTTTAACACCTCTTTCAGCTACACTATTAATGCTCTCTGCATCTATTTCTAATTCAAAAGAGATCGCTGAGTGGATCTCGCATGTCAGAGGAAAATCTTGCGAGATAGTTACTAAGACTGAAAGACCTGTAGCACTGAGATATGGATTTATACATCCAGATTTGGGAATTGTTCCACTAGAAACTAAAGATCAAAAAGTAAACCGAGATGTAATCCATTATTATGGGGAAGGACGAAGAGAAAATAGGAGACGTAGAAGGTGATTAGAGAATTTCCTATTTCAAAAATGTTTCCTCTTCTTGAAAAAGATAATCTTCTTCCATCCATTGTTTTTCGTTCTGCCAGAAGGCAATGCGATCAGGATTTAGATTTTCTTGCTAGGATGAAAAAAGGGAAGTTAAATACTGCTGGCCAAGAGAAAATTTTAGCTGCACTTGAGCGAGCAGTTAAAAAACATTCACTGCCCGATGACGTAATTAGAAACCATCCACAACTATCAGCCTTACTATCAACAGGAGTAGGTGCTCATCATGCTGGACAACTTCTTCCTTGGAGACTTCTTTTAGAAGAGTTAATGTCCCAAGGAGAGTTAAGACTTATGCTTGCAACTGGAACTGTTGCTGCTGGGGTAGATTTTCCTGCCAGAAGTGTTGTCATTACCTCTCACTCAAGAAGAGATCAAGAAGGATTTAGAGCGATTACGGCTAGTGAACTTCAGCAGATGTCAGGTCGTGCTGGAAGAAGGGGTAAAGATCATGTCGGTTTTTGTCTAGTAGCACCAAGTGTGTTTTGTGATGCAAGGGTAATTCAGCATGTGTCACATCTTCCACCTGAGCCATTAAGATCTGCTTACTTTGCTGCGCCATCAACAGTACTCAACCTTCTTAAATATAGAAACGTTGATGATCTGAAATATACAGTTGAAAGAAGTTTGGCAGCATTCATTGATGAGAAACACTCAGTAAGACTGATGGAGATGGCAGATGATGAGGAAGAGAAAGTGTCATCATATCAGGGGGACCATAAAAAGAAGGCAGAAAGACGTGTTAGAAGAAAACGTGCCGAAGCCGAATCTCTTAAAAATAGGCAGTCTTGGCTTTTAGATCAGACTCTTCGTGGATTAACAGATTTAGGATTTGTAGAAGGAAGCACACTTTCACAAAAAGGCATTTGGGCTGCCGAGCTTTGTACGAGTCTTGTTCTAGAACTTGCAGAAGCAATTAACCTAAGCCTGTTTACTGAACGTCCGAAAGAGATCTTGATTGGATTAATTGCATCATTAGCAGGAGATCCTCACAGAAATTATCTATCAATTAGAAAAAATCCAATTCCTAAAGGTGACTTTCAAAAACTATCTCAGATTGTAGAAAGAGTTAGACTTTCATATCAAAATCCGTTTGCTCAGGAGATAAAAGTCCAACCTGATGCGGCAGTTACAGTGATTACATGGCTTGAGAGTGAATCTTGGCTTGAGTTCTCGAGTCTTCTACGGCTTGCAGGGATAGCCGAAGGTGATGTTTCAAGACTGGTTACACAGACAGCCGATCATCTCCATCAGATGACAAAACTAAAGGAGTATTTTCCTGCACTTGCAGAGCAGGCTTTTGAGTGCAGACTTAGTTTACTGAAACCTCCATTTACGGAACCTGAGGTGTGATTTTTGTACTCTTTGTTGTGCTCTTTTTCACACTGCTTGATGTCTCAAGAAAAATAGTAAGTAAAGAGTATAGCCCACTCAGTATAACGTTCTATATGGTGCTTGTAATGGCACTTGGATACTCAGTCCAAGCTCTTCCTGAGTTTTTAAATAGTGGCGTAACCTCAAAGGCTTTGTATCTTGGAATAGTCTCAGGGATTTTTGGAATGGTAGCAAACTTAAGTTTTGTATCGGCTCTAAGATCTGGACCAATTAGTGTACTAACCCCATTGCTAGGATTTAGTGCTTTGGCCACAGTTCTATGTGATTTTTTATTTCTCTCTAAGACTCTTTCTTTAATTCAAAGTGTTGGTTTACTTACAGTCCTTATCGGAAGTTTTTTTCTAGTTCGAGTTGGTTCAATCGAAAAGGTTCCACAGAAAAGTCTAGTTTTAGCATTGCTCGCTGCAACCGGTTGGGGGATGCAAACCTTCTTAGATCCTATAGGGATGGCTGAAGTAGGAGTATTTAGATGGGGTGCAATTATTTCTTTTAGCATTCTATTACCTCTACTTTATTTTGTTAATGAAATATCTTTTAGCTGGAAACTAATTTTTCCTGGCATGTTTTTATTCCTAGCAAGCCTCTCTCAATTAAAGGCTCTTGAAACTATAAACTCAGGTATACTTGAGAGTATAAAGAGAGGAACGATACTTCCGTTAGCGATGTTGTTAGGGGCTATGATATTTAAAGAAAAAATATCCAACCGAAAAGTGTTTGCAGTTCTGGTTCTGCTTAGTGGCGGGGTATTAGTGAGCTTAGGGTGAACTAAAATGAATCATTTACTTGGGGGTCAGGCCGGAAGGCCTGACCCCCGTTTCTTGCTTCGTCCGCTGGCGCGGACGACAGATCCTTCCGGCCTGACCCCCAAGTACGTTACCTTTTCCTAAACCCGAAAAAATTTTTATTACCACACATGACAGTTGGGCTTAGGCCACGGGTCTTCTCTATTAGATCATTTATTGCTCCTTCAATTCCAGAGTGCTGACCCTGAACTGAGTTAGTAGATGTAGTAATGTCTCTTGATTTTTGATCGTCAGTAATTATTATCTGAGCAATTCCTGAATCAAAAAAACCTCGTCCTGAGCCTTTCGGCTCTAGTTTTGCATTAGTTATTGCAAGCTGAGTAATAAGTGGAGAAATAGTATCAAGTTTTTCTTTATCTACATTAACTAGCTCATCTTCAAGCACGACTTTCTTCTCACCTTGCATTTCTCCGCACTCAGTGAATAATTTTTCACCTTGAAGAGTATATTGCTCAAAAAAACTCCCTGTTAGAGTTCCTTTTCTTAAGAATAATGAAACATGCTGATATTTTGGCTTTGGAGTTTCAGGCAATGGGGGGGTGGTGCTACTACAGGATACTAATAGAAGAACCAGTCCTAAAAATTTCGTAAGTTTGCTTACCATGATATCTCTTGTACACTTATATAATGAACCTTAACAAGTTTATCCGTGATATCCCTGATTTTCCACAACCTGGCATTTTGTTTAGAGATATTACCCCACTATTACAAAACCCAGAGGCCTTCTCATACTCAATAGATAAGCTTTGTGAGTCTGTTAAAGCCCTTGGTGGTGAGGCGATAGTCGGAATTGAATCAAGAGGATTTATATTCGCTGCACCAGTTGCTGCTAGGCTAGGTCTTCCATTTATTCCAGTTAGAAAACCAGGAAAGCTTCCAGCTGAGAGAAAAACGGTGGAGTATTCACTTGAATATGGATCTAGTCAGCTCGATATACATCTAGATGCTTTAGTTCCAGGGCAGGGCGTTGTTGTTATAGATGATCTGTTGGCTACTGGAGGCACCTCAAAGGCTGCTGCTGAATTAGTTGAGATGGTAAGGGGTCATGTCAGGGGGATGCTTTTTGTAGTCGAAATCGCATCACTAAATGGAAGAGAAGTCTTAAAAGACTATGAATGTAGCTCCTTAGTTAGGTTTGACTAGCAGAGTCTCCTCGAAGCAATTTATAGTTTTGGAGATAGATGTCTTAAAACTGCTTCTATGTCTGGACAGGTTGTATCTACTCTCGTTTTTGAATCTCGCAATCTAAGTGAATTATCACCATTAAGAAAAATAATATGTGAGTGTCCCCATCTAGTTGCATAGTCAAACTGCTTCTTCATTTTATGGGCTTCAGGGTAAACCTCGCATGGTATATGTGCATCCCTTAGCTTATCAGCGATCATAAAAAGGTTATGTTTTTTGCCATCATCTTCAAGAGGAATAAAAACTTTTACTTGAGATCCAGCTTCACGACTTTCAAGATATACTAAAAGTCTATCAAGCCCTATTGAACCCCCTACCCCAGGTATAGAATCGGAAGAGAATGTTTCAACAAGATCATCGTATCTTCCACCTGATGATATACTTCCAAGCTCGGCTCTGTCCTTTAATACGGTTTCAAAAACCATTCCTGTATAGTAGCCAAGACCACGAGCAACAGTCAGATCAAGTTCAAATCTCTCATCATTGCCAAGTAGGGATATTATCTCTCTTGTTTCAGAACTTCCACGGGTAAGATTTTCTCTAACTAAAGGAAGATCATTATTAAGTGTTTCTTCAAGGTGAGTTATTAGTTGAAGTCCTCGTTTTTTAAATAGCTCAAAAGTCCATCTTATTGAATCTTCACTGAGACTTGTAGTTTCAAGAAGTTCTTTTAAAACTCCATCCTCTCCAATTTTATCAAGCTTATCTATTGCACGAAGAAGCGGTGTGGCTTCAGGTAATCCTAAATGAAATGCAACTGCATTCATTAGACATCTGTGGTTAATCTTAACTACAAAGTCCTTAACTGAAATAATATCAAGTGATTTAACAACCACAAGTAAAATTTCAGCATCAGCAAGAACAGATCTTGTTCCTACTATGTCAAAATCACATTGAGTAAACTCCCTGTATCTTCCAGCCTGAGGCCGCTCTCCTCTAAAGACGTTGCCGATAGCATATCTTTTAAAAGGAAGACCTACTTCGTTTTTATATTGTGCGATGAATCTAGCAAGAGGAACTGTCAGATCGAATCTTAGACCAACATCCCTGTCACCTTGATCTTTAAAATGAAAGATCTGCTTAGATATCTCCCCTTCTTCACCCTTTAGTGTTTCAAGGTACTCTAAGTGTGGTGTCTCTATTGGCAAAAACCCAAATAGTTTAAATACAGCTTTAAGTTGATCGATTAAAAACTCTTTTTTTAGAGTTTCAGGTGGTAACCTGTCATGGAAACCCCGTAATGTTTTTGGCTCTATTTTCGATGAATCCATACCTCTATTGATTTTAAACTGTAACGAGAATAATAGCGACAGATAGCTTCGTAATTCAAAGCAGAAATGAAATAAACTATCGAAATAAAAGAAAAAGCAAGAATTTACAGAAAATTCTCCGATTTTAGTGGAGTAGGACTATTATCTGGTATAATTACTAACTGATGACAGATTTATATCAACCTGCTCTAAAACATGCAGACCCTGTCAACGTAAGCTCCGGAGGCTATAGCACGGAGGAACGATTACTCGAGATACTTACTGGTCATATTGAAGAATTTAAAAAACGAGGCCTTGAGCTTTTTAGTGGTATCAAAAACTTAGACGATGCTTTAAATCACCCAGCTCTTATCGGGAAAGGCGAAACCTGTTTTGTATTTGAATTTGGCAGCATTGAAGCTTTTGGAGAAATTCAACCTCTCATTGCAAAAGTGGTATACAGAAAATCAAAAACGAATGATGTAAAACTAGGGGAGCCTGTTAGAACTAGGACTCCAGATTTAGAAAGCGTTTTAGATTCAGTTACTGAAACAAGTAGGTCTCTAATTGAACTTGGTATTCCTGTTTCCCCACAGGTGCAACTCAGTATAGATCTAGAGGGTTCTAAATTCTTCTTTCATGTTGGTGTTGATCTCAAAAATGAAGGAGAGATATACGAGGCAGCCGATCTTGAAACTTTAAGTATCAGCAATAAGGAAAATCTTCAAAATGAGTTAAATGGTTACATTGAGCTACTTGAGCCAATGCGTAGAGGAGAGACTAGGTATCGCATTGATATAACAAATCATAGTGAAAGTAATGATTCTATCCTAGCAATTAAGCGAATTTTTTACATTATCGTACCTAATGGAAGTCGCGAAGGAAGACTTGTAGCTTCTGACCTAAATCATGTGGTACTTCAACACAATAGGCGTACTGATGATGCCTATGATTTACTACTCAAGATGCATCGACCTTCTTGAGTATTTATTAGTATCATTGGTCTATGCATAGCACTAAGTTTACTACCAGAGCCGCTGCTGCCCTTGCGTTACTTTCTGTCCCAGCAAGTCTTAAGGATAATTTTGTTCTTTCAGACATACTACCGAATCAAATACCAGTAAGGAATTCCACTATAAGCTTTCAACCAACTGCACATAATGTGTATAAAGTCTTAGAAGGTGATCGATCTATTTTATGGAGAGGTGGAGCACCTACTAAAGAAACCATCTTAGAGCTAGCAGAATTTTCAAAAAAACATAATCGCTCAGTTACACTTATCGATCTAAGAAAACCAGAAAGAGATTACGATCGCTCAGGTGACAATGGCGGCTTGACGATCCATGAAGAAAAAAACTTATCCGAGAGTAATGGACTAAACTATCTTCGAATAAGTGCATTAGATTCTAAGTTTTGCGAGGTCTTGGGTGAAAAGTTAAAAGAGGGAGACGTTTACCTCCACTGCATGTACGGTGTTAATAGAACCGGATTTGCAATTGGAAGATTCTCTATTGATCAGGGTGCTGAGTACGATATCGAAGGGCTTGGTAAACGTGATGTTAGAAGTGGAGAGAAGTTCGAAGAAACATATAAAAAATAGTGTATTTCTGTGTTTATATAAAAATATTCTTAATCTTATTATAAGGTTACCCTAGAAATCTTAGGTGCCCAAACATTAACTGTTCTAGCTAGTTTGTGATATAGGATCCCTATGAGAATATTATTGATTTCATTTTTCTTAGTAGCTACTTCTTTAGCAGCTCCACCTAAAGTTTTAAAAGATATAAACAATAATTACCAAGGTCGTAGTATCCCTGTCTCCGCTCAATCTGGTAGTACTGTTTTTTTTGCAAGAACAACTTTAGAGCATGGTAATGAACTTTGGAAAACAGATGGTGTTACTGCAAGTCTTGTAAAAGATATTGAGCCAGGAGCCTCAAGCTCTGTACCTTTTGTTTTTAAACCAGTTGATGGGGGAGGAATTTACTTCACTGCTGATACATCTGCTCATGGTCGTGAACTTTGGTTTTCAGATGGAACTGAAAGCGGAACAGTGCTTGTAAAAGATATAAATCCAGGAACTTCCCCGGGAATTACCTCATTAGCCCCAAATAATTTTTATGTCATACCTGGCAGCAGTTATATTTTTTTTGCAGCTGATGATGGCACCAATGGCATTGAGCCTTGGATCTCCGATGGTACATCTGGAGGAACACAACTCTACTCAAATTTGAATACTGGGAGTGCTTCCTCTAATCCTAGCAATTTTTTTAATGTTGGAGGTTACCTATTTTTTTCGGCAGAAACTAATTCTACCGGAAGAGAACCATTTATTGCTTTTGGTGGTTCAGCAGGAGTGCTATCCGACATCGCCCCTGGAGCTAATTCTTCTAATCCTTATGTGTTTATATTGAATAGTGCTGAAAATAAGGTTCTTTTTAATGCCGCTAGTAACGCCGCTGGAAATGAACTATGGCAAACGACAGTAGGAACTACGTCACTTGTTAAAGATATAGTACCCGGTACAAATGGAGGATTTTTCTCAAGCTTTACTAAACTTCCATCTGCTACGGTTTTTGCTCACGTTGATGTAACCTCAGGCTCTCCGGTTTCAAAGATTATGAAATCTGATGGAACAGAATCAGGCACCACAACAGTAAAGGATTTGAACTGTATTCCAGGAGGAATATTTAGCGTTGCTTATCCACAGTATTTCAGCAAAGGCTCAGTAACAAACAATAAGTTAGTATTTCCATGTCTTGAAGGAACCTCTTTTGATCAAGCTTTAATGGAACCATGGGTGACTGATGGCACAGAGGCTGGCACTAGGATGATAGCAGATATTTTCCCAGGCCCAAGAGGGTCTTATCTTTCTGGGACTATAGTTGGGACTGAAAGGACAATTATTCCTGCAAATGATGGACGTCGAGGAATTGAACTCTGGAGCACTGATGGATCCACTATAAGTAGAATTGCTGATTATAATCCAGGCGAGGCTTCAGCTTACGATTTCGATTATTATGGCTTTTTCTTTGTTCTAGGTGGGGATGCCCCGTATAATTCTACTGTTCTTCCACTAAGGAAAGGTCGCAGAGTATTTGGTGTTTATACAAACGGTACGAGTCTTACAGAACTTTATGACGATTCAAATACTTCAATCACTGCTCCAAGTGAGCCGCAAGAATTCACGCCACTAGGAGATTCATTTATTTTTGCAGCCAGAGATTCAAAACTAGGACGGGAACCAATAATATCGAATGGAAAAAAACGTGGGACAAAAGTTTTAAAAAATATATTCAAATCTGGAGATTCAAGCCCAGCTTCATTTGTTTCAATTCCAGATGATAGAGCGGTTTTTATTGCAGATTCTCCTAAATATGGAGCTGAGCTTTGGCTAACTGATGGGGTAACCACCAAAATGATTAAGGATGTTGGGCCAAATGAGCTTTTTGGTGCTCATTTAAACTTCAAAAAGCTCCTTAAAGGAAAAATGTATTTTAGAGGTGATGATGGAACGACTGGGTCAGAGCTTTGGGTGACTAATTTTACAAAACGTGGAACCAAGTTAGTAAAAGACATAAACGTTGGTTCTGGTTCTTCAAATCCAGGAGATTTTACTGTTTTTAAAAGAAAGGGTTACTTCAGGGCTGATGATGGTGTTTTAGGTTCAGAACTTTGGGTTACAAAAGGAAGAAATACTACCTTAGTGTCTGATATCAGAGCTGGTGCACAATCGAGCTCCCCGGAGCTCCTTACAGTAGTTGGAAACAAAATGTTCTTTAGTGCTAACGATGGAGTCAATGGTCGTGAACTTTGGATGACTGATGGCACAACCGTGAGCCTAGTAAAGGATATTTATCCAGGAGCTACAGGGTCGTCTCCTCAAGAATTTGTTTCATCGGGAGGTAAATTATTCTTTGTTGCAGATCATCCTACATATGGTGAAGAACTATGGGTAAGTGATGGTACTGAAGCAGGAACAAACTTAGTTACAGATCTACGTTCAGGGGCAGGAGATGCCAGAATCGAATATATGGCTGCGTTCTCTGGTGGAAGAGTTATGTTCAAAGCTTACACTCCGGCTACCGGAGATGAGCTTTATATTGCTGATAGCTCTTCAGCAACTCTTCTAAAAGACATACAAGCTGGAGCTAGTAGCTCTGATCCTCAGGATCTTTTCAGAATTCCAGGTAAGAGACTTGTTTATTTTTCTGCCACAACATCTGAACATGGAAGAGAGCTATGGCGATCTGATGGTACTGAAGCTGGAACTGTTTTTGTAGCAGATCTTTATGCTGGAGCAGAAAATAGCTCCCCAAGGGATTTCTTTTATCATAAGCGTAAACTTTATTTTTCTGCTCATGATACAACAAAGGGAAGGGAGGTATTTTCTGTTAGGGTAAATTAGTATTTGAAAATCTTAATTTTTTGTATTTTAGCCTTAGTCTCTCTTAGGCTCTATACCTTTCATGAACCTCTTGAGAGGGACATAACAACATACTCTGTGATTGCAAATGAAATGCTAAATGGCAGAGCTCTGTACTCGGAGCTTTGGGATCATAAGCCTCCTCTTTTGTATTACTCATATTTAGTTTCCCAAGTTCTTTTTGGATATAATGAGCTAAGTGTTTTCATCTTAAATATTGGCAGCTCAATTCTTAGCCTTATAGCGATATTTTTAGTCACAAGAATTTTAAATGGAGATTCAAGATTTTCATGCCTTGTTTGGACTGTTTTATCCGGTTCTTTAGGGATTGAAGGGAATCAACCAAATGTAGAGGTTTTTATCAATGCATCCCTTCTTTGGGGTTTATATTTTTCATTGAGTAGTAAAAATTTTCTTGCCGGCATCTCTTTTGTAGCTGCAAGCTTATATAAACAGATCGCTATACTATTTCCATTTTTTATTTTGCCAATTCTTTATCTTTGCTTCAAGAAAAAGGAGATCCTTCTAAAGACTATTCTTCTTGGAATTACTACATGGGGGGTAACTTTTTTAGCTTACGGAGACCCTTTTTTTAAGTGTGTGTTTGTATACAACTCAAGTTATGCTGGCTCTCTAATAGATAATCTGCTTAAAGGATTTGTTTCTTTAACCCCAGCCTTTGCCACAGCATTGCTTCCTTGCTCGATTGCTGCACTGTGTGGATTATATTTCAGTGAAAATAAAGTAAGAATTTTACTGTTAGGAATACTAGTCTCCGCTTTTTTTATGTTTTCACTTCCAGGAAAGTTTTATCCTCATTACTATCAGCTTTTTTTGCCATTTATTTGTTTAGCAGTTGGAAGTGCTCCTAAAGTCCTGGCGATAGCTTCGCTTTTATTTACAGTATTACTAGAGGCTCCGAACTATATACTTACCCCTGATGATTGGTCAGTGAAAAAATACGGTGAAGTTTTCCTGAGATCAAAAGAGATGGGACTAAAATTAAAAAGCGCACTACCACCAGAAACATTGCTTTATCAATTTGGTGCTGAAACTGGGCTTTACTTTTACAGCAAACTCTCTCCTGTTAGCGGGGTATTTTATGATTATCCATTGATGTATGGGCCTTTTAAGGAAGAGCTTTCTAAAAGAGTTGAAAGAGATCTTATAGGTGAGATAGTTGTGATAAATCGTTCTCTTTCAGGTTGTAATCATTCAGAAGATTTAAGTGAGCCAGGTTTTAAGGTTTATATCTGTAAAAGATGAATGTTTTTAATGATTAAAATCATGCATTTACCTATCCTAGTAGCCATAAAAGCCAATGATAGCCATATCTTATACTGAGAATGGGTGTATTTAAGGAGATAAAAAGTTTAGTTCTTGAGGCAGGAGATCTTAAGGGAGATCCGTTAGATACTGGGAAAGTTGTCCCTATTGATGAGTTACAAAAATCACTTGGTTTAATCCATAATTATCTTGAAGGTGTTTATGATTCATCTTCCTACTTTGGAATGGTTTTAAGACTCAGAAATTCAATTCCTAATAGAAATACTGATATTAATGAAACAATAAAATCAGAAGGAGAATTTTTAGGGTCAATACTTGCAGGAATGCGGACTGGTTTAGTAAAAATTCATTCATTAACTAGAGATAAGGATGAAGCAAACGCAATAGCCTGCCAGTGTTTATATATCGACTATCTAGCAAGTCTAATTGTGAGCCCTGCTATCACCCAGCAAAAGGGTTCAGGAACGCCAGTTGATACGACAACAAGCCTTTTAGCAGAGCTTGATAAAAGGCGAGACACACTTCGATGGGTGGATCCAAATTTTTTAGATCATCTGGATAAACATACTCCACGAGTAAGTCCAAGAACCAAAATACATAGCAACAGTGCGACGCCTAGGGTATCAAGTTTATCAAAAGCAGATGATGCAATTGCCAAATATTCAGGGACTATCCAAACAAATAATTATAGGCTTGCAAATGAGCTTTATGTGACAAAAATTCTTTCTTGGGATGGAAAAAGGCTTGATAAAGAGGCTAAAAAAATTGATCCAGGTTCAATTCCTCAAGAGATAGATGAAAATCAAGCTCTTATTACAATTGACGAATTTGAATTCAATCAAAATGGTCGAGTATTTCTTCCATGCCCACGTGGATGTGAGATAACAGGTATAGCTGGAGCAGAGGAAGTTTTTATTACTCCTCAGGGAACTTATCAAATAACCCCTGATGGAAGTGGTCAGATTAAATACTGTGTTACAATTACAGGAAATAAATCTAAATTACCTGAAGTTGCTCCTGTATCATCTCTTCCAATAACAAGGCCTGAATATGTTGGAGATACTGTTCCAAGTATAGTTGGAACTTTAAAGTTGGTTCCTCCTATTTATAGTATTGAACCATGGGTAGATTCTATCTATCAGGCAGCAGGTTCTAGAGCACTTCTTGCTATGGAAGCCCTACAAATTTTTAAGTGCGATACTGCCTCACAATACTTAGCATTTAGGTTTCAAGAAAAAGGGATCCCATGCCAATTAATATCAGGAATATGCGCACAGGGAGGATCCTTTAATGTGGCTGCTGGACACGTTGAAGTTGAGTACCAAGGAGGGAGGCTTAGTGCAGGTGACATAACTCATAGAAATGCACGTATACCTAGCGAGACTGTAGATCATTTAAAAATAAGATCTTTGTTGAATAAGATTCCTAGTCTTTCTGATACAGATCTATTTTTAGCAATTCTTGACTTTCAAGAAGAACTCCCAAGAGATGGAAGAGATCCAGCGCAACATGATCGAGAACGTGCACTTTTTGGAGATGGAGCTCAACCCTTTGATCGTGAGGAAGTAGCAAAATATTCCCCTGAGGCTCATGCTTATTTAATAAAAATTGTAAGTGAAGAAGTAGACCTTGCAGAAAAAGGTAAGCTATCCGGAAAGGAGTTGAAAAAATTATTTGAAAAGTTTGATCTACTTTTTGAGTTAGATAGAAATTCTTCGAGTCAATTAGATGAACTTATCGATTCACCAAAATTTAAGGAATATTATGGGTACTCTTCAGGACATAACCTTCCTAATCGAGTTATTAGCTGTTGTAGAACCTTACTAACAATCGATTCTGAGTATGATCAAATTACAACTAATTATCTTAAGCGATTTCTTCCTTCACATTCTGACAGAGGGTATTTAAGATTACAGGCATTTGAGGTTCTTGGAGCAGACAGGCTAAAGGACTTTACCCCATTTGAAAAAGCAATTTTAGCTTATTCACTCTTAAGAGATTCTGGAAGACATGCATTATACGATTTTACTGATCGCTCAAAGAAAACACTCGATTTTGCAAATGAAATTCTAAAATTTGTTAATCAAATTCCTAATGTTCCAGAGTGGTTTTTGTCTAATGACCATGCCGCTTTATTGACTCTTTGTGAGCAGGCTACTTTTCTTGAACACCTTCCAGATTTAGAAATTAGGTTAAGAGCGTATGCTCAGCTTATGGAGCTAAGTGGTAGACCTCTTGATCTATTAGTTTATGAAATATCGCGGGAGAGATCGCCGTATCTCCCAAAACTCTTTGACTTATTTAGAGAGCATAAACTTTTTCAAGATCACATAAAACCAGGTGGCGGTGTGAGTGAAGAGTTTTCTGAGAAGTTAAATGAGAGGCTAATGAGAGGAATTTCCTTAATAGATTTAGTCACACTAGAGCGGTGCGGCATTATCACGGAAGTACCAATTATAGAAACCGGATGGAATTCATCTTGGCTTGGTACTACCGAGTACCAGGCTATATCAGAAGATGTAGGAGGAGATCCTGTATTAATTGAAAGAGAGTTAATTAGAAGAAAGTCTCCGAAACAAATTTTAAAAGAGTCAGAGAATAACCTTATAATTGATTACCTTCGTGGACTCTCACTTGATGAACGAAGAGAGGTCTTCTTTGTTTTAAAAGCAGATAGAGGCGAGTCATTTATAAGAGAAAGATTTCCTGATCTGACACTAGAAGAGATTAATAGAATAAAACAGGAAACTTTTGGATATTATTCCTCTGGCCCAGGTGGCCATAGAAGGTATGGTAACTATAGAAAGTTTTTTATTGAAAACGAGAAAGAACTTTTTGGTACTGGAGAATATAAATGGCTAAGATATGTAGGGCTACAAGAAGATATGCTTTATGGATTGTCTTTAGCTAAGTATCGCCATCAACATGAGAGTATACCTAGAAAGCCTGACGGTACCGACTTTAAAGGTATCCGGGATTATCAACAAGGGGATCCATTTCGAAGAGTAAACTGGAAGGTGAGTGCACGAACAGGAAGATTTGTGGTTAATACTTACGAAGAGCCTGAGATAGTAAGTGATGAAGTCTTGGTTTCTTTAGATGATGAGATCGAAAGCTTACATAGACTGGATATTGATACATATAAAAATTTTGTAATCTCAGTAAGTGAAAGAGTTGGTGCCTCCGAAGGAGATCTTATCTCTGTAGCCTATCAGTTTCGGGGGAAAAAGCTTGCACATGGAGTGATAAATAGATCAAATATTGAAAGAGAACTTTTTGATCACTTAGAGCAAGCTATAGAGCTTTTAGATCAACTATTTCATGTAGACAGGATGCTCATGCATATTGGGCTCCGCTATTAAGTCAAAGAATAAGTATCATTAACAGTCCCCTCGATCTCGTTTGCGTCACGAGTTATTTGTTCTGCTGCATGAAGGCAATATTCTGACCTCATCTTGCCTAAACCATCCTTGCCGATCTCAGTCACTGCAATTTGCAAGGTTTTAGTCATGGCCTGGGTTAGTACTATTATTGAATCGAGGGACACTTTATTTTCTGATAAGGATTCGATTACAAAACCAGCTACTTTCTCCACTCGAGTTTCGAAAGGCTCCCATTTTCTAGTCCCCTTTTGCTCAACTTGTTGGGGATTTCGTTGCATCTCACGGTCAATTTGGTTTTGGAGTGAATTTAAAACAGTTAAAAGGCTTGTTTCTAATTTCATAAATACCTGAAATCATTATAGATCATCTAGCTAGCTATTAACATAGAAGGCTAAATTGCTCCTTGGTTGACATAAACTCCTATAGATACTACTCTTTCGCATCCTTTTGAGGCGTTATTACGGTGTAAAATCCGGAGAAGATGCAAGGCCACTAACTCGGAAAAGTGAGCAGTCATCTCGATAGTCGCTTAGGGGCGAGCTTAGGCTAAGTTGATTAGTCATCTCAAGGTTTCCGAGAATATAGTTAAAAAGTTTTTTGGATTGATTTAGATGCCAACAATAAACCAACTTGTACGTTCGCGAAGAAAACGTGTTCTTGACAGAACAAAGTCTCCCGCACTTGTTTCTTGTCCGCAAAAACGCGGTGTTTGCACACGTGTTTACACACAAACCCCTAAAAAACCTAACTCAGCACTCAGAAAAGTTGCTCGGGTAAGGCTTACGACCGGAATGGAAGTAACCAGCTACATTCCAGGAATTGGACACAATCTTCAGGAGCACTCAGTAGTATTAATTCGTGGAGGAAGAGTTAAAGATCTTCCTGGAGTGAGATATCACATCGTTCGTGGAAAGCTTGAGGCTCAGGGGGTTCAAGACAGAAAGCAAGGACGTTCAAAATATGGAACTAAGAGGCCAAAATGACACGTAAGAAAAGAGACTACACAAGAGAAATTCTCCCTGATCCGAAGTATCACGACACAACAGTAGCACGTTTCATAAATGTAGTTATGGAAAGTGGAAAGCGAAGTATTGCCGAGAAAGCGATTTATGGGGCTTTGGATGTTCTTTCTGAGAAAACAAAAGAAAGCCCAGTTGAAGCATTTCATCGCGCGCTGTCTCAGGTTCGCCCTGTAGTTGAAGTTAGATCCAGAAGAGTTGGAGGAGCCACTTATCAGGTTCCTAGTGAAGTTAGACCAAAAAGAGCGGAAGCACTTGCACTTCGTTGGATTAAGACTGCTGCAAATGATCGCACAGAGAAACGACTCTCTGAAAGATTAGCAAATGAGATGCTCGATGCACTTCAAAACCGTGGTAACGCAGTTAAGAAGAGAGAAGATACGCATCGTATGGCAGAAGCAAACAAAGCTTTTGCTCACTTTAAGTGGTAGGAAGAGTAGAGAAGGAAAATGAGTAAGGTAGATTTATCAAAGGTTAGAAATATCGGCATCATGGCTCACATTGATGCAGGTAAAACCACGACCACAGAACGGGTTCTGTTCTATACAGGTATTAATTATAAGATCGGTGAGGTTCATGATGGTGGAGCAACCATGGATTACATGGAGCTTGAGCAGGAGCGTGGAATCACAATCACTTCCGCAGCTACCACCTGTACTTGGAAGGGGCAAGATGGTGACAGGCCCGAGCATAAGATCAACATAATCGATACTCCTGGTCACGTGGACTTTACAATTGAAGTTGAACGAAGTCTTAGAGTATTAGATGGAGCTGTTGCTGTTTTTGATGGAGTTAGCGGTGTTGAGCCTCAATCCGAAACTGTTTGGCGCCAGGCTAACAAGTTCAAAGTTCCAAGATTCTGCTTCATTAATAAAATGGACAGAATGGGTGCTGACTTTGAAAAAGGTGTTCAATCTATCCGTGAAAAGCTCGGCGCAAAAGCTTTACCAATTCAGATCCCAATCGGCGCCGAGAGTAGCTTCTTAGGTGTAGTAGATCTTATTAAAATGAAGGGCTATTACTACTTAGACGAATCTAAAGGTGCAAAATTCGAAGAAAAGGAAGTCGAAGGTGAACTTCTAGAGCAAGCTAAGGCAGCGAGAGATTTGATGCTTGAGACGCTCTCTGAAGTAGATGATTCGATCATGGAGAAATATCTAAATGGCGTTGAGATCTCTGTTGATGAGATCAAGGCAGCTATTAGAAAAGCTACCATTGCTATGCAACTTTTCCCTGTAATTTGCGGAAGTGCATTTAAAAATAAAGGTGTCCAACCACTATTAGACTGTGTAGTAGATTATCTTCCTTCGCCACTAGATATTCCTCCTGTATCAGGGATTGAGCCCGATACACCTAAAGGTCAAGAACCAAAACAGATCGAAAGGAAAGCTTCAGCAGATGAGCCATTCTCTGCATTAGCATTCAAGATCATAACTGACCCATACGTTGGAGTATTAACCTTCTTTAGAGTTTACTCAGGAAAGATTGAGCCAGGAACATCAATTTATAACTCAAGAAGAGGCAAAAGAGAGCGTATCGGCAGGATCGTTAAGATGCATGCAGATAAAAGAGAAGAGGTTAAAATTCTTGAAGCCGGAGATATCGGGGCAGCTGTTGGATTAAAAGAAACAATAACTGGTGATACTCTTTGTGATGAAAATAAACCTATTTTATTAGAATCAATTGAGGCACCAATTCCAGTTATTAGTGTAGCAATCGAGCCAAAGACAAAAGCTGATGAAGAAAAGATGGGTCTTAGCTTAGCTAAACTCTCTAAGGAAGATCCTTCGCTTAAAGTTTCGTCAGATCAAGAATCAGGACAAACAATTATCGCAGGAATGGGAGAGCTTCACCTTGATATCATCAAGCAAAGACTATTCCGTGAATTCGGTGTTGATACGACAGTTGGTAAACCACAGGTTGCATACCGAGAAACAATTGTTAACAAAGCAGAGGGCGAATATAAGCACGCAAAGCAATCAGGAGGACGTGGACAGTTTGGACATGTATTTTTGAGGGTAGAACCGAAAGAACCAGGATCAGGATTTGAATTTGTTGATGAGATCAAAGGGGGAGTAATCCCTAAAGAATATATTCCAGCTGTTGAAGCTGGAGTAGAGGAGGCACTTGCAGGAGGTATTCTAGCTGGATATCCGGTTATAGATCTTAAGGTGACCCTTCATTTTGGAAGTTTCCACGAAGTTGATTCAAGCGAGATTGCATTTAAAATTGCAGGATCGATCTGTGTTAAAGAAACTTGCCGTAAGGCACAGCTTCAGCTTCTTGAGCCAATCATGCTCGTAGAAGTGGTAGTACCAGATGATTTTGTGAGCAACATCGTGGGAGATCTCAACCGTAGACGTGCTCGAATTTTAGGATTAGAGCCTCGCGGTGGAGGTCAAGGTGTAAGAGCTGAGGTTCCTCTGTCTGAGATGTTTGGTTACTCGACTGATTTAAGGTCGAGCTCTCAGGGTAGAGCAACCTTTACAATGGAATTCCATCACTACGCGCCGGTACCGAACGCAGTAGCAGAAGGGATTATTAACAAAACGGCCGCATAAAGGAGTTTTTAACTTAAATTAAAAAAGGAAAAGTATGGCAAAACAGAAGTTTGAACGTACAAAGCCACACGTAAACGTAGGGACAATTGGACACGTTGACCACGGTAAGACCACTCTTACTGCGGCGCTTGTTGCATGTCAGGCTAGACGTAATCTTGCAACCATGAAGTCCTATAAGGACATCGCAAAAGGTGGAACAGAGCGGGATGAGTCAAAGACAGTAACAATTGCAAGTGCTCACGTAGAGTATGAAACAGCAAATCGTCACTATGCTCACGTGGATTGTCCAGGACACGCTGACTACGTAAAGAACATGATCACAGGTGCTGCTCAGATGGACGGAGCAATTCTTGTAGTAAGTGCAGTTGATGGCCCAATGCCTCAAACAAGAGAGCACATTCTACTTGCTCGTCAGGTAGGAGTTCCAAAGATCGTTGTGTTCTTGAATAAGTGCGACGCTGTTGATGATAAAGAACTTCTAGATCTCGTTGAGATGGAAGTTAGAGATCTTCTCAATCAGTATGGATTCCCAGGAGATGACACTCCAGTAATCAGAGGAAGTGCTCTAAAGGCACTCAATGGAGAAGAAGATGAGCTTGGAGTTGGTTCAATTGATAAGCTTCTAGCTACTATTGATGAATACGTTCCAGTTCCTGAGCGTGATATTGATAAGCCATTCTTAATGTCAGTTGAAGATGTATTCTCTATCGAAGGTAGAGGTACTGTTGCAACTGGCCGTATTGAGCGTGGTGTCGTTAAAGTTGGAGAAGAAGTTGAGATCGTAGGTCTTAGGGATACTCAAAAGACTACTGTTACTGGTATCGAAATGTTCCGTAAGTCACTTGATGAAGGTGTTGCAGGCGATAATGCTGGATGTCTTCTAAGAGGTCTTAAGAGAACTGATGTAGAAAGAGGACAAGTTCTTTCAAAGCCAGGCACAGTTAAGCCACACACTAAATTTAAAGCAGAGGCCTACATTCTGAAGAAGGATGAAGGAGGTCGTCATAAACCTTTCTTTGCTGGATATAGACCTCAGTTTTATTTCAGAACAACTGATGTGACTGGAAGCATTAAGCTCCCAGATGGTGTTGAAATGGCGATGCCAGGAGACAGAATTACAATTGAAGTAGAACTACACCTTCCAATAGCTATGGAGAAGCAATCAAGATTTGCAATCCGAGAAGGAGGAAAGACTGTTGGTTCCGGAGTTGTAACGGAGGTTATAGCTTAACATGATTGGCGGACAAAAGATCAGAATTCGGTTACGAGGTTACGACTTTAAGCAACTCGATACTGCTGTTGCAGACATCGTAGGAACGGTGAGAAGAACAGGAGGACGGGTTGCTGGGCCAATCCCTCTTAAAACAAGAATTCAGAAGTTTACGGTTCAGCGTTCAACGTTCATAGATAAAAAATCACGTGAACAGTTTGAAATGAGAACCCATAAAAGACTTCTAGATATTTTGGAGCCAACCCAACAAACAATTGATGAGTTAGGTAAGCTTGAACTTTCTAGCGGAATCGATGTGGAGATAAAGCTTCAATAGAGTTTGAACAGTTTATATAGAGGCTAAAGAGCAATGGAAAGAATGTTTCCAGAAGGATTGGTAGGGAAGAAGCTTGGAATGACGCAAGTGTTTACTGATGATGGTAAAGCCATCCCGGTTACCGCGATTCAAGTAGGGCCCTGCTATGTTCTTCAGATAAAAACAGTTGAGAATGATGGTTACAGCGCGGTTCAATTAGGTTTTGAGCCAAAGAAACCACAAAGAGTAGACCGAGCTTTAACAGGACATTTCTCAAAAGCTGAGAAAGGTGCGTTTTACTACGTTAAGGAAGTAAGGTGCGATGTAGAGAAACTTGGATGGACTGAGCTTGGAAAAGAGCTTAATGCAACAGATGTTTTCTCGCAGGGGCTCTTTGTTGATGTCTCTGGAATCTCTATTGGAAGAGGTTTCTCGGGAGTTTTCAAAAAATTCGGAGTTAAAGGGCAACCGTCTACTCGTGGAACTCACGAGGTTAGAAGACACATAGGTTCAATCGGATGTCGTAAGTTTCCAGGACGAGTATTTAAGAATAAAAAAATGCCAGGTCAATTCGGGAATGAAAACGTTACGATTGTAAACCTTGAAATTGTTGCAGTGCACAGCGACAAGAACGTAATTCTTGTAAAAGGCGGAGTACCTGGAGCGAAGGGTTCGTATGTAGTGGTCAAGAAAGCCAAGAAAAGAACCCAGAAGGAGGCAGCATAATGGAAAAATATCCAGTAGTTGACACCTCAGGTAAAAAGGTTGGGGAAATTGAGTTAAACCCGAGTATTTTTGGATTTGAGTCTCGTCCTGATCTTGTACATGACGTTGTAGTTTGGCAGAGAAATTGTGCTAGGCGTGGAACTCATGACTGTATCCATAAAGGTGAAATGGAAGCTTCCTCAAAGAAGCCTTATAAGCAGAAAGGTACAGGCCGAGCTAGAGCCGGTGGAGTAGACTCTCCACTATGGGTAGGCGGAGCTGTAGCTCATGGACCGAGACCAAGAAGTTACGAGACACGGGTTACAAAGCGAAGAAGAAAGGAAGGCTTATTTTCAGTTCTTTCTGATAAGGTTCGAGAAAAAAAGTTAGTAGTGATCGATAGCTTTGGAATTGAAAGTCCAAAAACTAAGAGCATGGAAAAGATTCTAAAAAATGTATGCCAGGGCTCAGCATTAGTAGTAGCCGATTCGGACAGAGTTCCGGTTGGTGTATCAACTAGGAATCTGAAGTTTGCAAAATATCTCGATGTAGCTGGGGTAAACACATACGATCTTCTAAAGAAGGAGTATTTTGTTTGCTCCAAGGAAGCACTAGAGAAGCTTCAAAAGGAGATAGCGTAATGTTTGGTCGTAAGAAGAAGAAACAGATCGAAGTAGCGGATTCAAAGGACTACAAGGTGGTTCTTGAGCCGTTTATTACAGAGAAAGCCGCCTTTGTTGGAAACGATGGTAGTGTGGTTGTCCTCAAAGTTGCTCCTCGTGCTTCAAAGGTAGAGATAAGAGAAGCTGTTGAGAGAATTTTTAAAGTAGGTGTCGATTCGGTTAGAACGACTAACTACCTTGGAAAGTTCAAAAGAACTGCAAGAGGTATCGGACAGAAGCCAAAATTCAAAAAAGCTTATGTTACTCTCAAAAAAGGTCAGACAATTGATTTTGTGGAAGGGTTTTAATCTATGAAAAAATATTCGCCCATAACTCCATCAAGAAGGTTTCTGACTACTATAGAAACTACTGATATTACTAAGAAGCGACCAGAAAAAAGCCTCTTAAAGAAGAAAACTAGAACTGGTGGTAGAAATAGTTTTGGAAGAGCTACCAATATTAATGTTGGTGGTGGTCATAAGAAGAGATACAGAATCATCGATTTTAAAAGAGACAAACGAGGCATTGCTGGAGTAGTTGCAGCAATTGAGTACGATCCTCATAGAACTTGTAGAATTGCTTTGATTCACTACAAGGACGGAGAGAAGAGATACATTCTAGCTCCAATCGGATTGTCAGTCGGTGATAAGGTAGAAGCTGGCATTGATGTTGAGATTAAACCCGGTAATGCTTTACCTCTTAAAGCAATTCCAGTCGGAGTTGATCTACACAACATCGAAACTAAAGTTAACGGTGGTGGTCAGTTAGTCAGATCGGCAGGGGTTGGTGCTCAGTTAGTAGCTAAAGAAGGCTCATATGCGACTCTTAGAATGCCTTCTGGAGAGATGAGAAAAGTTCATGAAGAGTGTTTTGCTACTATTGGTAGAGTTGGAAACCCAGATCACTCAAACATGGTGATTGGAAAAGCCGGTAGAAGTAGATGGCTTGGAATACGTCCTCACAATAGAGGAGTTACTAAGAACCCAGTTGATCACCCAATGGGTGGAGGAGAAGGAAGGTCATCCGGAGGTAGACATCCTTGTACTCCAGCTGGAAAACCAACTAAGGGATACAAAACTAGACACAATAAGCGAACTGATAAGTTTATCGTGCGAAGAAGAAGTGCGAATAAGAATAGAGGGTAAGTGAGTATGGCAATGGCACATGGCAGGAGGATTTTCATAAATGGCTAGATCACAATTGAAATGCGCAAGCATTTCAATCAACAACAGACCGGAGGATTTCATAAATGGCTAGATCACAATTGAAATGCGCAAGCATTTCAATCAACAACAG
>ERZ761602.196-NODE-196-length-148981-cov-351.868089_pt1 | contig 148981 bp, 147 predicted proteins | sample MGYA00512165_ERZ761602 | MGnify/ENA primary metagenome ERZ761602 (study PRJEB28899, sample SAMN02445085) | bioreactor sludge metagenome | biome: EBPR sludge; isolation source: Thorneside wastewater treatment plant | place: Australia: Brisbane, Thorneside... | reverse complement strand
TTCGATGCCGGGCCGAATAGGCCAGCGGCGGATGTGGGAAGTCCCTTTGTAGTCAGTCAGCGCAGAAATTCGGCTTCGCGCGACACACCCTGCACCGTGGCGCGGTGTTGCTGCATCAAAGCCTGCAGCTGAGCGAAGGACACGATTTCGCCGGGGTCGCGCTCGATGAGCAGCATCAGCCGGAAGCGATCCCGCGAAGCCAGCCTGACCTGGTCGCCAAAACGGATGGTCATTGCAGCGTCCGCGCGGATCGGCTCCTCTGCAGCGCCTCGGCGTCGATGGCCCGGTCCACCTGGGCCGCCCGGCGCGTCCGCAGCATGGCCCGCCCGAGGCCTGCCGCCAGCAGGTACGCCACCGCCGCCGGCACGAACAGCACCATGCCAACATCTCCGTAGAGGGTGGCCACCGCCAGGAACGCCGCGGATAGCACCACGAAGTCCTGAACGCGGACCAGCGGCAGCGCATCGGTGCGTACGTAATTGACGCCATCGATCGTGGACCAGTTGGCCAGGCCCAGTACCTGCGGCACCTTGTGCGCGGTGACGATCAGGCTGACCTCGTGCCCTCGCCGCGCCGGCATGGTCCGGGTATTAACGGTGAATTTGCGCTCGACACCATCGGGCTGCTTGACCCACAGCTCATAACGGTCGGTCGGCCCGAACGGACGGCGGCCATAGCAGAGATGGACATTGGTGTAGCGGCGCAGATCGACGATGCGCCCGTGGACAGCTTGCAGAGGAGGCATGACAGTTCTCCAGTTGAAGAGCTGTCAGCGTCGCGCACCCGTCGTCGGCTTCAACCCCAACGCCTGGTCTGTACTCCATGGCCTACTGCGCAGTCGATGTCCAGTGACACCAGGCAGCGAGTGGAATGGCAACGTGCTGTCAGGGTGGAGAAGGGTATGCCCGCCCGGGACGCCATCTTCGCTTTTCATTCGAATTCGAATGACATCGCCGTCCTCCGCCGTCCTCCGCCGTCGCCGCGGCGCTCGTCGGCTCGGAGCCAGAGGTAGAACGAGGCCACGTCAAGGCCACGGCAAATCCGGGCGCTTGCGGCTCGCGGCACGCTAATCGGCAGTTTTTGGGATTGCAAGAGCGCGTTTCCGGCGCCACACTGAAACTGCATGAGCCTGGTCTTAGCTAGCGGCCCGGCGTGCATCGCGCACGACAAATGCGAGCCCTGGAGTGGTGATTCTTCACCGTGGCGCTTCCGGCGCCTGGAGTACCGGACACTTGGCGTCCGAGGTTTTTGTTGTCGATAGTAGCGCGGCCCATGGCTTGACCGTGAGGCCAGTCCCTTCCTTCGCACCCGATGCAAGGAAGTGATGATGTTCCTTGGGCATCGTCCGCCCCGAGCGGCGATGCCATGGACGGTGGCCCGACCACCGGTGCCTTGAGCACCTCGCGGCCGGCGCTCGCACTTCGCTGCGACCACTTGGCCATTCCCCTCTCTCGCGCCTGTTCCAGGCTGCGAATGATGCCGACTCCGCGGAGTCGGCATATCGAGTTCCTTTCCCTCGCACTCACGCACTGATCCTGGTCAGCCGTGGGCAGCCGCACCTCGGTGCGGCGCCACGGCCAGCGTGAACGGCATTGCGCGCCCGTCGCGGAACGGGCGTTGCCAGTCAAGCCGGCGGGGAACGAGTTCGCGGTGCCGCTCGGGCACCGATCCGAAGGTCACGCCTCCGGGGTTGCCTCGGGTTCTTCGAGAACCTGGTTCGCTGCGGCGAACGCCACATTGCGCAAGACGCATGCTGGCTGGCGATCACTTTTACGCCCCTCTGCGCCCACGTCGCCCTGGCGATGGGGGTAAACCCTGGCCTGGCATCGGCGCCCTGAACCCGCCGCTGCACGAACACCCAGGTTCCTCCGATTCGACCACGAAAGGAAAACACAGCATGGACAAGCAACGCAGCGGTGAACACCAGAACCGCTTTCCGAAAACCACTGCCCCCAATGATCGCCAGAGGCGGCTGCGCACCTACGACCAGCCGGCCCTGGACAACATCCCCTTGAACCCGAAACGCTGCGGCTACGTGCTGCAGTTGATCCTGCAGCAGCACAACTGGCAGCACAGCAGCAAGCCCAAGGGCGTGAGCCACAAGACGATGGCGGAGCGCACACGCTTCTGCCTTTGGCTGTTCGATTTCCTGCGCGGCCATCCCAAGCACTTCAAGCTCGACCCGTGTTCCTTCAGCGGTCGCCATGTGGAAGCGGTTACCCGCTACTGGCAGGACGAGGCCCATGCCGGCCGGATGAGCCCGGCGACGATCCAGACCTATTTCAGCTTCCTGAAAACCTTCGCCGGCTGGATCGGCAAGCCGAATCTGCTGAAGCAGATCCAATGCTACTTCGATGATCCGAAGCTGTATCAACGCAGCTTGGCGACTGGCGTCGACAAATCCTGGCGGGCCAAGGGCATTGACGCGGCGGCTGTCATCCTGGAAGTCGAAGCCTACGACGTGCATGCCGCTGCCTCCCTGAAGCTGATGCAGGCTTTCCAACTGCGTTTCAAGGAGAGCGTGATGCTTCGTCCGCATACTGACGTGATCACGGCCGGGCAGGCGGGCAAGCCGGACGGCGGCATGGCCTTCTACCTGGATACGCATCGGGGCACCAAGGGCGGACGGGCGCGCCTGCTGCCCATCAATACCGACCAATGTCTGGCAGCGATTGACTATGCGCGTCGGGTCGCCGTCGGTATCAATGAAAGTGTCAGCGACCCGCGCCTGACGCTGCAGCAGGCCATGCGCCGGCTGCGCTACGTCATGGAGCGCTGCGGCATCACCCGCGCCGGCCTGGGAGTGGTGCCACACGGCTTGCGGCATCAAGGCGCCGCCGACGGCTACGAAGGCATCACGGGGACGCCGCCCCCCGTTGCGGGTGGTTCGGCCGTTGACCCGGCGCTCGATCGGCAGGCCCGGCGGGAAATCGCCGCCCGCCTCGGCCACGGGCGGGTGCAAATCGTGGATGCCTATTGCGGAAAAAGGAAGGTCGTTTAGCGTACCTCGGCAGCCTTCCTGCGAGCCGGCCTGTGCGGCGCTACACCACCATGGCGCCGCCAAATTTAACGCACAGAGCCCTTGTCCGCAGCCGCTATGCCATCCAGCCAATCGGCCCAGGCCTGCACCATCTGCCGCCGCTCGGGCAAGTAGTCCGCATGGTTGTAGGCGGTTTTCACTCGATTCCGCTCGACGTGCGCCAACTGCAATTCGATGAATTCGGATCGGAACCCCATCTCGTGCAGGCGAGTCGATGCGGTGGCACGAAAATCATGCCCGGTGACGGCACCCGAGGCGTAGCCCATATATTCCAGCACCCGATTGACCGTGGTGGCGCTCATCACATCATGCGGGCGGCGAGTGTTCGGGAAAAGCCATCGTCCGGCGCCAGTGATCTGCCGGAGTTCCAGCAGCAGATCGACGGTGCTTCGAGCCAGGGGCACGATGTGTATACGCCGCATCTTCATCTTTGCAGCCGGGATGCGCCATTCGGGCTGGTCGAAGTTGAACTCGCTCCACTCGGCCTTGCGCATCTCGACGGTGCGGACGAACGTCAGCAGCAATAGACGCAGAGCAATCGCTGTCGTGCGATTGCCGCCGTAGCTGTCGAGTCGCCTCACGAAATCGGCAATTTCCTCGCGGGACAAAGGCTTGCTGTGGTTGACCGGTGACCGGATGATGGCACCGCGCAATGGTGCGGCGGGATCGTGGGAGGGCGCCCAGCCACTGCGCTTCTTCTTGATCCACTCCTCGGCGATGGCCTTGAAGGTGTCGTTGTTGGCGGCAATCCTCAGTAGCTGCTCGTTCTGACGGGCATGGGCGGGATGCAGCCCTTCTTGATCAGTTCACGAGCTTCATCGCGAGCCTTCCGCGCCTCGGACAAGTTGATGGTCGGATAATCGCCGATGGCATAGAGGTTCTCCTTGCCGGCGATTCGATACCGATAGCGCCAGAGCTTTGCGCCGCCGGGCTTGACCTCCAGGTACAAGCCATTCGCGTCAGCGAGCTTCAGCGGCTTGTCGATGGCCTTGGCCTGACGAATCTTGATGTCGGTGAGTGACATGACGGCTCCTCGGAATCCACGGGCACGCACAGGCGGGCCGTACTGAATTCCATCCTCGCAGTCATCCCGAGGGCATCAAGACCTCGGCCGAAAACACCATGGGGAGCAGGCAGGAATACGGGAAGATTGCGGGTGGAAACATCACTCAGCAACGTGGCGCCTGATACCCGCTTTGATACCCGCTTTGATACCCGCTTTTTATCGGGCTGGGGCTATCCGTCGTGAGACGTCAAGAACCACAAGTCCCAGTGCTGGCAAGGGTTTGCGGGACGGTGCGGGATGCCCTGAACCCCCGATGGAGCTCCTCGATCATCAAAAGCACGGGCTGCCATCCAATTGATTTAAGCTTGAATTAAAGAGGAGACGCCGGCCCTGACATGCGCGCGGGCCGCGACCGGACTTTCACAGGCGCCATTATCCATCGAAGCGGGCGAGTTCGGCAGCCGGGCAGGGATATTTGGCGCCGGTCGCCAAGGCGCCGCCCAGTCGGGCGAAACAGACAGCCCGCGCAGCGCGCACGGCAGGTGGGCTACACTGGATCGTGATGCAAGCGGAGAAGACGAGATGATCACCTGTCCGAAATGCGGCTACACCCGCGAGCCGCACGATCTGGCGCCGGAGCATGAGTGCCCGGGCTGCGGTGTCGTCTATGCGAGGTTCACTGCATTGGCGGATCTGCGCGACAACATCCGGCGCGCACGCACGACCGGCGACTGGAGCAAGGTGCCCCCGGAGCACGTGCCGGCCGAAGCCACGGCGGGCGTCATCGCCGGCATGCCGGTGACGACCGGCCTCGAGATACCCGGGCAGCAGATCGAAGCGGTCCTGGATGTGGTATCGGCCGAGTGCGCCCTTGGCATGAACCTGCTCAAGGACTTCCTTGCCGGTGCAGGAGCCGGCGAACATGGTAGTGCCGCGCAAGCGGTGCTGCGCGACGCCCGGAAAAAGCTGATGCAGGCGCTTCGGGGCGAAGCATTCGCCGCGGGCGGGCATGCGGTGATCGGCGTCGGCCTGGACTACAGCGAAGTTTCAGGGGGCGGCAAGAACAGCATGCTTCTCGTCGTCGCGACCGGGACCGCGGTAAAACTGAAGCGCTGAGCGAGCCCTCCACGGCCGGCATCGTGCCAACGCCCGGCCGCCCCTTGACTTGCCGCCCCTCGTATCTATAATTGCGAATGATTCTTGTTTGCTGGCGAGGGCATCATGGCGACGCACATCCACTCTCATGACACCGACGCATTGCTTGCCGGGGCACTGGATCATCTGTCCCGCTACCTGCAAACCGGCTGTCCTCGCGCCGCGGAGTTGGCGCATCTGCTGCTCGATCGCCTGAACGACGGCAGCCTCGACCAGGAGCTGGCCACATCATGCGCACATCTCGACGAAACACTCATGAATCGCAACAACGCGTAGCCCATTCAACCGGAACACCCGCCTGGGACTTCGACCAGGCGTCGGTAAGCCTTTTTACCCATCTCCGTATCGATCGGCGCGGCGATGGGCTTTTACTCTTTGAAGGAGACAATCTTGTCCCGTTTTACCGGCCCCCGACTCAAAGTAATGCGCGCGCTGGGCACCGAGCTGCCCGGCCTTTCACGTAAATCGCTTGGCGAACGTGACTACCCCCCCGGCCAGCATGGACAGCGGCCGAAGCGCAAATCCGAATACGGCCTGCAACTGATCGAAAAGCAGAAGCTGAGAATGAACTACGGGTTGACCGAACGGCAGATCCAGCGTCTCTTTCGCGAAGCCAAGCAGTCGCGCGGACCAACCGGCGATAAATTGCTCGAGCTACTGGAGCGACGTCTGGACAACTTCGTGTTCCGCGCCGGATTCGCGCCGACGGCGATCGCCGCCCGGCAGCTCGTACGCCACAAGCATGTACTGTTGAACGGCAAGCGGGTCGACATCCCGTCCATCCGCACCAAACCGGGCGACCAGATTGCGCTGACGACCAAGGGCAAGCAGATTCCGGCCACCATCGAGTCGCTGCAGCAGCCGTCCCTGGAGCGCCCGCAATGGCTCAGCTTCGATGCATCGGCCGCAACCGCGACGGTGACACGCACGCCTTCGCCCGACGAAGTCCCCTTTCCGGTCGAGGTCCAGCAGGTCGTCGAGTACTACGCAGTCCGCCTGTGAGAACGCACATGCAGCCCGTCACCGAACCGAGCTACGCCGCAAAGCCCGAGCTCGCATTGTCGGCACTGCTCCATCTCCTGTCGCGCTTTCCCGCGCGCCGATCGGTCGCGGTCGCGCTGTCGATCGTCGATCACCTGCGCATCATCGAAGCGGACGGCACGTTGCCGGAATCTCTCCGCGCAACCGCGCGCACCCTGCTGCCCGACTGGCAAGACTACGCAACCCTCGCGGGCGACTCGGCCGGCCACCGCCCCGACGCCTGCCATTGACGCGCGAGGCAGCGCGACCACCGCGCGCCTGAAGGTTGGCGCGCAAAAACCCCGTATCTAGTCGCCCATCACGTTGAATGTACTAAATACGGGGTTTTTGATTTACAGCCGCCGCCCGCTTGCGTTATATTCCGCCTCGCGCTGGCTCCCCCAAGGGATGAAAAGGGAATCCGGTGCGACGGGCGCATCGATGATGCCCCGTCGCGTCAAGCCGGAGCTGCCCCCGCAACTGTAAGCGGCGAGCCTCGTCACCACTGTCGCCACTGGATCGCATCGATCCGGGAAGGCGGTGCGAGGCGCCGAGCCGCAAGCCAGGAGACCTGCCTGCGCATGCATTCTTTCCAACCCGGGGCGGGGTGTCCCAGGCGGAGACTCCTTGCGTGCCATCGGCGAGCATGGCGCACGAACCCGCATAGCGGCGCGTGCGTAAACGCTCTCGCGCCGGCGCTTCCCGGAACTCCCCTGGCGGGCACTGCCCCACCTGTTCGACGGGGACGACCGATGAGCCAGACCAGCACCAGCGCAGCACCCATCACGACCGGATTCACCACACCCGCCACCGATAGCATCGCCTACCCCGGCGACGCGCGGCCCGCCCGGCCCGGAGCCCGCCAGCCGGACACCGCCGGCGCCCAGGTCATCCGGCGCAACGGCGCCGTGGTCCCGTTCGACACCCGGAAGATCTCGATCGCGATGACCAAGGCCTTTCTCGCGGTCGAGGGACAACAGGCTGCGTCGTCCGCGCGCATCCGCGACCTGGTTGCGCGCCTGACCGTGAAAGTCGTCGAAGCCCTCACCCGCCGGCTTCCCGACGCCGGTCTGCTGCACATCGAGGCGATCCAGGACCAGGTCGAGCTTGCGCTGATGCGCGAGGGCTGCCACGACGTGGCGCGCGCTTACGTGCTCTATCGCGAGCGCCGCGCTGCCGAGCGCGCCAGCCATCAGGCCGAGCGGCAAACGGCGCACGCCGAACCGGTCTTGCATGTCGTCGACGGAACGACCCGGCGCCCGCTCGACCGCGACGCGCTGCGCGCGGTCTGCGTCGAAGCCTGCGACGGCATTCCCGACGTCGATCCCGAATCGGTGCTGCAGCAGGCACTCGCCAACCTGTATGACGGCGTGCCGCTGGCCGCCGTACGCCAATCGCTGATACTGGCGGCGCGCACCCTGATCGAACGCGATCCGGGCTACGCCCGCGTCGCTGCGCGGGTGCTGCTGCATGCCCTGCGAGTCGAGGCGCTGGGGCACGAACAAAGCCACGCCGACATGGCCGCCGGCTATCGCGAGTACTTTCCCCGGGCGATCCGGCGCGGCATCGACGCGGCTTTGCTCGATCCGCGCCTGGCCGAGTTCGACCTCGAACGACTGGCGAACGCACTCGACGCCGACAATGACCTGCGCTTCGACTATCTCGGCCTGCAAACGCTGGCCGATCGCTACCTGATCCATGTCGACGAGGTTCGCATCGAACTGCCGCAGACCTTCTTCATGCGCGTGGCCATGGGGCTCGCGCTGAACGAAATCGACCGCGAGGCGCGCGCGATCGAGTTCTATCGACTGTTGTCGTCGTTCGACTTCATGAGCAGCACACCCACGCTGTTCAACAGCGGCACACGCCATGCGCAGCTTTCGTCCTGCTATCTCACCACCGTCGCCGACGACCTCGAAGGCATCTACCAGGCGATCAAGGAGAACGCCCTGCTGCAGAAGTTCGCCGGCGGCCTGGGCAACGACTGGACGCCGGTGCGCGCACTCGGCAGCCTGATCCGCGGCACCAACGGCAAAAGCCAGGGCGTGATCCCCTTCCTCAAGGTGGTAAACGACACCGCGGTGGCGGTGAACCAGGGCGGCAAGCGCAAGGGCGCGGTGTGCGCCTACCTCGAAACCTGGCACCTGGACATCGAGGAATTCCTCGAACTGCGCAAGAACACCGGCGACGAGCGCCGCCGCACCCACGACATGAACACCGCCAACTGGATTCCCGACCTCTTCATGAAACGGGTCATGGCGGGCGGGGAATGGACCTTGTTCTCGCCGGTGGACGTGCCCGACCTGCACGAACGGGTGGGCCTCGATTTCGAAGCGGCCTACACCGCCTATGAGGCGCAGGCCGCGAACGGTGAGTTGCGCCTGTTCAAGAAGCTGCCGGCGGTGCAACTGTGGCGCAAGATGCTCACGATGCTGTTCGAGACCGGGCACCCGTGGATCACGTTCAAGGACGCCTGCAACCTGCGCTCGCCGCAACAACACGTCGGCGTCGTGCACGGTTCGAACCTGTGCACCGAGATCACGCTCAACACCTCGGATGACGAAACGGCGGTGTGCAACCTCGGCTCGATCAACCTGCCCGCACACTTGCTGCAGAGCCGGGAAGGCGAGTGGGCACTCGACGGCGCCAAGCTCATGCGGACCGTGCGCACCGCCATGCGCATGCTCGACAACGTGATCGACCTGAACTACTACGCCACGCCCAAGGCGCGCGCGGCAAACCTCAGGCACCGGCCGGTCGGCCTGGGCATCATGGGTTTCGGCGACTGCCTGCATCGCATGGGCATCGCCTACGCATCCGACACCGCGGTGGCATTCGCCGACCGTTCGATGGAAGAGGTCTGCCACGCGGCCTACTGGGTGTCGACCGAACTCGCCGAGGAGCGTGGCCGCTACGCCACCTACCCCGGCAGCCTGTGGGATCAGGGCATCCTGCCGCAGGACAGCCTGGCACGGCTCGCCGAGGCGCGCGGCACACTCCCCGGACACGGCGCACTGGTCGAGGTCGACCGCTCCTCGGCGCTCGACTGGCGCGAACTGCGCGAACGCATGCGCCGATTCGGCATGCGCAACTCGAACTGCGTCGCCATCGCGCCGACCGCGACCATTTCGAACATCGTCGGCGTGTCGGCCTCGATCGAACCGGACTACCAAAACCTCTACGTCAAATCCAATCTTTCGGGCGAGTTCACGATCGTCAATCCACATCTGGTCGCCGAGCTGAAGGCGCGCGGCCTGTGGGACGCAGTCATGGTGGCGGACCTGAAGTACTTCGACGGCGCGCTCGGTCCGATCGACCGCATCCCGGCCGACCTCAAGGCCCGCTTCGCCGCTGCTTTCGAAATCGAGCCGACCTGGCTGATCGAAGCCGCGTCGCGGCGGCAGAAATGGATCGACCAGGCGCAATCGCTGAATCTCTACGTAGCCGCCGCGTCGGGGCGCAAGCTCGACGAGCTCTACCGCCTCGCCTGGCTGCGGGGGCTCAAGACCACCTACTACCTGCGCACCCTGGGCGCCACCGCCATGGAAAAAACCACCGCCCACGCCGAAGCGGGCGCGCCTGCCGCCCCGGCGGCGTGCTCGATCCTCGACCCGGACTGCGAGGCCTGCCAATGAGCGCGCTCCTCGACGACTGGGATACCCCCGCCACGGTGCTTCGCCCCCCTGGGGCGCACCCGGGCGCGATGGCTGCCACCGCGGCCGATGCAACCCCGGCCCCGGATCGGCACCACGCGGCGCGCACACCCCCTCTCCCGGCCACCGCCACGCTCGCGCCGGTTCGCGCCTCGGACAAACGCATCGTGAACGGGCGTGCCGACATCAATCAGCTCGCCCCGTTCAAATACCCCTGGGCCTGGGAGTTCTTCCTCAACGCCAACCGCAACCACTGGACGCCACTCGAAATCTCGATGGCGCAGGACGTGCACGACTACCACCACAAGCTCACCCCGGCCGAGCGGCACGTGTTCGAGAACGTGCTCGCCTATCTCACCACTTCCGACATTCTCGCGATGCGCAACATCGGCCTGGCGGTGATGGAAAAGATGAGCGCGCCCGAGCTGCAGATCTACCAGGCACGCCAGGTTTACGAAGAGGCGCTGCACACCTGGACCTACCAGCACTGCATCGAAACGCTCGGCCTGGACCAGCAGGAGATCTACAACCGCTACCGCGTGGTCCCCGCGATCAACGCCAAGATCAGCCTTGCCAACCGGCGGCTCGAACGCATCATGCGCTCGGACTTCGACCTTGCCGACCGCGACAACCTGCACGAGTTCGCGCTTTCATACCTGTTCTTCGGGGCGATCTTCGAAGGCTGCTGGTTCTACAACGGCTTCACCCCGATCTTCGCGCTGCAGCGGCGCGGACTGATGAAAGGCACCGCCGAGCAGTTGCAGTACATCATGCGCGACGAGGTCCTGCACTGCGCCTTCGGCATCCGCGTGGTGCGCACCCTGATCGCCGAAGAGAATCTGGTGCTCGACCCCGCGGCGATCAAACACCTGTGGGACGAAGCCGAGGCGGTCGAGGCCGGCTATGCGCGCTTCCTGCTGCCCGAACCGATCCTCGGCTACTCCGCCGAGCAACATGTCGGCCAGTTCCGCTTCGTCGCCAACCGGCGCGCACGCCAACTGGCCCTGCCCGAACCCTTCCCGGGGGCCGAGAACCTGCTGCCATGGCTGGACGAGCAGGCGAACCTGCGCAAGGAGAAAAACTTTTTCGAAACCCGGGTCACCGAGTACCAGACCGGTGGGGCGTTGAACTGGGACTGAGGCCCCGCGCCGCCCTGCCCCACGGCGCATGCCGGCGCCATCACGGGCACCACGGCCCCGACGCCGCTGCGCGGCGGCCGCCTTGACAGCGGCCGCGAAGCTCCTTACCCTGCCGTTTATAATTAATAATTATGCGCTGATCCAGACATATCGGCGCTGCGTCCCGCAGAAACGGCAGCCCTGGAACCGAAAGCCCCACGTGACCGCCTCCACCCCGACCCGCACTGATTCCGCGCGCACGCCCCTTGCGGCCGAATACCGGCAGCAGGGCACCTCCGCGGCCGACTGGCAGCGCCGCAGCCTCGCCGCCGTCTGGCATCCCTGCACCCAGATGCAGCGTGCGCAGGCGGTCCCGCCGCTGCCGATCGCCAGCGGCGAAGGCCCGTGGCTGAAAGATTTCGATGGCCGGCGCTACTTCGACGCGATCAGCTCGTGGTGGACCAATCTCTTCGGCCACTCCGACGCACGTATCAGGGCGGCCATCGCAGACCAGCTCGGCCTGCTTCCGCATGTGATGCTGGCCGGTTGCACCCATGCGCCGGCGGTGGAACTGGCCGAACGGCTGTCGGCCTTGACCGGCGGCGTCCTGGGCCATGTCTTCTACGCCAGCGACGGCGCCTCCGCGGTCGAGATCGCGCTGAAGATGAGCTTCCACAGCTGGCGCAACCGCGGCCGGCCCGCCAAGCGCGAATTCGTCTGCGTGCGCCAGGGCTACCATGGCGAAACCCTGGGCGCGCTGGCGGTGACCGACGTCGAGGTGTTTCGCGACGCCTACGCCCCGCTGTTGATGCAGGCCCACATGGTCGCGTCGCCGGACGCACGCCAGGCGCACGCGGGCGAAGACGCCGGCGGCCCGGCCCGGCGCGCGGCCGACGAGCTGCGCGCGCTGCTCGCGACCCGCGGCGAGAACATCGCGGCGGTCATCGTCGAGCCACTGGTGCAATGCGCGGGCGGCATGGCGATGCACGACCCCGGCTATCTGCTCGCGGTACGCCAATTGTGCGACGCATTCGAGGTCCATCTGATCGCCGACGAGATCGCGGTGGGCTGCGGCCGCACCGGCAGCTTCTTCGCGTTCGAGCAGGCCGGGCCATCCTCCGGCGCGCATGCGCAGGTCTGGCCGGATTTCATCTGCCTGTCGAAGGGCATCACCGGCGGAACCCTGCCGCTTTCGCTGGTGCTCAGCCGCGACGAAATCTACGCCAGCTTCCTCGACGACGACGTCGCACGCGGATTTCTCCATTCGCATTCCTACACCGGCAACCCGCTCGCCTGCCGGGCCGCGCTCGCGGTCCTCGATCACTTTGCCGACGACGACGTGATCGCCGCCAACCGCGACCGTGCCGCGGCCCTGACAACCGCGCTCGGCCCCCTGGCCCGAGATGCGCGCATCGCGCATTTTCGCCAGCGCGGCATGATCTGGGCGTTCGATGTGCGCGAAGAAGTGCTTCCCGACCGCTTCGCCGAACGCTTTCATCTGGCGGGCCGGGCGCGCGAGTTGCTGATCCGCCCGATCGGCCGGACGGTCTACCTGATGCCGCCCTACCTGTTCGACGCCGCCGATGCGGCCTGGCTCGCCGAACGCACCGTAGACACCCTCGACCACGTGCTGCGCGGCAGCCCCGCCCCCGATGCTGATCGCTCACCTGAACCGCAAACGGCGTGAGCGCGAGGCCGCCGGCCTGTGGCGGCAGTTGCGCGTCACCGAAACAGCGTGCGCACCGTCCACGCTGCTACAGGCGCACACCGGCGCGGCCGAGCGGCGCCTTGCGTTCTGCAGCAACGACTACCTCGGGCTCGCCGCCCACCCGGCGATCGTCGATGCGCTGATCGAAGGCGCCCGTCGCTGGGGCGCCGGCAGCGGCGCATCGCACCTGGTAAGCGGCCACAGCCGGGCCCACGCGCTGCTCGAGGACAGGCTCGGCGCGCTGTTCGCAAGCCACATCCCCGACGCCTGCGCCCTGTTGTTCTGCAGCGGCTTCGCCGCCAACCTGGCCTTGCTCACCACGCTTGGCGACGGCGACGCGACGATACTGGCCGACAAGCTCAATCATGCGTCGCTGGTCGACGGCGGCCTGCTCGCGGCGGCCCGCATGCACCGCTATCCGCACGGGCGCCTCGACCTGCTCGCAGCACGCCTGGCCGAATGCACCTCGACGGTGAAGCTCATCGTCACCGACAGCGTGTTCAGCATGGACGGCGACCTCGCCCCCATACCCGAACTGCTCGCGCTGGCCGAAGCCCATGACGCATGGCTGATCATCGACGACGCCCATGGCTTCGGCGTGCTCGGCGCAGGGGGCCGGGGCGCGGTCGAGCACTTCGGCCTCGCCGGCGAACGCCTGATCGTGATGGGCACCCTCGGCAAGGCGGCCGGCGTGAGCGGCGCCTTCGTCGTCGCCCATCCGGCGGTGATCGACGCGCTGATACAAGGCGGGCGCAGCTATATCTACACCACTGCGATGCCGCCCGCACTCGCCCATGCGCTGAGTGCCAGCCTCACACTGATCGACAGCCCCGAAGGCGCGGCCCGCCGCGCCACGCTGCGAACCCTGATCGCGCATCTGCGCCGGGGCCTGCTGGCGGTGATCGACGCCCACCGGCCCGCAGGCTGGCACCTGGGCGAGTCGGCAACCGCGATCCAGCCGCTGATCGTGGGCGACAACCAGGCTGCGCTCGCCATGGCGGCGGAGCTCGAACAACACGGCCTGTGGGTGCCGGCGATCCGCCCGCCGACCGTCGCGACAGGCAGCGCCCGCCTGCGCATCAGCCTGAGCGCGGCCCACACCGTGGCCGACGTGGAGCGCCTGTGCGCCGCGCTGGCGCAGCTTGCCGCCGGCGCCACGGCGCGGAGCGCGCGCGCATGAGTGCGCCGCTGCGCGGCGTCTTCGTGACCGGCACCGATACCGAGGTGGGCAAGACCCGGGTCAGCGCCGGATTGCTGCATGCGTTCGGCCGGCTCGGTCTGAGCACGGCCGGGTTCAAGCCGGTCGCGGCCGGCCTGGGCGGCACCGGCGCGGATTGCTGCAACGAGGATGTCGCCATGCTGCGCCACGCGAGTTCCATCGCACTCCGGCTGGACGAAGTCGGACCGTGCCAACTCGAGAACGCCTGCGCACCGCACATCGCCGCGGCCGTCGAAGGCCGGCAGATCCGCCTTGGCAACCTGATCGCAGGCGCCGGCCAGCTCGCGGCGCGTGCCGACTGGCTGGTGGTCGAAGGGGTCGGCGGTTTTCGTGTACCCTTCGATAACGTGCATGACAGCGCCGATCTCGCCAAGGCGCTCGACCTGCCGGTGATCATGGTCGTCGGGCTGCGCCTGGGTTGCCTCAACCACGCGCTGCTCACCGCCGAGGCGATTCGCGCGCGCGGGTTGACGCTGCGCGGCTGGGTCGGCAACACGATCGACCCCGACATGGCCTGGCGCGAGCGCAACATCGAAACCTTGCGGCACTGGCTGCGGCCCGCACCCTGTCTAGGCGTCGTGCCCTGGCTCGACCGCCCCGAGCCGGCGGCGGTGGCCGCGAACCTTGACCACGCCGCCCTCGAGACCCTGATCCGAACCACCGCATAACGAATGAGCGAGACCATGATGACGACCGTCGCCAACGTATCCCCCGAAACCCTGCGCGCCACGGCACGCCGCACCGGACCCCGACCTGCCGCACGCTGGCAGGTGGCCGAGGTCGAGGCGCTGTTCGGCCTGCCGTTCATGGACCTGGTCCACCGGGCGCAGTCGATTCATCGCGAACATTTCGACCCCAACCAGATCCAGCTGTCCACCCTGCTGTCGATCAAGACCGGCGGCTGCGCCGAGGACTGCGGCTATTGCTCGCAATCGGCGCACTTCGACACCGAGGTCAAGGCGAGCAAGCTGATGGCGATCGACGAGGTGCGCGAGGCCGCGCTCGCGGCCAGAAGCCAAGGCGCCAGCCGCTTTTGCATGGGCGCGGCGTGGCGCAGCCCCAAGGCGCGCGACATGACCCGCATTACCGAGATGGTGCGCGAGGTCAAGGCGCTCGGCATGGAAACCTGCATGACCCTCGGCATGCTCGACGCCGAACAGGCGAACACGCTCAAGGACGCCGGGCTCGACTACTACAACCACAACCTCGACACCGCGCCCGAATACTACGGCAGCGTGATCACCACCCGCACCTACCAGGACCGTCTCGACACCCTCGGCCATGTGCGCCAGGCCGGCATCAACGTCTGCGCCGGCGGCATCGTCGGCATGGGCGAATCGCGCACCCACCGGGCCGGCCTGATCGCCGAGCTGGCGAACCTCGAACCGTATCCCGAGTCGGTGCCGATCAACAATCTGGTTCCGGTCGCGGGTACCCCGCTCGGCCACAGCGAACGCCTCGACCCGTTCGAGTTCGTGCGCACCATCGCGGTGGCCCGCATCACCATGCCGAAGACGCGGGTGCGCCTGTCGGCCGGACGCGAGGAGATGGACGACGCATTGCAGGCGCTGTGCTTCCTGGCCGGCGCCAATTCGATGTTCTATGGCGACCGCCTGCTGACCACGCCCAACCCGACGTCGCAGCGCGACCTCAGGTTGCTCGAACGGCTGGACATGCGCATCGAAGGCGCGGGCGGCGCATGAATACCCTCGCCCGGCCGCCCGCAGGGGGCACGCTCCTCCCGCGGGACGGCGGTCGTGCTCGCGACCGGAGGAGAATCCAGTGAGCCTCGCCAGCGCGGCCGCGCGCGCACCGGACGCACCCGCCGGGGCGCCCTCCCCACTGCATGCGCATCTGCTTTTCGATGCGGACTTCGTGCGCGATCCCTATCCGCATTACGCCGCCCTGCGCGACGCCGGCCCGATCCACTGGAGCGACGCCTTGTTCAACGGCGCGTGGGTAGTGACCCGCCACGCGGATGTCGACGCGCTGCTGCGCGACCCGGGCCTGTCGGCCCAGCGCACCGCCGGCTGGGTGAAGCGGGTGGCCGGCGGCGACCGCCGCAGCCAGGCCGAACTCAGGGCGTTTCAGCACCTGTTCGCGCGCGCGATGATCTTTCTCGACGCACCCGACCATGCCCGGGTGCGCGCGGTATTGGGCGCCGGTTTTCATCCCGCGCGCATTCGCGCCCAGGCGCCCCGTATCGCGGAAATCGTCGCGGCCCGCATCGCGGCGCTCGCGGACGAACCGGGGTTCGACTTCATGGCCGGGTTCGCCCGCCCAGTGCCCTCGCTCGTCACCTGCATGTTGCTGGGCGTCGACCCCGCCGACCAGCAGGATTTCATGGCCTGGTCGGACGACCTGGCCGCGTTCATGAGCGCGCCATGGCCGACCGTCGACCAGGCCCGCGCCGCCCAGCGCAGCCTGCTGGCACTGAAGCGCCATTTCGACGCGCTGCTGGCAGCCCGGCGCAAGACGCCGGGTGAGGATCTGGTCAGCCTGTTGCTCGCCGCCGAGGCCGAGGGCCTGTTCCGCAGCGATGCCGAGCTCGTCGCCCAGTGCGCGATGCTGCTGCTGGCCGGTCATGAAACCACCCGCAACCTGCTCGGCAACGGCCTCAACGCCCTGCTCCGGCACCCCGAACAATGGCAGGCGCTGCGCGCCGACCCGGCCCTGGTACCGGGCGCGGTACGCGAACTCCTGCGCTACGACAGCCCGGTGCAATACACCGGGCGCCGCGTGGTCGCGGACCGGATCCTGTGCGGCCAGCGGGTACGCCGCGGCGAACTCGTGATCGCGCTGATCGGCTCCGCCAATCGCGACCCGGACCGCTACACCGACCCTGACCGTCTCGACATCCGGCGACGCGAACCCACGCACCTGTCGTTCGGCCGCGGCGCGCATGTGTGCATCGGCGCGGGCTTGGCACTGATGCAGGCCGAGATCGCCTTCACCGCCCTGCTGCAGCACTGCCCCACGCTCGCCCCGGCCGGCATGGCCCGATGGAACGGCAATGCCGCGTTGCGCGGCCTGGCCAGGTTGCCGGTCAGCCAGCGACGCGACTGATCAGGCTTGAGCCGGAGAGCCTTAGGAATTAAGACTGTTCACTATGAAACATAGCCGATCCGAGGAACTGAATGGTGCCAGTGGGTACATGCAAACAACAGGATTGAACTGGAATCGGTCACCCAAGAAAGCCAGGCAGCTGATCACTCCTGGCTGATAGCGGATGCTATAAACATAGTTCTTGGCAATCCGCTCTGACCACACCCCGGCCTCAGCCCGGAATGAGCGAAACGCTCCCGCCGGTTTTACGCTCAGCCGGTCTCCATGGCTAAATCCTGCGGATGCAGATCCCGAGCCACCCGACCACGATCACGCGCGTTGCTGAAACTGAGCCACCTGCCTGTCGAATCAGTATCCCGCTCACTGCGCGGGATCGGTCACGAAGCCGAGTTTGCCGACCCCGGCCCGCTGCGCCGCGGCCATCACCCTAATCACCCGCTCGTACTCGACCCGCCGGTCGCCGCGCACGTGCAGCTCGGGCTGCGGCGTGGCGGCCGCCGCCGCGCCGAGGCGGCGTTCGAGCACTTCGTCGCTCACGACTTCGCCGTTCCAGTGCACCAGGCCATCGGCGCTCACCGCGATCGTCACCGTCTCGGGTTCGATCAGGTTGGGCTGGTTGTGCGCGCGCGGCAGATCGAGCTTGACCGCGTGGGTCGCGACCGGCACGGTGATCATGAAGATGATCAACAGCACCAGCATCACATCGACCAGCGGGATCATGTTGATCTCGCTCATCTCGGTTTCGCCCGGGTCGTCGAGTCCGCTGCCAAAGGCCATGTCAGATCTCCCGCCGGACGACCGCCCCAAGGGAGGCTTGCGCCTCCTTGGGGGGCAGCGAACAAAGTGAGCGTGGGGGTCGTTTCATCTCAGCTCGCCTCCCGGTTGAACACCGCCACTTTCAGGCCGACCGGCTGGCTGACCGGTGCCCCGGTCAGGAAGTAGGCATGCAGTTGATGGGCGAAGCGGTTCAACTGCCCCAGCACACCCTTGTTCCAGCGGACCAGCATGTTGTAGCCGAGCACCGCCGGGATGGCGACCGCCAGTCCGAACGCAGTCATGATCAGCGCCTCGCCGACAGGCCCGGCCACCTTGTCGATGCTGGCCTGGCCCGATACGCCGATGTTGACCAGCGCGTGGTAGATACCCCACACCGTGCCGAACAAGCCCACGAACGGCGCCGTCGATCCGACCGAGGCGAGAATCGACAAGCCACCCTGCAGGCGTTCGGCCGACTCGTCGATGGTGGTGCGCAGGCAAGCCGTCAGCCATTCGGCCAGCCCCAGCTTGCCATGCAGTTCCTGCCGCCTGGCCGCATGATGGTCGCGCGCATGCGCCCCTTCGACCGCCAGCCGCCGGAAGGGACTGGCATCCGCATCGCGGCCGAGCAGATCGAGCCCTTCCTCGAAATGCTCGGCATGCCAGAAGTGCGAGGCCTTGCGTGCGGCACGCTTCATGCGCAGACCGCGGATGCTGCGGGTCACGATGATGTACCACGACGCGATCGACATCAGCAGCAAGATCACCGCCACGCTCTTGATCACCAGGTCGCCCTGTGCCCACAAGGCCTCGACCCCGTAAGGGTTGAGCGCCATCGGGGTAGGGTCGAGCACGGCCTCGCCCAGCCCGGCGGCAGAGGCCCCGTCGGGCAGATCGATCAGGCCAGCGGCATCGCCGGGCATCGCGCCGCCCGTGGCCGACGCACCACCGGCGTCGGGGACTACGGCCGCGTCGGCGACCGGGACCGCCGGCGTGTCGGCGACCTGTTCCGTGATGTTCGTTGTGACTGCTTCTTCGTTCATTGCAAGACTCCGTGATTCATTCCCGACGATCCAAACCCATGCCACCCGGCACGCAGTGCCTGCCCTGCGACGCGGCGGCTAATCCTGCAGGGCGAAGACCACCGGCTGCACATACCAGAACGCGATCGCCACGTCGCCGCGCCGGGCGGGCACGTAGCGCCAGCGCTTGACCGCATCGAGCGCGGCCTGATCCAGCCGGTTGGAGCCGCTGGAGGTCCGCACCCTGATTTCGCCGACGCCGCCATCGGGCTGGATGTGTACGTCGAGCAGCACGCGCCCTTCCTCGCCCAGCCGGCGCGATACCGGCGGATACCTGGGCACCGGATTGTTGAGATGCGATGCGTCCGTGCGCGGCGGGGTCACGGCCGGCGCGGCGGCCGGAGGTCCGGGTCGCGCCGCCGCTGCGGCGGACGTTGCGCCGGTGGTCGATGCCCCCGTCGCGGGCGCAGCCGAGGCCGCCGGCGCGGCAGCCGCCTGCTCGGCGACCGCCTCGGTCTCGTGCTCGGTGATCGCGGTCTTCGATGGCGGCAGCTTGGTTCGCGGCTGCACCGTCGGCTTGGCCTTTGGCTTGGGCACCACCTGCTGGGTGGGTTCGACGACCGGCTTGACCGGCTCCACCGGCACGGGCGGCGGCTCCGGCGGTGGCGGCACCACGGGCTCCGGCACAGGCTCGGGCGGCGGAGGTGCCGGCTCCGCGCGCGCGGGCTCGTCGGCCTCACTCGCCTGCGCGGCCCCACCGGCGTGCTGGGCAAGCGCGTCGGACACCAGCACGCCCTGCATCGACGGCAGCACGATCTTGGCCGGCGGGGTCTGTCCCAGCGTCGCGGTGATCCAGAACAACAAGGCGAGATGCACCCCGACCGTGAGCGTGATCGAAGCAAAGCGCTCGATGACGCTCATTGGCCGGCCCGATCAAAGCATGCGAACTGAACCTCCACGCCCTTCCCCACCATCCTCCGACCGCCCGTCAGCCGCGCTCGACTTCGACCGGCCGCATGCCGTCGAGACGGGCATCCGGCAGATCGAACGCGGCACCGAATCCCATCACGAAATTGCCGTGCTCCGGCACCAATCGATAGGCAGTGAAATCGCCGAGCCCTTCGAGCAGGTTCGCGATCTCGCCGAAGCGGCTGCGCAGTTGCGCAAACACGCCGGCGCGGTCGCCGTCGAGCTGCGGCGTGACCTTGCAGTTGAAGGTCAGCCGCGTGCGCGCGAAGATCTGGCGCGCCGACTGCTCGTCCTCCACCAGCATGACCGATACCCGCTCGGACGCCGCCAGCACCCGCCCATGCGCAGCGAGCCCGCTCACGGCGATCAGCAAACCGCCGTCGGCATCGCGCGCGAACGGCGCGTAGCTCACCAACGGCAGGCCGTCGGCGGTAATGCTCGCAAGCATCAGGCTGCGCGTGTTCGCGATCAGCGTGCCCGCCGCCGCGCGCGCGCGCTCCAGGCGGGTGGCGTCATCGTCAACTCTGGCATTCATGTCGATGTTTCTCCTTGTTCGCGCCTGCGTCCCGCTCAGAACTGGTAGTTGAGACTGACGGCGAAGTTTCGTCCGGCCTGGCTGAAGGCATCCAGGGTGGCGCTGCTCGACGAGATCGAACGCGTATCCGCCCACAGGAAGTACTTGCGGTCGAAAACGTTGAAGAAGCCCGCGTTGATCTGCGCGTTGGGCGCGATCTGATAGTGTCCGGTCAGATCGAAGAGTGCAAACCCCGACGGTGCGTATACGGTTTGGCTATGCGGGCGCTTCTTGCGCTCGACCGCGCTCATCGTGGCCTCGAAGCCGTAGCGTTTCTCGACTTCGTGACGCAGCCCCACGACGACCTTGCCCGGATCGATGGTCTCGAGCTGCACCCGACCGTTCTCGGTGTTGGAATACCCGCGCGTTTTCGACAGGCTGCCCACCACGCTCCAGGTCGGCCTGAAGGTCCATTCGCCGTTCAGCTCGAAACCGCGGATGCGCGCGCTGTCGAGGTTGACGCTCTGGAAGGTGAGCGGATCGGAGGGCGTACCCGTGCCGCCGACCGTCGCCGTTTCGATGAAGTCCTCGTAGCGGTTGTTGAAGACGCTCATGCTGTAGCGGAAGGCGCCGTCCGAACCGCGCAAGCCGATCTCGAAGGACTGGCTGGTTTCGGGCTTGAGATCAGGGTTGGAGATCGTCCGATACGCCGCGGTCGCGCTGTTGAGGTTGGTGAAGCCGTTGTTGACGTCGTTGGGCGTCGGCGCCCGGTAGCCGAAGGCGTACTGCACGAAGGGCGTCGCCAGCGGATGCAGGCGCCAGATCGCGCCCAGCTTGGGCGAGAACTGGCCATCCGAAAGGCGCGTCGGCTCGAGCCCGGGGTACTGCGGGTCGCCGGTCCGGGGGTCGAGCTCGAAATGGTCGTAACGAATACCCGGGATGATCACGAATTCATTGATCGAGATCTCGTCCTGGGCGAACACCCCCAGCAAGCGGTAGTCGGTGTCCGGAAACGGCTTGGTCGGGAAGGTCTCGTTCGCCGGCGGAACCGTGCCATTGCGCAGGCCATTGACTTCGGTGTTGTCGTAGTCGATGCCATAGACCAGGCGATGGGCGGTGTTCTGTCCGAAATTGCTTTCGAACTGGGCACTGACACCGTAGATCTTTTCGTCGTAGTGGTTGTCGCGGGTGCGGTCGGCTGCACCATTGCGGCGCTCGTCGGCGAATTGGCGGTTGGTCGAGTCCTGCACATAGACGCCGAACTGGGCGAGCTGGAACAGGGTGTTGTCGCTGTCGACATAGCGGTAGTCCAGCTTCGCGCGCTTGCGGGTGACTTCATCATCGGTCGTCAAGGCGGTGACGCTGGTCGGCGTCGTCGGCACCGGCGCCACGCCCGACAACACGTTACCCTCGAGCTGGCGGTCGAGGTGTTCGAGGGTCAGCTTGAAGTCGTGCACGCCATTGGGCTTGTAGCCGAGCTTGGCCAGCACGTAGGTGGATTCGATGTCCTGCGGGTTGGCCTTGGTGCGGGTGGAGTTCGGGGCATTGTTGCTGCCGCCGTTCTCGGTTTCGTTCTGCCAGCGGAAGGCCCCTAGGATCATCCCCTCGAAGTGTTCGCCGCGCGCGGCGTAGGTGGGCGAAAGCAGCCAGCCTTCATCCACCGACGTGTAGGCGGTGCGCAGGCGGATCTGGCTGGTGCGACCCGCGTCGAGCAGGTCGTCGACATCCTTGGTCTGAAAGCTCACCGCCCCGCCGAGACCATCGCTGCCATAGAGCGTCGATGCCGGACCGCGCAGAATCTCGACCCGCTTGTAGCCCTCGATCTCCAGGTAATCGCCCCGACCGGCGGTTTGCGGACCGAACGAGAAAGTCGCCGGCAGGCGTACGCCGTCGGTCTGCAACAGCACCCGATTGCCTTCCATGCCGCGGATGTTGATGCCCTCGTTGCCGCCACGGCCGGTGGCCCCGAGCGCCGCCCCCGGGCGATAGGGCTGGGTGCGCACCGAAACGCCCGGTTCGTGCCGGAACAGGTCACGAATGTCCGTGGCCATGCTGCGCTGGATCTCCTCGGCCTCGATGACCGTCACGGTGGCGGCGACGTCTTCCACCGCCTGGTCGGCACGGGTGGCGGTCACCCGGACGGTTTCCAGTGCGTTGTTCTGTTCCTGGGCCAGCGCGTCGGCGCACGCAGCGTTGACCGCGAGCGCCAGCAGGGCGGGTCGCAGCGCGCGCAGTGCCGGACGACCCATGACGGGGGTTTGTTTCATTTTTCGGTTCTCTCGAATGGATATGTTCGCGTTCGCTCTCATGTGTGATCACGCACGACGGCCGGCGGCTCCGTGCCCAGTTCCGGGCCGGTTCCGCTCATGCCGCGCGCTGCGCACAGGAGTCGAACCTGATCAAGGGCGTGCCTTGCCCCGCCGTGGCAAGCACCTGGGCATGGACATCGAAGACTTCGCGCAAGGTTTCGGTGGTGAGCACCGACTGCACCGTGCCGGCATGCAGGACCTTGCCGTCGCGCAGCAACATGATCCGGTCGACATGCGCCGCGGCCAGATTGAGGTCATGCACGATGATCAGCACGCCGATGTTGCGGCCGGCGAGCGTGCGCAGGTGGGCCATCAGCTCCAGCTGGTGGGCGATGTCGAGCGGTGCCGTGGGTTCGTCGAGCAGCAGGTAGCGCGGCCCTTCCGGCCGCTCATCCCAGATCTGGGCGAAAACCCGGGCGAGCTGTACCCGGGCGCGCTCTCCCCCGGAAAGGCGGGTGTAGGGCCGATCGGCGAAACGCGTGGCATCCAGCAGGGCCATGACTTCGTTCACCACCGCGTGGTCGCGCGGCCCCGGTCCGCCGGCATGGTGCGGAATCCGCCCCAGCATCGCCACCTCGAAGGCGGTGAACGGAAACGCCAGATCGAGGTGCTGCGGCAACACCGCCCTCAGGCACGCGCGCTCGCTCTGCCGCCAGCCCGACAGCGGCCGCCCATTCAGGCTGACGGCACCGGCCCGAGGCTTCAGGTCGCCGGACAGCAGCTTCAGCAGTGTCGACTTGCCCGCGCCATTGGGCCCCATGAGCGCGACACACTCGCCGGGAGACAGGTGAAAATCGACGGCGTCGACCAGCCGGGTGTTGCCGGCGAAATACTCGAGCTGTGTGGCGGTCAACATCAGCGCATCCCCAAACGGCGGTAAAGCAGTGCAAGAAAGAACGGCCCGCCGATCAGCGCGGTGATCAACCCCACCGGAACCTCGGCGGGCGCCGCGAGCGTGCGCGCCAGCATGTCGGCCAGCAGCAGAAGCAGCGCCCCGATCAACGCCGCCGCCGGCAGCAGGCGCCGGTGCCCGGCGCCGACGAACAAGCGGGCGATGTGCGGCGCCATGAGGCCGATGAATCCGATCATGCCGGTCATCGCCACCGAAGCGCCGACCAGCACCGCCACGCATACGATCAAGGCCGGGCGCGCCCGCGCCATGTCGAACCCGAGATGCCCGGCGACGGCCTCGCCCAGCAGCAGGGCATCGAGAAGCCGCGACATCAGCACCAGCACCGCCAGCGCCGGCAGCAGGAACGCCAGCAGCACGCGTATTTCGGCCCAGCCCGCCACTCCCAGGCTGCCCATGCTCCAGAAAGTGATCGAGCGCAACTGCTGATCGTCGGCGATGAAGGTCAGCACCCCGGTGGCCGCACTGGCCAGCGCGCTGAAGGCGATACCCGCGAGCAACAGCATGAAGGTCTGGCCGTCGATGATCGCGAAGCGCGCCAGCCGGTAGATGATCAGGCTCGCGAGCAACCCCCCCAGGAACGCCGCGGCGGGCTGCGCGAAATGCCCCAGCAGCGCCGACACGGCACCCAGCGGCGCGATACTGCCGGCCAGCACGATCCAGCTCACCGCGCCCAGCGCCGCCCCGCTGGAAACGCCGACGATGCCGGGATCGGCAAGCGGATTGCGAAACAAGGCCTGCATCGCCGCCCCCGCCCCGGCCATGGCCACGCCCACGATCACGGCCAGCAACACGCGCGGCAGACGTACGTCGAGCAGCACCGCCGCGCGGATGGGGTCGTGCGCGTCGGCGACCGGCAGGCCGATCTGTTCGAGCAGGATCGTAAGAATCTGGAGCGGCGAGATCGACACCGCGCCCATTCCGACCGATACCACCATGGTCGCGAGGGTCGCGACCAGCAGCACCATGACGGCGGAGCGTGCCGCCCGGTCGCGTGCAGGCAGACAGGCCGCCCCGTCGCCGCGCAGACTCATCGCGGCGGAACTCATTGCTGCAATTGCGCGAACCGGGCCGCGCGCTCGGGATGAATCGCAGCGCCCAGCTTGGCGATCGCGTCCGGCAGACGCGGCCCGAACGAGAACATCTCGAGAATGTCCATGACCACGACCCGGCGGTTCATCGCGGCCGGCGTCAGCGCAAGACCCGGCATCGAAGCGATCAGCGCGTCGAGCGACCCCGCCTGATCCAGCATCATCGACGTGACCACCACCACGTCCGGCGCGGCGGCGATCAGCGCTTCGGCGGGCACCGGCTTGAAGCCGTTCATGCCGGCGAACGCATTCTCGCCGCCACCGAGTCGGATCATCGCATCGCCCACGCTTTGCGCCCCGGCCCCGGTCGGGCTGCCCGCACCGCGTCCGAGGAACATCGCCACGCGCGGCCGCGGCGCGTCAGCCTCAGGCGCGAAATGGCGATGCGCCACTGTTGCCCGCTCGCGCACATCGGCGGCCAGGCGCGCGCCCTGCTCCTGCATGCCGAGCGCGACACCGACAGCCTCGATACGCTCGGCGGTCTGCTCGATCGTTTCCGCCGGCGCGATCAGCTCCAGCTTGATACCCATGCTCTTGAGCTGATTCAGGGCTTGCGGCGGCCCGGCGTCCTGCGCGCTGATGATCAGATCGGGCTCGAGCGAGGCCAAGCCCTCGACTGCCAGTTGGCGGACGTAGCCGACCTGTGGCAAGGCCCTGGCCTCGGGCGGATAGATGCTCTGGCTGTCGACGCCGACGAGGCGCGACTGGGCGCCCAGCGCATAGATGATCTCGGTCACCGCCGCGCCGATGCCGACGACCCGTTCGCCAGTGGACGCAAACGCGCCCGCTTGGCCGAGCGCCAGACACAGCAAGGATGCCAGCACGCCCCGCACGATCACGCCGCGGCTCCTGCCGCCTCGGCGATGGCGCGCCATTCGAGGTTCTCGGCGATACCCGGCTTGCGCGCGCCGAACAGCATCAGCAGCGGCCGCCCCGCCGCATCGAACAGCTCGATCGAAGTCACCATTCCGTCCGCCGTGGGCTTGCGTACGAGCCACGTCTCGACGATGCCGCTTTCGAGCAGATGCAGATTGAAGTCGGGATCCAGCACGTTGAACCAGTCGCCCATCTGCTTGAGATTGATCACCGGGCCGGTGTGGATCTGGATGCAGCTCCGGTTCCCCACGAAGGCCATGATCGGCAACTCGCCCGCCCGCGCCGCTTCCAGCACCGCGCGATGCGCCAGCCGGTCCACCCGGGTCGCCCGGGCCGGCCCGGCCGCACGAAAGGCCGCCAGACGCTCCAGCCCGTAGCGCTTGAGCAGCGGGAAGAAATCGTGAGTATCCTTGAGAGCATCCCAGTCGGCGCGGAACTGGCCCGAATCGAAACCTTCGGGAATCGCGGCCGGATCGGCGCCATCGCCCGAAGTCGCCGCAGTGACGGCAAGATCCGCCTGCTGCTCGGGTGCGGCGAACTCGCTCACCAGCCGGTCGAACGCCGCCACATCACTCTCGGACAGCAGATGGATCTTGTGGATGGCCTCGCCGTGCGAATCGAAGAACTGCAGACTGCGCGCCGCGCCGCCTTCGCGCGGCTCCACCTGCGCGAACGCCGACGACCAGTCGAACATGAACAGGCGCAGGTCGATGTCCTTGTCGACCGCCAGACCGATCCCACCGTTGAAGCTGAGGTTGCGATAGACCCCCTTGCGCTCGTGCACGCAGTGAGCATTGCGCGTCAGCGCCATGACCCTTCCGAGCGAGCCTACCGCGCCGAGGATCTCGGCGAACGCCGGCTTGAGCGCGGTCACCGTCCGCCCGACATAGGCGGCAAGCAGCACGCCTTCGGCCACGCCCAGCGTTTCGGCGGCGTCGCGCATGCGCATGCGCGAGCCTGCGGCGATCAGGGCCTGATGACGGTCCCGCAACTGTTCGGGGGAAGACTGGCTGCTCGCGAGCATGTCCATGTATGACTCCTGTGCCGATTCCGGATTGTTGTTTGATCGAATTGGAATCGTAAACGAAATCATTCTCATTTGCAAAGTTGCTGCGGCTGCACCCCGGATACGCGTGCTTTCCTCGCATATGGCCCATCACGGGTTCGGTGGCCAGAAGGGATAGAATCGCCGTTTCCCATCGCGGGCGACGAGCGGAGAACACGCATGAGCGAAGTGACGTTGACGACGACACCCAAACCCTTGTCGGGCCTCAAGGTGGTGGAGCTCGGGACGCTGATCGCGGGACCGTTCGCGGCACGCATCCTGGCCGAGTTCGGCGCCGAGGTGATCAAGATCGAAGCGCCCGACGGCGGCGACCCGTTGCGCAAATGGCGCAAGCTTTATGAAGGCACGTCCTTGTGGTGGTTCGTGCAGGCGCGCAACAAGAAGTCCGTCACAGTGAATCTCAAGCATCCGGACGGGATCGCGATCGTACGCAAGCTGGTGGCCGAGGCCGACATCGTGATCGAGAACTTCCGGCCGGGCGTGCTCGACAAGCTCGGCCTGGGCTGGGAGGTCTTGTCCGGCCTCAACCCGGGGCTGGTGATGCTGCGGCTGTCGGGCTTCGGCCAGACCGGTCCGATGGCGCAACAGCCGGGCTTCGGTGCCATCGGCGAATCGATGGGCGGCTTGCGCTACGTGACGGGTTTCGCCGACCGCCCGCCGGTCAAGACCGGCATCTCGATCGGCGACTCGATCGCCGCGCTGTGGGGCGTGATCGGTGCGTTGATGGCCCTGCGTCACCGCGAGGTCAATGGCGGCAAGGGCCAGGTCGTGGATGTGGCCCTTTACGAGGCGGTGTTCGCGATGATGGAGTCGCTGGTGCCAGAATTCGACGTGTTCGGCTTCGTGCGCGAGCGCACCGGCAACATCATGCCGGGCATCACCCCATCGAACACCCATACCACCCGCGACGGCAAGCATGTGGCGATCGGGGCGAATGGCGATGCGATCTTCAGGCGCCTGATGCAGGCGATCGGCCGGGGCGATCTCGCGAACGCGCCCGACCTCGCAGACAACGCCGGGCGCGATGCCCGCCGCGACGAACTCTATGCCCTGATCGATGGCTGGGTCGGCGCGCAATCCGAAGCGGAGGTACTCGCCCGGCTCGCCGAAGCCGAGGTGCCCGCCTCGCGCATCTTCTCGGTGGCCGACATGTTCGCCGATCCGCAGTTTCTTGCCCGGGCGATGCTCGAGACCGTCAAGCTGCCAGACGGCCGCGACTGCCGGGTGCCCGGCATCATTCCCAAACTGTCCGAGACCCCGGGCGGCACCGAGTGGATCGGCCCGTCGCTGGGCGCGCACACCGACTCGGTGCTGGGCGCGCTCGGCTACGCACCGTCCGATATCGCCATGCTTCGGCAAAAGGGCGCGATATGAGCGCCCCCGTCCGGCCACCCAAAGGGCACGCACGCCGACCGCCGGACGGTGGTCGCGCCGGCGACCCGAGGGCAGTCCGATGAACGCCGTACCCGAACCGAGCCGCGCGCCAATGCCCCACGACCGCCGGATCACACTCAGGGAGCTCGCCCAGCATCTGCTCGCCGACGGACTGATCGGCCGCGACGAGCATGATGCGCTGCTCACGGGGCAGCGCCGGCAGACCCCCCAGGCGCACCCCCTGGTCGAGATCGCCGAGCATCGGCTCAAATCCGCCGCAGCCCCCAACAAACTCCTCGACATCGAAACCCTGACCGAGTGGCTGGCACGCAAGGTCGGGCTCGACTATCTGCATATCGATCCGCTCAAGATCCACTTTTCGGCCGTCACCGAGATCATGTCGAGCGCGTATGCGGCGCGGATCCGGGTCTTGCCGGTGCAGGTCGGCCCGGACGAGGTCGTGATCGCCACCGCCGAACCCTTCATCCGCGAATGGGAGAGCGAGCTGCGGCCCATCCTGAAACGTTCGATCAGGCGGGTGCTGGCGAACCCGCTGGATATCGAACGCTTTCGGGTCGAGTTCTACAACCTCGCCCGCTCGGTCAAGAATGCCACCCGGCTCGATCCGCAACGCGCCAACCCGATCGCGAACTTCGAACAACTGGTGGAACTCGGCGACAACAATCGCCAGTTCGACGCCAACGAACAACACATCGTGCGCATCGTCGATTGGCTGTGGCAGTACGCCTTCGATCAGCGCGCCTCGGACATCCACGTCGAACCGCGCCGCACCCTCGGGAGCATCCGCTTTCGCATCGACGGGGTGCTGCACCAGGTGTATCAGTTGCCCATCAGCGTGATCAACGCGATGACCAGCCGGATCAAGATCCTCGGGCGCATGGACGTGGTCGAAAAGCGCCGCCCGCAGGATGGCCGGATCAAGACCCGTACGCCCCAGGGCGCCGAGGTCGAATTGCGGCTGTCGACGCTGCCGACGGTGTTCGGCGAAAAACTGGTGATGCGGATCTTCGACCCGGACGTGCTGGTGCGCAGCTTCGCCGAAATGGGTTTCAGCGACGACGACCGGCATCGCTGGTCGCACATGACCCGCCAGGCCAACGGCATCATCCTGGTGACCGGCCCGACCGGCTCGGGCAAGACCACCACGCTGTACTCGACCCTGAAGCAGCTCGCGACCCCCGAAGTGAACGTCTGCACGATCGAAGACCCGATCGAGATGGTCGAGGAGAGCTTCAACCAGATGCAGGTGCAGGCTGCGATCGACCTGGGCTTCGCCGACGGGGTGCGCGCCCTGCTGCGCCAGGATCCGGACATCATCATGATCGGCGAGATCCGCGACCTGCGCACCGCCGACATGGCGATCCAGGCCGCGCTCACCGGCCACCTGGTGCTGTCCACGCTGCACACCAACGATGCACCGGCCGCGATCACCCGCCTGCTCGACCTCGGGGTGCCCCCCTATCTGATCAACGCGACCGTGCTCGGGGTCATGGGGCAACGGCTGGTACGCACGCTGTGCCCGCAATGCAAGCAGCGCCACCCGCTTGGCGCGGACGACGAGCGCGACTGGAAGCAACTGGTCATGCCGTTCAAATCACCCCTGCCGACCGGGGTGAGTCGTCCGGTCGGATGTCTGGAATGCCGCGACACCGGCTACCGCGGCCGGGTCGGGATCTACGAAACGCTGCTGATGTCCGCCCCGCTGCGCAAGCTGGTGACGCCCGGTGCCGATCTCGCCGCGATCCGCCAGCAGGCCTACCGCGAAGGCATGAAGCCACTGCGGGTGTCGGGCGCGCTCAAGATCGCCGAAGGGCTGACCACCTTCGCCGAGGTGATCCAGGTAGCGCCCCCCGCGAGCGAAGATCAGCCCGACTGAGCCGCACCTCAGTCCGGCCGGGTATCGAGCCCCTGCTCGGCCATTTCGGCCGCGCGCAACGTGCCCAGCGCCTTATTCTGGGTTTCCTGCCATTCGGCGTCGGGATTCGAGTCGGCGACGATGCCAGCCCCGACCTGCACATGGATCTGCCCGTCCTTGACCACCGCGGTGCGGATCGCGATCGCCAGATCCATGTCGCCATGAAAGCCGATGTAGCCGGCGGCGCCCGCATAGATGCCGCGCTTGACCGGCTCGAGTTCGTCGATGATCTCCATCGCGCGGACCTTGGGCGCGCCTGAGACCGTGCCGGCCGGAAAGGTCGCGCGCAGCACCGCGAGCGCATTGAGGCCGTCCTTCAGCCGCCCCTCGACGTTCGAGACGATGTGCATCACATGTGAGTAGCGCTCGATGTTGAAGCGCTCGGTAACCTTCACCGAGCCGGTCTGCGCCACCCGGCCCGCATCGTTGCGCCCGAGATCGAGAAGCTGCAGGTGCTCGGCGAGCTCCTTCTGGTCGGAGAGAAGATCCTTCTCCAACGCCTCGTCCTCGGCGGGACCGGCGCCACGCCTGCGCGTGCCGGCGATCGGCCGCACCGTGACGCGCCGCCCCTCGCCATCGTCGTCGAGCCGCACCAGGATTTCGGGCGACGCCCCGACCACCTGAAAATCGTCGAAATTGAAGTAGAACATGTAGGGCGACGGGTTGAGCGTGCGAAGCGCGCGATACAACGCGAGCGGGCTGGCGGCGAAAGGCTTGCTCATGCGCTGCGCGAGCACCACCTGCATGACGTCGCCTGCGACGATGTAGTCCTTGATGCGCTCCACCGCGACCTTGAAGGCCTCTTCGCCAAAGCTCGAGACCACGGGCTGGGGATCGGTACGCACCTCGTCCGGGATGGCCGTCGGCGCGCGCAGGCGCACGAGCAGTTCCCTAAGGCGTTTTTTCGCCCGTTTGAACGCCCCCGGCACTTCCGGCTCGGCATACACGACCAGGGTCAGCTTGCCCGACAGGTTGTCGACGATCGCGATCTCCTCCGACAACAGCAGCACGATGTCGGGCGTATTCAGCGTATCGGGCTTTTCGGTCTTCGAAAGGCGTGGTTCGATGTAGCGGACCGTGTCGTAGCCGAAACAGCCGACCAGGCCACCGGCGAAGCGTGGCAGGTGCTCGCGCGGCGGCACCTTGATGCGGGCCATGAACTCCGCGATGAAATTGAGCGGGTCGCCGTAGTCCCGCCGCTCGACCAGGCGGTTGCCGGTCAGCAGCAGCGCCGAGCGCCCATAGACCTCGATACGGGTGGTCGCGGCGAGCCCGATCATCGAGTAGCGGCCGAAGCGCTCGCCGCCCTGCACCGATTCGAGCAGATAGCTCCACGGCTCGTTCGCGAGCTTCAGGTAGATCGACAACGGCGTATCGAGATCGGCGAACGTTTCCAGCGTGACCGGAATACGGTTATAGCCTTGGGCCGCAAGGGCGTTGAATTCTTGCTCAAGCATGGGGACTCCACAACAACGGATTTGATTCGGGCGTTTGGCCGGGCGTCGTCACGACGGCCGGCAATGGGTGCGCTTTTCAGTGGCCCGCAGGCCAGCTGCGACGCCAGCGGCCGCAGCCTTGCGCTGCGGCGGAGAATGCGGTGTCGTCCGAATGGCGTTGGTGAGTCACGATGATCACGATGTTGAGGCCGTCGGCGTTCAGCGGCCCGGGTTGATGACGATGCGATCCAGCACTTCCGTGGTGCTCGATATTAGCCCATCGCATTCGATGGTGTCCACGGGCACGCCTTCGCTATAGCCGTAGGTGACCAGCAGCACCGGCATCCGCGCCGCGCGGGCCGCCAGTGCGTCGTTGGCCGAGTCGCCGATCATGAGCGCGTCGCGCCGCGAGACCCCGAGCTGCTCGCAGGCGTGCAGCAGCACCGCCGGATCGGGTTTCTTGACCGCCAGCGTGTCGCCGCTGACCACGACCGGAAAGTAATGCGCAATTCCCATGCGCTCAAGTAACGGACGGGTAAATGCCTCGGCCTTGTTGGTGACACAAGCCAGCGCGAAACCACGGCGATGCAACGCGGCCAGCGTGTCGGCCACGCCGGGGTACAGCCGGCTGCGCGAGCCATTCACATCGGCATAGTGCGCGCGGAAGCGCTCGATCGCGCGCTCGACCTCGTCGTCGCTGGCCACCATCCCTTCGGTCATGCAGCGCCTGACCAGGTTCGGAATACCCTTGCCGACGAACGTGCGAATCTCGTCGAGAGACCGCGGCGGTCGCGAACATTCCGACAAGGTGCGATTGGCCGCTTCCGCCAGATCCTCGATTGTGTCGAGCAAGGTGCCATCGAGGTCGAACAGCACCGCATTCACCGCAATGCGCGCTGCACTCATTGCGGCGCCACCTTGGCAAGCTCGGCACGCAGGGCCGCGATCACGCTGTCGTAACGATGCGGATCCGAAACCGACGCCGCACCGAAAACCGCCGACCCGGCAACGAAGGTATCCGCGCCTGCGCGCGCGATCTCGGCAATGTTGTCGACCTTCACCCCGCCGTCGATCTCGAGCAGGATGCGCCGGCCACTCTTCTCTTCGTACGCATCGAGCCGCGCACGCACCGCACGCAGCTTGACCAGGGTTTCCGGTATGAACTTCTGCCCGCCAAAGCCGGGGTTGACGCTCATCAGCAACACCATGTCGAGTTGGTCGAGCACATGATCGAGATGATTCAGCGGCGTGGCCGGGTTGAACACCAGCCCGGCCTTGCAACCGGATTCGCGTATCAGCCCGAGGCTGCGGTCGATGTGCTCGGAAGCCTCGGGATGAAAGGTGATGAGATTCGCGCCGGCCTTGGCAAAATCGGGAATGATGCGGTCGACCGGTTTGACCATCAGGTGCACGTCGATCTCGGCGCGGGTGTGCGGCCGGATGGCCTCACAGACCAGTGGGCCGATCGTGAGGTTGGGCACGTAATGGTTGTCCATCACATCGAAGTGGATCCAGTCGGCACCGGCCGCAATGACGTTGCGCACCTCCTCGCCAAGACAGGCGAAGTCGGCCGATAACAGGCTGGGGGCGATCTTGAACATCTTTTTCTCCTGGGGTCTGATGCGGGCTGCGATCGTATCCGAACCGGGCTGGCACAAGCCACCCGCAACCGGCTACTTCACGCACACTTTTCTGATCTGGGCCATGTCGGTAATCCCGGCCAAAACCTTTTCGATCCCGTCCTGGCGCAGGGTGCGCATGCCGTCGGCGAGCGACATGCTCAACACCGTCGCGGCGCGTGCTCGCTCCTGGATGGCGCGTTTGATCGGATCGGATCCCAGCATGAGTTCGTGCAGGCCGACCCGCCCCTTGTAGCCGCCATTGCATTCGGGGCACCCGGACGGCCGGTAGAGTGCGAACCGTCCGTCCGGCTGAGTGTGACGGGCCCGCCATTCGGCCATGATGGCCGCACGTGCCGCAATCGGATCGGCAACGAAATCCGGCGTCTGGTGCATGTCCTCGCAGTATTCGTCGAGCAGGTGCTCCAGCTCTGCCTGGTCCGGCACGTACCGCTCCTTGCACTTGCCGCACAGGCGCTTGGCCAGACGCTGCGCGAGCACGCCCAGCAAGGCATCGGCGAAGTTGAAAGGATCCATCCCCATGTCGAGCAGGCGCACGACCGACTCCGGCGCGCTGTTGGTGTGCAGGGTCGACAGCACCAGGTGGCCGGTCAGCGAAGCCTCGATACCGACGGCCACGGTCTCGGCATCGCGCATCTCGCCCACCATGATCACGTCGGGATCGGCACGCAGGAAGGCGCGCATCATGGTCGCGAAATCGAGCCCCGCCTTGCGGTTGATCTGCACCTGGCGCAAACCCTTCTGGGTGATTTCGACTGGATCCTCGGCGGTCCAGATCTTGGTCTCGGGGGTATTGAGATGCCCGAGAATCGAATGCAGGGTCGTGGTCTTGCCCGATCCGGTGGGGCCGCACACGAAGAAGATGCCGTAAGGCTTGACGATCGTCGCCATCAGGCGCGCGAGATTGCGTTCGCTCAGACCGAGCTTGTCGATCGGAATCGGCTCGCTGTTGGCAAGCACCCGCATCACGACGTCTTCATGGCCGCCGGCGGTGGGCAGGGTCGCGACCCGCAACTCGATGTCGAGCGGCGCATACTTGCGAAAGCGGATTTTCCCGTCCTGCGGGCGGCGACGCTCGGAGATGTCGAGATCGCACATGATCTTGATCCGCGTCACCAGCGGATTGCGGTAGCTAGCCGGCACCTGGATGTAAGGCACCAGCGCGCCGTCCTTGCGGAATCTGACGAGGGTCTTTTCCTTGCCCGGGCGCGGCTCGATGTGTATGTCCGACGCGCCCTGCTTGTGCGCGTCGATGATGATCTTGTTCACGAGCTTGACGAGTTCGTTGTCCGCGGCGGCGCTGACATCGTCGGCCGCAGAACCGTCCCCTTCGTCCTCCGACAGGCCCGACAACAGGTCGGACACCGACCCCATGTCGAGCGAGGGCTCGAAGAACTGGTTGACGGTGTCCCCAAACTCCTTGTGGGTCGTGACCCGCAACGACAGCCGGCTCTTCGGGAAGACGTTCTGGGCGACATGCGACGAACGTATGTGCTCGGGATCGACCGAGAGGATCACGATGCCGTCGGGTGTCTCCTCGAGCGGCAACCAGTGACTTTGCTGCACGAACTCGCGCTTGAGATTCTTCAGAAGATCGACCTGCTTGATGCGATCGGCCCGGAATCCCTCATACGGCACCCCATAGAAGCGCGACGCGGCACCGCCGATCTCGGCATAGGTCAGGCCGAAGCGGCGCACGAGTTCTTCTTCGACCGAGCCGTTCTCTTCACGCGCCTTGCGCATGATCTCGTCGAGTTCCTTGACCGTCAGGCGGCCATCCGCGACCAAGCCGTCATAGCGCGAGCGCAGCGCCGCCGGGGTCGACATCTGCTTGGCGAATGCCACGCCGAGGGTCTGGGCCAGGCCCAGCAGGCCTTCCTCGAAAACGGGGGGAAACGGGCCACCCGCGTGATTGTTGATGAGCTGGATCACGCCTTGGAGCTTGCCGTTGTCGGGGTCGACGGCCGGCGCGACCAGCATCTGGTGGCAGCGATAACCCGTCTGCTCGTCCATGTCGCGCCGGAACTCCAGCGTCGGGGAGATCGCCTTGAGCTCGGCATCGTCATAGACATCGACGATATTGAGCGATTTGCGGCTTTGCGCAACGAATCCGGCAATACTGTTCTCGGAGATCGGCAGCTGGATGTGCTGAACCGCGTCCACCCCGGTCTTGACCCGCGCAACGATCCGCTCCCCGGACCGGTCGAGCGTATAGATCGTGAGTCGGTCGGCACCGAACAGCGAACAGATGTCGGCCGACATCTTGACGATGATCTGGTCGATATCCACCGCAGCATGGATACGAGTGGTGATGGCCTGCAAGCCTTTGAAGAAGGACAGGCGTCTTACGACATCGCTTTCCCCTGTCCGGCCGGTGAGAATCTGCGACATTCGAACTCCGATCTACATGCGTGGAACACACGCCCGACCGCAGCAATCGCGAATACAGCAGACACCGGCATGCGCGTCAGAAGCTCAGGGTTCGCCCCATCTCGAGAGGCTTGGGGCGCAAGCGCCCTGTCTGAGCACCGATCTGGCTCATAATCCGGTTATCGAAACCCGGCTTCAGGTGGCTGATGTGGACCTCGGGCGACACCACCAACTCATCCAGCAGAGCCCTCAGCATGCTCGGACACAGATGCCGAGACGCCATCGCCAATCCGTGCTGCTCATCCGGAAATGCAGTCTCGACGATCAGGTGGCGCAGATCTGACAGCTGGTTGAGCTCGGCGATCAACTCTGCGGAATAAGCGGTGTCGCCAGTGTATACGAGTTTTCCTGATCCGCTGTCAACGCAGAAACCAACCGCAGGCACGGTGTGATGGGCCGGCAACGCCGTGAAACGCCGCCCCCCCAGGTTAACCGTCTGACCGATCTTGATGGGCTGAAAACGCAAGAACGGGTGGTGGCGATCGGGAATCGCGGTGAAATCCGGCCAGATCAACCAGTTGAAAACATGCGAGCGCAGAATTCGAATGACTTCTTCGGTCGCATAAACCGTTATCGGCATTCGGCGCAACTCGCCGACGGAGTCCACCAGCAACGGGATCGACGTGATGTGATCCATGTGGGAGTGCGTGATGAAAATGTGGTCGATGTTGACCAGCGCATCGAGGTCAAGATCGCCCACGCCGGTGCCACAATCCAGGAGCGTGTCTTCATCGACGAGAAAAGCCGTCGTGCGAGCCTGTGAACCGCCAATACCGCCGCTGCAGCCGAGCACCTTGAGTTTCATTTATACGGAAACGCGCAATTTGGCCCCCATCCGGGCGACCTGATGAGATCACTTCTACGATGGGTCAAAGGTAGCATTGCGACCGCCTCCCGCACGTGGGATTCCTCACGAACGAAGCCACTTACGCCGACCGGCAGATTCGGCCGCGGCCCTGCGGCTTGGTGCCGCCTGGCACGCTCCGCGCCGCGATCAGCGCAGAAAGAACTCCATCTTGACACCGGCAATGTCGATGATGTCGTGCTCGTTCAGGCGGTGCGCCTGGGCATCAAGTTCGCGCCCATTCACCAGCGGGAAGGTCGCCCCTTCGACATGGGTGATGAAGTATCCGTGCGGCCGGCGCGTGATCACCGCGACCTGCTTCCCCGGCTTGCCGAGCGTCGTCAATGATTTCGTCAGCTCCAGTTCGCGACCGGAGTTGGCGCCGCTGAGAATCTGCACCACCCCCACCGCAACCGGCACCCCGCCCACGGTGGTGCTGAGCGCGGCGTCGCGCAGGCCGGGCGAGAGGATCTGCGTTTGCGAACTGCGGCCTGCGCGCGAGCTACCCGACTCGATCTCCGGCGGGGCCATGATCGGCTCGAGCGCCTGGGTGTCGACCAGTTCGGAAGGCGACAAGCCCGGCTGCGCCGAGTCGACGATATAGCGCAGACGATACTTGCCCAGCTCGACCACATCGTTCGACTGCAACACATGTTTCTTGATCGGCTGCCCATTCACGTACGTACCATTGGTACTGTTTCGATCCTCAAGAAAAGCGTCATTGAGAATCGTGGTGATGACAGCATGCTGACCACTGATCGCCAGGTTGTCGATCTGGATGTCGTTGTTGGGCTTGCGTCCAATCGTCAGCCGCTCCTTGTCGAGCGGGATTTCCTTCAGGACGAGGCCATCCATACTGAGAATCAACTTCGGCATTGCTTCGCATTCCGTTCAAGCAGCGGCGGCGGGGACCGGACAAAGGTGCATGTTCCCGCGTGTGCTGTAATCATACGACCAATCGACCGACGACAACCGACACATTGTCACGCCCCCCCCGGTCGTTGGCTTGCCGGACGAGCGTGGCTGCGACCTCACCGACCGCCGCCGGACTCGCCAGCGACGCGGCGATGCTCCGATCATCGAGCATGTCGGTCAGGCCATCCGAGCAGAGCAGAAAGACATCGCCCTCTACGGCATCGTGTATACCCAGATCGGGGAGCACTTCGTCGGCCACCCCGAGACCGCGCGTCAGCAATCCGCGGTAGGCGTAACCACGCGCCTCTTCCACGCTTATGATGCCCCCGTCCACCTGCTCCTGCAACATCGTGTGGTCGCGGGTGAGCAGCGCCAGCCGAGCGTCTCGCCAACGGTACAGCCGCGAATCCCCGACATGGGCCGATACGACTTCATCGCCGACAAACGTGGCCAGGATCAGGGTGCATCCCATGCCGGCCAGCGCCGGATCGGCCTGACCCGCATCATAGATGGCCGCGTTTGCATCCCGGATCGCATCGAACAGCATTCGCGCGACCATGTCGGGATCGAACGGGGCGGCGAGCCCCGCATCGAGCACGTTCTTCACAACCGTCACCGCCAGGCCGGCCGCCACGTCGCCACCGCGGTAGCCCCCCATGCCATCGGCGAGCACCGCATACCGGCCATCCGGATCGACATGGAGTGCATCCTCGTTGCGCCTGCGGACCCGCCCGACATCGGAGAGCGATCCGAACTCCCAGTGTGTCCGGGCGGTCTGCGAAAGCACGTTCATGACCGCCCGACTCAATAGGGCAACGTCGTGCCGAGCCCGCGTTCGCGGGCCAGGGTGAGCACCTTCGAGGCAACGGCAATGTCCTGTATTCCCATGCCTTGCGACTCGAACAGGCTGATCGCCGATGTGTTCGCCCGTCCCGGCCGCACGCCCGCGATGACCTCGCCCAACTCCACCCAACGCCCAGGCTGGGTGCGCCCCTTCTCGAGCGCGGGCAGGAGATCGCCGGCCTCGCGCAAGGCTGTTTCACGTGCATCGACGCAGATCAGGTCCACACGGCGCAGGCAGGACTCCGACAGCTCTTGCCGGGCGAGGCTGTTCGAACCCGCCGCGTTGATATGGGTCCCCGGCTCGATCCACGCGGCATCGAACAGAGGCTTGGCCGCCGTCGTTACGGTGACGACGATGTCCGAACCACGAACGGTTTCCTCGGCACTCGCCGCCGGCACCACTTCACAAGCCGTGAGCGCTGTCATCCGCTCGCAAAAGCGTGTCAAGCGCTCGCGATCGCGCGCGAATACCTTGACCCGCGAAAGCTCGAAAACCGAGCACAGTGCCTGCACCTGCCCCTCGGCCTGCCACCCCGCGCCAAACACCCCCACCACGGCGGCATCGGGACGCGCCAGCCAGCGTGCGGCAACGGCGCCGGCCGCACCGGTTCGCATCATGCCCAGACGATCCGCCTCGAGCACGGCGACCGGGTCGCCATTGCTCGCATCGAAGAGGTGCACCCAGAACCTGGCCTTGCCTCCGGACGACGTATAGACCTTGAATCCGGTCAGATTCAGGTAAGGCACGCCCGCCTGCAGCATATGGGTGACCGACCCCGGCAGGCGCACCCGCTGGCGCGAGTAATCGACCACCTCACCGCGCCCGTGCGCGGCCATCACAGTCTCGACCGCCTCGATGGCTGCGGGCATTTCCAGAAGCGCCTCGACTTCGCGCTCGCCAAGGTAAATGGCCATTATTCGCACTCATCCCTCAGTGGATTACGTTTTCATTGTAGCCCGACGTCGATTACGTCAGCGAAAAACCGCGGCGCCAAAAAAAACGCCGGACTAGCCGGCGTTCCTGCATTTCGAGATCCGTACGGAGCTGAATCAGAGCATCGCCTTCAGCAGCTTGGCCATCTCGGACGGGTCGCGGGTCACCTTGAAGCCGCACTCTTCCATGATGGCAAGCTTGGCGTCGGCCGTGTCGGCACCACCCGAAATCAGCGCACCGGCATGGCCCATGCGCTTGCCGGCCGGTGCGGTGACACCGGCGATGAAGCCGACGATCGGCTTCTTCATGTTGGCCTTGCACCACTGCGCGGCCTCGGCTTCATCCGGACCGCCGATCTCGCCGATCATGATCACCGCGTCGGTGTCTGGATCGTCGTTGAACGCCTTCATGACGTCGATGTGCTTGAGACCGTTGATCGGATCGCCACCGATACCGACTGCGGACGACTGGCCAAGACCGATCTCGGTCAGTTGCGCCACGGCTTCATAGGTCAGGGTACCCGAACGCGATACCACGCCGATACGGCCCTTGCGATGGATATGACCCGGCATGATGCCGATCTTGATTTCGTCCGGCGTGATCAGGCCGGGGCAGTTCGGACCGAGCAGCAGGGTTTCCTTGCCGCCGGCGGCAACCTTGGCCTTCATCTTGTTGCGCACGACCAGCATGTCGCGGACGGGAATGCCTTCGGTGATGCAGATCGCCAGATCCAGGTTGGCCTCGCAGGCTTCCCAGATCGCGTCGGCCGCCCCGGCCGGCGGCACGTAGATCACCGACACCGTCGCGCCGGTTTCAGCCGCTGCTTCCTTGACCGAAGCGTAGATGGGGATGTCGAAGATCTTCTCGCCCGCCTTCTTCGGGTTCACGCCGGCGACGAAGCAGTTCTTGCCGTTGGCGTATTCCTGGCATTTCTCGGTATGAAACTGGCCGGTCTTGCCGGTGATGCCCTGGGTGATGACCTTGGTGTCTTTGTTGATCAGGATGGACATTCTCTAACGCTCCTTATTTGACCGCGGCCACGATCTTGGTGGCAGCATCCGCCATGGTGTCGGCGGCGATGATCGGCAGACCCGACTCGGCGAGAATCTTCTTGCCCAGGTCTTCGTTGGTGCCCTTCATGCGGACGACCAGCGGAACGGAGAGTTTGACTTCGCGCGCGGCGGTGACGACACCGGTGGCGATGGTGTCGCAGCGCATGATGCCGCCGAAAATGTTGACGAGAATGCCCTTGACCTTGGTGTTCTTGAGCATGATCTTGAAGGCTTCGGTCACCTTCTCGGCGGTGGCACCACCGCCGACATCGAGGAAGTTGGCGGGCTCGGCGCCGAACAGCTTGATCGTGTCCATGGTGGCCATCGCGAGGCCCGCGCCGTTCACCAGACAACCGATGTTGCCATCCAGGCTGATGTAGGCCAGATCGAACTTGGAAGCTTCGAGTTCGTCCGCGTCCTCTTCATCGAGATCGCGATACGCGACGATTTCCGGATGACGGAACAGCGCGTTCGAGTCGAAGTTGAACTTGGCGTCAAGCGCCTTGACCGTGCCGTTGCCTTCGTGGATCAGCGGATTGATCTCGGCCAGCGATGCGTCGGTCTCCATGTAGCAGGTGTAGAGCTGCTTGAGCGTTTCGACCGCCTGGGCCATCGATCCGGCGGGCATGCCGATACCACTGGCGAGTTCGGTAGCCTGCGCGTCGGTCAGGCCGACGAGCGGATCGACGAATACCTTGATGATCTTTTCCGGGGTCTTGTGAGCGACCTCCTCGATGTCCATGCCGCCCTCGGAGGACGCCATGATCGCAACCTTCTGGGTCGCGCGGTCGGTCAACGCCGCCACATAGTATTCATGCTGAATGTCGGCACCTTCCTCGATCAGCAGGTTGCGCACTTTCTGCCCTTCGGGCCCGGTCTGGTGCGTGATCAACTGCATGCCGAGAATTTGCGAAGCGTACTGACGCACTTCATCCAGGGACTTGGCCACCTTCACGCCGCCCCCCTTGCCGCGACCGCCCGCGTGAATCTGAGCCTTCACCACCCAGATCTTGCCGCCGAGTTCTTGTGCCGCCTTCACCGCGTCATCGACGCTGGTGCAGTGGATGCCGCGCGGCGTCACGACGCCGAACTTTCTTAGAACTTCCTTTGCCTGATACTCATGAATCTTCATGGTTGCCCTTCGATCGAAGTTGCAGCGCCTGCATGCGCCGCAAACAGGTTGATGGGACGCTCAAGAGTGTCACTCCACGACCCGCGCCGTCTCCCTCGACCGACGCCCGCCGCTGCCCGGGGTGATACTGCTATCCAGCCCTCCTGGGATGCCGCCGGAACAGCCGGCCTACCCCAGGACTTTGAAATTATAACCGTATTCCTTTCCGGCCCAATTGGTTCTTGAAGGCCAATGCAGTCCCAGCAGGCGCACTTTTCTCAAAGAAGGCCGGCGGACGATCGGGGGTGCCACGCAGCCGGGATCAGCCCGTCTTCCCGACGTACCATTTCGGGTAGTACATTTTCACGGTATGGGATGCTGTCTCGAGTGCGTGGCAACGATCCAGCTGAAAAGGCTTCTCGCTGCTCTCCTCGTTATCACGGCGAAACGTGGCGAACGTCTGGATCGCGGCCGTGGGCAGACTGAACAACAGTTCGGTGATATGCGAACAGCCCCGCACGTCGGCAAACATCTCGCCGACCGCGCGCCGGAACCCTCTCACGAGATTGAGACCGATTATCGAACGGTAGGTCGGCCCGATCGTGTCACAGCCACCGGGGTACGGCACCCACTCGGAGCTCGCCGCGGCATCGATGATGTTGAACTCGCCATCGAGCGTTATGCGCACATGCATTCTGTGCACCGGATCGCCCGCGGCGCGCACTCCCGAGGACAGCGGGTAATCGATATCCTTGACATCCTCGAGCATGGCGTCGAGCTCGAGCAGACCATCATCGCGGCGATATCCCTCGATCTCGATCCTGCGCACATGCGCCCGCTGGCGCGGCGATTTGGGTTCGGGTAGTGGCATTTTTGCGTACGGCAACGTATGGATGACGATCAATGATAGCGCCAAACCCAGTCCCGATCACGCGGCACCGGTGAAGCCGCGATCATGTACATGCGACGGGCCGATCGGCGGGACCGTGAACTAATGGACCCGACGAAATGAAAAGTGCCGGTAAGCTGTCCGTTCGGAAACATAACTATTTACAATGGTGATCAACCCAATAGTGACTTCTCGTCAATGACCGCCATGCAAATCACTGATGCCGCTCCGAGAGCAAAGGCCTTGGCTTCGAGTTTGCTTGTTGCGGCATTGATCCAGATTCCATTGCCTTCGGCATACGCCTCCCTGCTCGGCGAGGCCGTGCGGGTATCGGCCGTTGGCGAGCCTCTTCTGGTCGAGCTGCACTCGCCGGGCAACACACCAGAACGAGCCGCGGAGTGTGTCAGGGTGTTCAGTACGCCAGCCCGCTCGCCCGGTCTCGAGGTCATCACCAATGCGCAACTCAGCGTGTCCGGCAGTGGCCAGAACGCGCGACTGCTCGTCCGCAGGAGCACGCCCGCGTTCGAACCCATCATCCAGCTCACGCTCCTGAATATCTGCGACCCGCGCCTTCAAAGGGAATACACGCTGTTCCTCGACCCGCCCATCGCCAGACCCGGTGGGAGTCGCAGTCCCGCCCCTCTGGCGCCGGCGACCATGCCCGCCGCCACAACCGACTCCGGCGCCGTATGGTCCACGGTGCGCGGCGAATCGCTCGGCTCCATCGCCCGCGCCCTGTATCCCAAGGACCGGGCAACGCGACAACGTTTCATCGACGAAGTGATGCGCGCGAACCCGGAGAGTTTCGCAGGCCCGGCATCGGTTGACGCCGCACTGCCGCGCGGAACCGAACTGCGCATTCCAGACCTGAGCCGGAGCCCTGCAAGCGCCCCCGCACCCCGATCGGCTGGAGAGGGCAAGCCCAAGGCCGCGGACAGGCCCCGCCCGCCCCCGCCCGCCCCCAACAAGGCCAAGACGCCCGCCGCGCAACCGTCCTCCCCAGATCCCATCCAGGCGCCTGGGCGTCTCGTGCTCGAAGGCGATCAGGCCACCAAAATCACCCAGCCAGGCGAGATCCCACCGCCGATACCCGCGGGAGACGGCCCCCCCGACAACGCTGCCCTGGTCGAACGCGAGGCGATGCTGGTGGCTGCAATCGACCAGACGATCAAGACTCAGCTCGAGCTGATGGACCGCCTGCGTCGCCTCGAAGAAGTGCATGCGGCACTGAAGGCACAGCTGGAAACCGCGCCCCCTGAATCCGCGCAACAGCCCACCACACCACAAGGCGTTGCAACGCCGGTCGCCACAGCCGACGCGATTCCGTCGCGCGACCTCCCCGCCGCCGGTAACGAAGGCGGACCGGAAGGCGGCACGAACACCCTTCTGGCCGCGCTCGCGGGCCTGGCACTGCTCACGGCCTTGCTACTCGTGGCGATCAAGCGCAGGCGCAGTGCCGGCCACGCCGCAGCGACCGCCGAATCAACCATGCCCGACGCTTCGATCTGGCCAGACGAGGCGCCCACCACGGTGGGAGAGCGGACCACCTTCAGCGAAACCCAGGTGCCGCAAAGAACAGGCAGCGCGGTCGCGCCGCTGGATTTCGACATGAGCACCGAAACCTCGTCGCCCGAGGCCGAGACGCTGCCGCCGGTCACGATGGCCGATGAACCCGTGGAAGAACACGACTCGGCCGTCGAACTTGCCGACATCATGATCAGCTTCGGCCGGGTACACGGCGCCGCCGAGACCCTGGCCGACTTCATTCGCTCGAATCCGCGCCAGGCCGTGACGCCATGGCTGAAGCTGATGGACGTGTACCGCCTCGCGGGCATGCGCATGGAGTTCGATGCGCTGGCGCGCCAACTCAACAAGACCTTCAATGTCAAGGCGGTCACTTGGGACAATTTCGACGAGGCGCGCAAGCCCGTCCATAGCATCGAACAGATGCCGCACCTGATCGATATCCTTACCAAGACCTGGGGTACGCGCGAATGCCAGGCATTCCTCGAGAAGCTCCTGCGCGACAATCGCGACGGCCTGCGCGAGGGATTCCCGATTTCGATCATCGACGAGATTCTCACCCTCACGGGCGTGCTGGAAGAGGAAATCGGGCGATACCGGCCCGCCCTCGCAACCTGACCACCCCCGGTCAGACCGGGTTGTCGATGTCGACGAACTCGGCCTCCAGGCCCAGGTGCTCGGAAAGATAGGCAGCGATCGCCCGCGCGCCATAGCGCTCGGTCGCATGGTGCCCGGCCGCGATGTAGGCGACGCCCGACTCACGCGCAAGGTGCACCGTCTGCTCCGATATTTCGCCCGAAACGAAGAGGTCGGCGCCGGCCGCAATCGCATCGTCGAAATACGACTGCGCCCCGCCGGTACACCAGGCCAGCCGGCGTACGGCCCGATCGGGATCCCCGATCAGCATCGGCCGCCTGTTCAGGCGAGCTTCGAGCGCGTTCGCGATCCCCCGCGCATTCTGTCCGGCTTGCGGCCTGCCGACCCAACCCAGCCCCTGCTCACCGAACACCCCCTCGCCGACCCAACCTGCCAGGGCGCCGAGTTGAGCATTGTTGCCGAGCTCGGGATGGGCATCCAGAGGCAGGTGATAGGCCAGCAAGGAAATGTCGTTCGCCAGCAACGTGGCCAGGCGTCGCTTGCGAATACCGGTCACCCGCCCATCCTCGCCACGCCAGAAGTAACCATGATGTACGAATAGTGCGTCGAAATTGCCGCTCACCGCATGATCGAGCAGCGCCTGACACGCCGTCACTCCGCACAACACCCGTGCCACCTCGGCGCGACCTTCCACTTGGAGACCGTTTGGGCAATAATCCTTGAACCGTGCCGGCTCGAGCAATTCGTCGAGATGCGCGCCAAGCGCCATGAGTTGCATGCTGCTCCCCTCCACTTACAGTTCGATGCCACCACTTCGAAGTGGCAATCATCGAGAACGCCCATCGGGCAGGTCGAATCATGCGCCGATTATGGCTTGTCTTTGCTCAGGCCGTCACCGTCAGCGTGGCGGTGCTGTTCGTGCTGACGACACTCAAACCCGAGTGGATCGAATCCGGCAACCCGGCTTCGATCATTCGGGTCGTCGAAGCGTTGCCGGCTCCAACGGACGGCCCATCGGGCCCCCGGAGCGACTCCTATGCCACCGCGGCAGCGCGCTCCATGCCCACGGTGGTACACATTTTCACAACCAAGGACATCCGTAGCCAAGGACGCGCGTTTCGTGACGAACCCCTGTTCAGGCGATTCTTCGGCAGCCCGGACAACGGCGAATCGAGGCAGGCGCCGTCCGGTCTCGGATCGGGGGTCATCGTCAGTCCGGACGGGCTGATCCTGACCAACAACCACGTCATCGAGGCAGCGGACGAAATCGAGGTGGCTCTCAACGATGGCCGGAAGTTCCGCGCGACACTGGTCGGCCGTGACCCGGAAAGCGATCTGGCGGTACTCAAGACCGACAACGCCGAGAGCCTGCCGTCGATCACGTTTTCAAGCGGCGTCGATCTCCAGGTCGGCGACGTGGTGCTCGCCATCGGCAACCCTTTCGGCGTCGGCCAGACCGTGACCATGGGCATCGTATCCGCACTGGATCGCTCGCGCCTGGGCATCAACACGTTCGAGAACTACATTCAAACCGACGCCGCGATCAATCCGGGCAATTCTGGGGGGGCACTGGTGGACGGCAACGGCAACCTGGTGGGCATCAACACCGCCATCTACTCGCGCTCCGGCGGATCGCTCGGGATCGGGTTCGCCATCCCGGTCGGCACCGCACGCAGCGTCCTCGAGCAGATCGTCGCGGCTGGCGAGGTCACCCGGGGCTGGATCGGCGTCGAGATTCAGGAGCTCACGCTCGATCTGGCCGCCTCGTTCGGACTCGACGATACCGAAGGCGCACTGATCTCGGGGGTGTTGCGCGGCAGCCCCGCCGACCGCGCCGGCATCAAGCCGGGCGACATACTCGTGCGCCTGAACGGCGCGAAGGTCCGCAGCGCGGCAGAAATGCTGAAGATGGTGGCCGCCATTGCACCCGGCCAGGAGTCGGTTTTCATGGTGCGCCGGGGTGGCGCCGATGTCGACCTGAGAGTCGCCGTGGGCCGCAGACCGGTGCCGGCACTCAAGTGAGCGGCAACCTCACACCGACCTGGTCTGATCGACCGGTTCCGTTCGCCGCCAGACGCAGGTCAGTCGGGCTTGGCATCGGCCGAAACCTTGTCGTCGGTCGTGGCAAGCTGCGAACCCGGTTTGGAAAGCGCGCCGGCGATGAACAGCCCGACCTCGTACAGCACGATCATCGGAACCGCCAGCATGAACTGCGAAATCACATCCGGAGGCGTCACGATCGCCGCAATCACGAAGGCACCGACGATCACATAGGGGCGCGCTTCCTTGAGCTTGTCCACCGTCACCGCGCCGATCTTGACCAGCACGACCACCACCACCGGGACTTCGAAGGTGAGCCCGAAGGCCAGGAACATGGTCATCACGAACGACAGGTACTGCTCGATATCCGGGGCGGGCACAATGCTCTTGGGCGCGAAGCCCGCAATGAACTTGAACACCATGCCGAAAACCAGGAAATAGCAGAAAGCCATTCCGGCAATGAACAACAGCGTGCTGCCAAGCACCAGGGGCAGGCCGAATCTACGCTCGTGCGAATACAGGCCAGGGGCGATGAAAGCCCAGGCCTGATAGAGCACATAAGGCAGCGCCAGCAGAAACGACACCATGAGGGTGACCTTGACCGGCACGAAGAACGGCGTGACGACGCCGGTGGCGATCATGTTCGTCCCCTCCGGCAACGTATTCATCATCGGCAGCGCGAGCAGATCGTAAAGATCCCCGGCCCACGGCATGAGGATGACGAAAAACACCAGAATCGCGATCACCGCCCTCAGCAATCGGTCCCGCAACTCGATCAGATGCGAGATGAAGGTTTCCTGGGTCGTGCTCATGCTTTTTCTGCCGGCGTCCGCGACGCAGGCGCATCGTCGAGACCCAGCGCCAGTTGCGGCGTGGCGGGCCCGGCCGCCGCCGACGAATTGCCGCCGCCGGGGCCCGCGGGCAACGCAGACTCGACCACCGGGGCCACCACCTCCGGCTCGAGGGACAGCGACGACTTGACCTCACCCACCGTCTTTCCCAGATCGGCCTCGACCTTCGCCGCCTGCGACCGCATCGAGTCCTCCAGTTCGCGCGCCTGCTTTTCGACGTCCTGCTGAATCTTCTTCAGATCCTCGAGCTGCATCTCACGCTGGATATCGGTCTTGACATCCGACACATAGCGCTGCAGACGGCCGAGAAAATGCCCGGCAGCGCGCGCCACCGTGGGCAGTCGCCGCGGGCCGATCACGATCAGGGCCACGAGCCCGATGACGATGAGCTCCGAGAAGCTGAAATCAAACATGAAAGCGAACCATCCGACACAAGCCGGTGTTAGGGTATGCCGTACGGGGGAGTTTCAAACAGCAGGAAAGCCCCCGCCGCATGCAGGGGCCCATGGCGCTCAGGAGTTGACCTTGTCGGTCTTCTCGCGGACCTCGGCATCAATGACCTTGTCGCTCTCGACCTTCTTGGTTCCGGCCGCGTCCGACGACTCGGCCTCCTTCATGCCTTCCTTGAAGCCCTTGACCGCGCCACCAAGATCCTGCCCAACGTTGCGCAGCTTCTTGGTCCCGAAAACCAGCATGACGATCACCAGCACGATGAGCCAGTGCCAGATACTGAATGAACCCATTACATTCTCCTTAACGCTTCAACATGGCCGGAAGCACATCGGCGCCGCCCAGCACATGAACGTGCAGATGATACACCTCCTGGCGCCCCACCCGACCGGTGTTGATGATGGTGCGAAACCCGTCGGCACAGCCCGCCTCGCCCGCAAGCCGGGCGGCGGTGGTCATGACCCGCCCCATGACTTCGACGTGCTCCTCGCCGAGCGCGGCCATCGAGGGGACATGCAGCTTCGGAATCACCAGAAAATGCACCGGCGCGACCGGATTGATATCGTGGAACGCCAGCACATGCTCGTCTTCATGAATCTTCTTCGCCGGGATCTCGCCCCGGACGATCCGGCAAAAGAGGCAATCGCTCATTCAGGCCTCACTTGTCCTGGCGGGACTTCTTCTCGTCGATGCCCGAAACGCCTTCACGGCGCCGGAACTCGGCCAGCACGTCATCCACCGACAAGCCAAAATGATGCATCAGCACGAGCGAATGAAACCACAGGTCGGTGACCTCCCAGACGACATGCAATATGTCCTTGTCCTTGGCCGCCATGATGACTTCGGCTGCCTCCTCGGCAACCTTCTTGCAGATCGTGTCCGTCCCCTTGGCGTAGAGACTCGACACATAGGACGAGTCGGGGTCGGCCGCCTTGCGTTCGGACAGTGTCTTCGATACCCGGTGCAGCACTTCGATGTCGATCATTTGTAGATATCCTCAGGGTCCTTCAAAACTGGGTCGGTGATCTGCCAAGATCCGTCATCGAGGTGGCGCTGGAAGAAGCAGCTGTGCCGGCCGGTATGGCAGGCTATTCCTCCGGCTTGCTCAACCGTCAGCAGAATCACATCGTTGTCGCAATCGGTACGGATCTCGAGTACTTTCTGCACATGGCCGGACTCCTCACCCTTGTGCCACAATTTGCGCCGCGAACGCGACCAGAATACGGCTTCGCCGATCTCGGCCGTTTTCTGCAAGGCATCGCGATTCATCCAGGCGAACATCAACACGTCGGCCGAGCCCGCCTCCTGCACGATGACAGGCACTAGCCCCTGGTCGTCCCAGCGGATGTCGTTCAACCAGCGTGCCGACGTACTCACAACCTCACCTCGATTCCACGGCTTCGCATCAGTTCCTTGGCCTCACGTACGGTGTGCTCCCCGAAGTGGAAGATGCTCGCGGCCAGCACTGCGTCCGCCCGCCCTTCCGAGACGCCTTCGGCCAGATGCGCCAGAGATCCCACTCCGCCGCTCGCGATGACCGGAACCGGCACGGCATCGGACACCGCCCGGGTCAAGGCCAGATCGAAGCCGCTACGGGTTCCGTCCCGGTCCATGCTCGTCAACAAGATCTCGCCCGCCCCCAGCTCGGCAATCCGCACCGCCCACTCGACCGCATCCAGACAGGTGTTGTTGCGCCCGCCATGGGTGAAGACCTGCCATCGGCCAGGTGCAGTCTGCTTCGCATCTATTGCAACAACAATACACTGGCTACCGACTTTGTCGGCCGCGTCCGCAACCACCCGCGGATTGTTCACCGCCGCGGTATTGATGCTGACCTTGTCGGCGCCGGCATTGAGCAGCCGGCGCACATCCTCGACGGTGCGCACGCCGCCACCGACGGTCAGGGGAATGAAAACCTGTTCGGCCACCTGCTCGACCACGTGCAGGATGATCCCGCGGTCGTCCGAACTCGCCGTGATATCGAGAAAAGTCAGTTCGTCGGCGCCTTGCTCGTCATAGCGGCGGGCAATCTCGACCGGGTCACCCGCATCGCGCAGCTCGACGAAATTGACCCCCTTGACGACCCGGCCGGCATTGACGTCGAGACACGGAATGATGCGCTTGGCAAGCATCAGGCCGGTCCGCCGTTCAATGCATCCGCGCGCGCCTGGGCCGCAGCGAAATCGAGAGTGCCTTCATAGATGGCGCGACCGGTGATCGCGCCCATCACACCCTCCTCTTCAACCGCGCAGAGCGCGTCGATATCCGCCATCGCGGCGATGCCGCCGCTCGCGATGACCGGAATGCGCAGGGCCTGCGCCAAGCGCACGGTGGCCTCGACATTCACCCCCGAGAGCATCCCGTCACGACCGATATCGGTGTAGATCACCGCCTCGACCCCGTAGTCTTCGTACTTGCGCGCGAGATCGACGACGTCGTGCCCGGTCATCTTCGACCAGCCATCGGTTGCAACCTTGCCATCCTTGGCATCCAGCCCGACGATGATGTGGCCTGGGAAGGCCGAGCACGCGTCATGCAGAAAGCCCGGGTTCTTGACCGCCGCAGTCCCGATGATGACGTAGGTGATGCCGTTGTCCAGATAGGTTTCGATCGTGTCGAGATCCCGGATGCCACCGCCAAGCTGCACCGGGATATCCGCCCCCAGCTCGTCGACGATTGCACGGATGGCGGCCTCGTTCTTCGGCTTGCCTGCAAACGCACCATTGAGGTCGACCAGATGCAGGCGTCGGGCACCTTGATCGAGCCAGTGGCGCGCCATGGCCGCCGGCTGTTCGGAGAATACCGTGGCACCCTCCATCTCGCCTTGTTTCAGGCGCACACAGAAGCCGTCCTTGAGATCGATGGCGGGAATCAGCAACATACTGGGCGTGGGAACATTGAAAGTGTAACGACGACAGACCGGGCGCCGATCACGGCTTCCAGCCAACGAAATTCTCAAGCAGCATCAAGCCGGCCTGAGCGCTTTTTTCAGGGTGAAACTGGACCGCGAAGATATTATCCCTTGCAACCGCGCTGGTAAACCGCAGTCCGTAGTCGGTCTCGGCCGCAATGTCGGAATCATCGGCCGGCACGACATGGTAGCTGTGCACGAAATAGAAGCGGCTGGCCGCCGGAATCCCTTGCCACAACGGATGCCGATGGCGCGCGACCACCTCGTTCCAGCCCATGTGCGGCACCTTCAGGCGGTGGCCATCGGCACCGACCATCACGCCATCACGCGGGAAGCGCACGACCTCGCCGGGCAGGATGCCCATACCCGGAACGTCGCCTTCCTCGCTATGCCCGAACAACATCTGCTGTCCGATGCAGATGCCCAGAAACGGCCTGGCTGTCGACGCCTGCACGACCGCTTCGCGCAAGCCGCGCGCATCGAGTTCGCGCATGCAATCGGGCATCGCGCCCTGCCCGGGGAAAACGACCCGCTCGGCCCGCGCCACCACATCGGGATCGGAGGTGATCACGACCGACTTTCCCGGCGCCACATGCTCGATGGCCTTGCACACCGAGCGCAGGTTGCCCATTCCATAATCGACGATGGCAACAGAGGTCATGCTGAAAAGCTCTCAATGATGGCGTAACGCAATATAGCGACGGGTGTTCTGGAAAGGCGCCTCAGAGTGCGCCCTTGGTCGACGGAATCGTGCCGGCAGCCCGCTCGTCGCGCTCCGCCGCCATCCGCAGCGCCCGGCCAAGCGCCTTGAAGATCGTCTCGCACTGGTGGTGCGCATTGTCGCCGCGCAGGTTGTCGATATGCAGCGTCACGCCGGCATGATTGACGAAACCCTGAAAGAATTCGCGCGCGAGGTCGACATCGAAACTGCCGATGCGCGCGCGCGTATAGTCGACGAAATAATGCAACCCCGGACGGCCGGAAAAATCGACGACGACGCGCGACAAGGCCTCGTCGAGCGGGACGTAAGCATGCCCATAGCGCCGGATGCCCTTTTTGTCGCCAAGCGCCTTGGCAAAGGCTTGGCCGAGCGTGATACCGACATCCTCCACCGTGTGGTGATCGTCGATGTGCGTGTCGCCCACTGCCGTCACGGTCAGATCGATCGCGCCATGGCGAGCGATCTGGTCGAGCATGTGGTCGAAGAACGGCACGCCGGTTGCGAGGCTGGACTTTCCGGTTCCATCCAGGTCCAGCACGACGCTGATGCGGGTCTCCAGGGTATCTCGGGTGACTTCTGCTTGACGCATGACTATACGGGCTTGATGAAGAAGCGGTTGCGCTGAAATTTCAGGCCTCATGATAACATCGACCCGTCAAGCGGCTACAAATCCTTCGGTCTCCGCCAGCTTCAAAGCCCTGCCGCCCTCAACCGCAGCGTAGGTTTCAAGGTCTCAGATGAGTAGATTCTGGAGTGAGGGCATCGATGCGTTGATGCCTTATGTCCCGGGCGAGCAGCCCAAGCTCGACAACCTGGTCAAGCTGAACACCAACGAACACCCCTACGGCCCCTCGCCGCACGCCCTCGCGGCGATTCGTGCCGAGACCAGTGACGCGCTGCGCCTGTACCCCGACCCGAACGCCGACCGTCTCAAGACCGCGCTCGCGCAGCGCTTCGGCGTGATGCCGCACAATGTCTTCGTGGGCAACGGCTCCGACGAGGTACTGGCGCATATCTTCCAGGCGCTGCTGCGCCACGAACGGCCGCTCTGGTTTCCGGACATCACCTACAGCTTTTACCCGGTGTATTGCGGCCTCTACGGGGTCGCCTACAAGACCATCCCGCTCGACTACGACTATCGAATCGTGGCGGAGGACTACTTCCCGGGTCACGGCGCGCGAGCCGGGGCGATCATCTTCGCCAATCCGAATGCGCCGACCGGTTGCGCGCTACCGCTTTCCGACGTGGAGCGCATCGTCGCCAACAACCCGGACTGTGTGGTGGTGGTCGATGAAGCCTATGTCGATTTCGGTGCGGAAAGCGCGGTCGGTCTGGTACATCGCCATCCCAACCTGCTGGTCGTGCACACCTTCTCCAAGTCGCGTTCGCTCGCGGGCCTGCGGGTCGGCTACGCGATCGGCGAAGAAAAACTCATCGAGGCCCTGGAGCGAGTCAAGAACAGCTTCAACTCCTATCCGCTCGATCGCCTCGCCATCGCCGGCGCGGTCGCCTCGATCAAGGACGAAGCGCATTTTCAGGCGAGCTGTGCCGGCGTCGTCGCAACCCGCAAACGCTTGATCCGCAGCCTCGAAGGACTCGGCTTCGAGGTATTGCCATCGTCCGCGAACTTCGTCTTCGCCCGCCATCTCGACTGGGAAGGCGACGCGCTCGCGGCACGCCTGCGCGAGCGCGCGATCATCGTGCGCCACTTCGCGAAGGCCCGCATCGACCAGTTCCTGCGTATTACGATAGGCACGGATGAACAGTGCGGGCTACTCGTAACGGCACTGGCCGAGATCACCGCAGGCGGAGCTGCCTCGAGAGCCTAGCGCGCACGGGGCCTGTACGCTCGAAGGGTGGTGCAGGATCTGGCGACGCCCCCTTGAAGGGGGCGGGCGACGCAGGGCGGGAGCTGTCAGCGCCGGATGCGCATTTCGGCGGAGCGCGCATGGGCCTGCAGTCCCTCGCCATGCGCAAGAATCGATGCGACCCGGCCCAGCGTCTGGGCACCCGCCTCCGAGATCTCGATGATGCTGGTGCGCTTCTGGAAATCGTAGACCCCCAGCGGTGACGAGAAGCGCGCGCTGCGCATGGTTGGCAACACATGGTTCGGACCGGCGCAGTAGTCGCCCAGCGCCTCGACCGACCAGTGTCCGACGAAGATCGCGCCGGCGTGGCGGATCCGGTCGACCCAGGCCCCGGCGTCGTCCAGCGACAACTCGAGGTGCTCGGGGGCGATCCGGTTCGCAATCGCACACGCCTGCTCGAGCGATTCAACGTGGATCAGCGCGCCGCGGTTGGCGAGCGATGCCGCAATGGTTGCACGGCGAGGCATCTGCGGCAGCAAACGCTCGATGCTCGCCGCCACTGCATCGATGAAATCGATATCGGTGCACAACAGGATCGATTGCGCCAACTCGTCATGTTCCGCCTGCGCGAAAAGGTCCATCGCGACCCAATCGGGATGGCCACTCCCGTCCGAGACGATCAGCACTTCCGACGGCCCGGCGATCATGTCGATACCGACGACGCCGAATACCCGCCGTTTCGCCTCGGCCACGTAGGCATTGCCCGGCCCGACGATCTTGTCGACCTGCGGAATCGTCTGGGTGCCATAGGCGAGTGCGCCGACCGCCTGCGCCCCGCCTATCGTGAACACCCGGTCGACCCCGGTAATCGCGGCGGCCGCGAGCACCAGTGGGTTCTGCTCGCCATTGGGCGTCGGAACGACCATGATCAACTCACCCACGCCCGCCACCTTGGCCGGGATGGCGTTCATCAACACCGAGCTAGGGTAGGACGCGCGTCCGCCCGGCACGTAGAGGCCGACGCGATCCAGCGGTGTGACCTTTTGCCCCAGCCGCGTGCCGTCGGCCTCGGCATAGCTCCACGAATCGGCCTTCTGGCGTTCGTGATAGATCCTGACCCGATCGGCCGCGCTTCTGAGCGCTTCGCGCTGCTCGACCGAGAGGCTGTCGAGCGCAGCCTTCAGCGCATGGCGCGGCAGCTCGAGCTCGGCCATCGCCTTGACGTCGAGTTGATCGAAGCGCCGCGTGTACTCGATGACGGCGGCGTCACCCATGTTTCTCACGCCCTGGAGTATCTCGCCCACGGCTGCGTCGATCCGGGCATCGGCGCTGCTCTCGAACGCCAGCAAGGCATCCAGCGTAGACAAGAACTCGGGCTCGCGGGCGTCGAGGCGGCGAATGGCGGCGGCGGGCAAGTTCATCGGACGGCTCCGGCAAATGCGTCCAGCACCGGCTGGATCAGTTCGGGCTTGAGCTTGAGCGCGGCCTGATTGACGATCAGGCGGGAGCTGATCGGCATGATGTCTTCGACCGCCTCGAGGTTGTTCGCGCGCAGGGTGCCGCCGGTCGACACCAGGTCGACGATGGCGTCGGCGAGGCCCACCAGCGGTGCGAGTTCCATCGAACCATAGAGCTTGATCAGGTCGACATGGACACCCTTCGCGGCGAAATGCGCCTTAGCGGTATTGATGTACTTGGTCGCGACCCTGATCCGGCCGCCCGGGCGTGACGCGCCTTCGTAGTCGAACCCCTTGCGGATCGCGACGCACATCCGGCACCGGGCGATCTTCAGGTCGAGCGGCTGATAGAGCCCCGCTCCACCATGTTCGAGCAACACGTCCTTCCCGGCGATCCCCAGATCCGCGGCACCATATTGCACATAGGTGGGCGTATCGGTCGCCCGCACGATCACCAGCCGCACATCGGGGCGATTGGTGGCGATGATGAGCTTGCGCGAAGTCTCGGGATTGTCGATGGGCGTGATCCCGGCTGCGGCAAGCAGCGGGAGGGTTTCCTCGAAGATGCGGCCCTTCGACAGGGCCAGGGTAATGCTGGACACGGACGCGTTGCCTTGAGATGGGTAAGGGGGTGATTGTAACCCGCTTGCGCACGTGTTAGGCTTCGCGCCTTGGCTGAACCGCTCGCGGCGCGTTCGGCCTTTTGCTTTTCGAGCACCGAACCCTCCTGACCGAGTGACGAACCATGACCATGCCGAAACCCGAAATCATCATTTCCAGCGACGATCTCGAACGCCTCGAGGGCCTCCTGTATTCGCCGGCTGCGCGTGGCCGGCGTGACCTCGACGCCCTGCGCGACGAACTCGAACGCGCCGAAGTGCGGGCTCCCGAAGACATGCCGGCCGATGTGATCCGGATGGAGTCACGCGCGCGCTTCCAAGACCTTGAAGCCGACCGGATCTACGAATTCACCCTGGTGTATCCTGGCAATGCGGCCCCCGACACCGATCGTGTGTCGATTTTCTCGCCGGCCGGCAGCGCCCTGCTGGGCTTGTCGAAAGGCCAGATCATCGAATGGCCGACCGCCGACGCCCGTACGGCACGCCTCGAAGTGCTCGACGTGGTCCAGCACGCCTGAGTCCGAACGGGGGCGCCCCGCCGAGCGGCCGCGCTAACGTTTGCCGATCGACAGAAAGACGTTCGAGATTCCTTCCGGCGAATAGCCATAGCCCAGATAGGTCGGGCCGATCGGCGTCTCGCCGCCCACGTAGAGCGCGACCGAGCCCTGCCAGCCCTCCAGCTCGGTTTCGCTGTAACGTCCATCGACCTTCCCGGCTTCGAGACCGATCCCGACGCGCATGTCGCCGCGCAAGCCGAGCGGCAGGCGCCCGACGATCTTCTCGCCCCGGACACTGGCATAGCGGACCGAGTCCCCGACGATCTGGTTGGTCGAGAACCCCGACATGTTCAGGAAGCCGCCCAGGGCCAGCGCATCGTAGATCGGCAACTCGCCGTGCGGGGATCCGCCGGCACGCACGCGTCCATGCACGACGTAGTCACCGAACTCACGGGCGACGCGCGCATCGATTTCGGCCCGGGCATAGTCGCCGTTCGAAGCCTCGAAATAAGTACTCTGAAGCGACCAGCCACGGCTCGGCACGAACAAGCTGTCGAACTGGTCAAAATTCAATGTCGCGTACCAGCCACCGAAACTGGAGTCCGCCTCCGGCCAGGTTCGCGAACCAATATCGAGGCTCGCGCTGCGATCGCGTTCGAGCCAGCCGAGGCGAATCGGCCCCCATACCCCGATGTTCACGCCTGCCATCAATTCCAGGCGCCACTCGTCCAGCTTGTACTGCGCGAGCCGGTCGTTGTTCTGGTAGAGATTGATGGTCTCGCGCCTGAAGCCGATCCGCGGCTGAACGAAATAGCGCTGCGCCACGTCCAGGGGCTGGTAGAACTCGGTGAACACCGTGGGCTCGTCACCGATCTGAAGCCCCGACAGCCACTGCCCTCCCAGCGGGTTGAGCCAGGTTCTGTGATAGGCGACGCGGACGTTGAAATCGGCGGTATCTCCGAGCGTCGAATCGAGGTCGAGGCCAAACCGCAGGTAGTCGGGGCCCCACGCCTTCTCCATCGGCGCAACGCGCAGGATATTGCGGTCACGCGCCGTGATCAGCGAATAATCGACGTTCTGATAGTCGCCTTCGCCATACAGCCTGGTCAGCTCCAGGTCGAGCCGGGCGGTCTCGACCTCCTGCCCCGCGTGTTCTCCCAGATACTTGCGGACCACGTCCGGATTGACATGCCGCAGCCCGGCGATCTCGATCTCATCCACTACCAGGCGCTCGGAACGCGCGCTTGCAACGGTTTGCCACCAGCCATCGTAACGGGCCTGTGCCACGCCAAGCGCCTTGATCTGCGGCAGGACCGCCTCGGCCGCCGTGCGCCCCATCTGTGCCGCCTCGCGATATCGGTCGAAATCGCCTGCGCTCAGATCGCCCAGTTCGGGCCTGATGTAGATATCCTGAGGCATCAGCCCTTCAAGCGATCGCGCCACGTTCTGCTCGGTCAGCAAATTGACCATCTGGGCCGAGATCGAAAAAATCCCGCCGATGTCCTTCGCCTCGAGCATCGGAGATCCGACGTTCACCGCAATCACGACGTCGACCTCGCACAGCGAGCGGACGACATCGATCGGCACGTTGTCGACCAGACCGCCATCGACCAGCACCCGCTCGCCATACCGGACCGGTGTCAGCACGCCCGGGACCGACATGCTGGCACGCATGGCGGTAGTAAGGCTGCCTTCGCGGAACACGACCTTCTCGCCACTCAGGAGATCCGTCGCGATGATCGCGGTCGGAATGCCCAGGCTCTCGATCGTGCGCTCACCGTATTGGCTGCCGACGAGGCGATTGAAGAACAACTTGATCTTCTGCCCATCGACGATGCCGGGAATGCCCCTCAAACCGTCTTCGGTGAGGCCGGCCTCGGAGCCCGGCAGGTAGACCCGCGCGACCGTCTTGTTGCGCGCGCTGATCTGCGACGCCTCGGGCTTGTCGATGAACATGTCGCGCCAGTTGGCCGCGTCGAGCGCGGTGAGCATTTCCTCGGGGGTCAGGCCGGCCGCGAAGGCGCCGGACACCAGCCCCCCCATGCTGGTCCCCGACACGCACGCGATCGGCACATTGTGCTCTTTGAGCACCTCGAGAATCCCGATATGCGCCGCGCCGCGCGCACCGCCCCCGCCCAGCACCAAGCCGACCCTCGGATAGTCGGCCGCGCCCGCCATCGAGCTTGCGACCGCGAGGGCAAGTCCGGCGCTCGCAAGCACGCGCCGCGGCGAGCAGCAGAAAGATATGAGGCGGTGCTTCAGATCCATGATTCCTTTCCCATATGGCGCAACCTGCCGACACAGCCATGGCGGGAAGGCTCTACCGTCCGGTAGCGCTCGCCCGATCCGTTGCCAGTTCACATGTCTGGCGAATGCGCTAGCGCGCCCTGCGCACGCGCGCACCCAGCGCACCCAGTTTTTCTTCCAGCCGCTCGTAGCCGCGATCGAGATGATAAATCCGCTCGATGACCGTTTCACCCTCGGCCACCAGCCCGCCGATCACCAGGCTGGCCGACGCGCGCAGATCGGTCGCCATCACGGTCGCGCCTTGCAGCCGCTCGACCCCTTGCACGACCGCGGTGTTTCCGTCGATGCGGATGTCCGCACCAAGACGGGCCAGCTCGACGGCATGCATGAAGCGATTCTCGAAAATGGTCTCGCGAATGACCGCGACGCCGTTCGCGATCGCGTTGAGCGCCATGAACTGCGCCTGCATGTCGGTCGGAAAGGCCGGATACGGCGAGGTGCGGATATTCACCGCGGTTGGCCGCTGCGGCGCCTTGAGCCGAATCGCATCGCGTTCGGCGCTCACGTCGCAGCCCGCATCGATCAGCTTGTCGATCACCGCGTCGAGATAGCAAGACGAAGTGCCGGTCAGCCGAACGTCACCCCCCGTTGCCGCGACCGCGCACAGGTAGGTCCCGGTCTCGATCCGGTCGGGCATGATGCGATGGCTCGCCCCATGCAGGCGCTCGACCCCGCGGATGCGGATCACGTCGGAACCCGCCCCGGAGATATTGGCCCCCATCGCGACGAGGCAGGTGGCCAGATCGACGACTTCAGGCTCGCGCGCCGCGTTCTCGATGACGGTTTCGCCGTCCGCCAGGCAGGCCGCCATCATCAGATTCTCGGTACCGGTCACCGTCACCATGTCGGTGAAGATGCGCGCCCCCTTGAGCCGCGGCGACAGCGCATGCACGTAACCGTGTTCGACGTTCACCTCGGCGCCCATCGCCTGCAAGCCCTTGATGTGCTGATCGACCGGCCGCGCCCCGATCGCGCACCCGCCCGGCAGCGACACCCGGGCCTCGCCACAGCGCGCGAGCAGCGGCCCCAACACCAGGATCGAAGCCCGCATGGTCTTGACCATTTCGTAGGGCGCGACCGGGTTGTCCACCGCCGCGGCCTCGATCGTCACCACACCCGCCTCGCGCGTAACCTTGACCCCCATCTGCCCGATCAACCCGAGCAGCGTATCGATGTCGTTGAGCGCGGGCACGTTGGTGAAGGTCACCGGCTCACGGGTCAACAATGCCGCGCACAGAATGGGCAGCGCGGCATTCTTGGCACCCGACATCGCCACCTCGCCGGCCAGGCGGGCACCGCCCTCGATCACTAGCTTATCCATCTGCCCGCCTCAAAGACCGAGTTCTTGACGCGCGCCCACCCACTGGGCAGGCGTATACGTGGTCAGTTGCAACGCATGGATCTCGTTGCCCATCAATGCGCCGAGCGTCGAATAGACCAGTTGGTGCTGGCGCACCCGCGGCTTGCCCTCGAACGCGGCGCTCACCACGATGCCGGTGAAATGCACACCATCGTCGCCCTGAATTTCCACGAAATCGCAGGCCAGTCCCTGACCGATCAAACGCTTAACTTCCGAAGCCTCAAACATGATTTTCCCTCAACCGCGCAGCTTGTAGCCCCGGACGAGCATCGCCAGGGTGACCGCTGCGAGCAACATGAAACATACACTCACGACGCCGAGGCTGAGCCACGGCGACACATCCGACTGACCGAAGAATCCATAACGGAAACCATCGATCATGAAAAAGAAAGGATTCACATGCGAAACGTCCTGCCATAGCGGCGGCAACGAGTGAATCGAATAAAACACGCCCGACAGCATCGTCAGCGGCATGATCAGGAAATTCTGGAAAGCCGACAACTGGTCGAACTTCTCTGCCCAAATGCCGGCGATCACCCCCATCGAGCCGAGAATCGCCCCACCGAGCACCGCGAACACCAGCACCCACAGCGGGCGGACCATCGGCAGATCGATGAACGGCAGCGACACCAGCCACACCCCCAGTCCGACGAACAGCCCGCGCACGACCGATGCCACCACGTAGGCCGCATAGAACTCCCGGTGCGAAATCGGGGGCAGGAGCACGAATATGATGTTGCCGGTGATCTTGCTCTGGATCAGCGACGACGAACTGTTGGCGAAGGCATTCTGCAACAGCGACATCATCACCAGCCCGGGCACCAGGAAGGTCGTGTAGGCAATGTCACCATAGACCGTCACATGGCGGTCGAGCACATGCGAGAAGATCAGCAGGAACAACAGCGCATTCAACACCGGCGCGCCCACGGTCTGGAACGAAACCTTCCAGAACCGCCATATCTCCTTGTAGAGCAGCGTGCGGAATCCGACCCAGCCCGATGCGCCGTGCTCACGCATGCTGCATCAGCTCCATGAACACCTGCTCCAATTCGGGCTCGCCCAGCGTCATCTCCTCGACCCCGGCCCCGGCTTCGCGCAGGCGCCTCAGCAAGGTCTCGACATCGGCCATGGCATCGAAGCCGAACACCAGCCAGCCGCCTTCGTCCTCGGCAACGCCGCCGAGCGCGACGCCCACGTCGGGATTGCTCAGGCGCAGGCGCAGGCTGTGGGTCGCAAACCGCCGCAGGAGCGCCTTGGTGCTGTCGAGCGCGACGATCCGGCCGTTCTTCAGCATTGCGATCCGGCCACACAGGGCTTGCGCTTCCTCGAGATAGTGCGTCGTCAGTACGATGGTGTGGCCGTCGCGATTGAGCTTGCGGATGAACTGCCACAACCCGTGCCTGAGCTCCACATCCACGCCGGCGGTCGGTTCGTCCAGCACGATCACCGGCGGCCGATGCACCAGCGCCTGCGCCACCAGCACACGGCGCTTCATTCCGCCGGAAAGCGCGCGCATGTTGGCATCGGCCTTGGGCAGCAGGTCGAGATGCCCAAGGATCTCGTCTATCCAGGCATCATTGCGGGCAAGGCCGAAATAGCCGGACTGGATCCGCAACAGCTCGCGCACGGTGAAGAAGGGGTCGAACACGAGTTCCTGGGGCACCACTCCGAGTTGCCGGCGTGCGCGCCGATAGTCGCTGCCGACATCATGGCCCATGATCTCGATCGAGCCCGACGTCGGGCGAGCGAGCCCCGCCATGACGGATATCAGGGTGGTCTTGCCGGCCCCATTGGGCCCCAGCAGGCCGAAGAACTCGCCCGGCATGACATCGAGACTCAGCTCGTGCAAGGCGCGCAGCGCGCCGTAGTGCTTCGAAACCGACCGGATCCGGATCGCGGCGGGGGCGCTCATCGACGGCCCGCCTCGCCCGGCTGGCATGCCGGGAGAAGAAGCGCAAGCCATGGGCCTGCATATAAACGGCTTGGCAAGATTACACCCGGCCCTCGTCGGTCGGGACGAGCTCGCGCACGCCGTAGAGCTCGGCCAGGCTCGCCAACGAGGCCGGCAGGCCGGTCACGGCCAGGCGGTGCCCGTGCGAACGCGCGCATCGCATCCAGTCGAACAAGAGCGCCAGCGCGGCCGAGTCGGCCTCGGTGAGCACCGACAGGTCAACGCGCAGATCGCCGGCGCGCGCACGCGCGCGGCCCTCGGCCAGGACCGGTGCGGCGGAGGCCATGGTCAATCGGCCCTGCGGCCGGAACACATCCCCGGTCTGCCCCATCAGGATCGGCCATCCGCCTCGCCGGTGACCACGGTGCCGGCTTCCAGAGACCGAATCAGCCCTTCGATGCCGCCGGTGCGGATCTGCTCCGCGAAATCGCCGCGATAGTTGGTCACCAGACTGACCCCGGCCACGAATATGTCGAAGATCTTCCAGCCATCGCCGCTGCGCTCCAGCACATAGTCGACCGCGATCGGCTGCGCCCCCGACTGCCGGATTTCGGACTGGACACGCACGGTGGTGTCGCCGGAACTCATCCTGAACGGCTTGAAGTGCACCGTCTGGTCCTTGTATTGCGTCAGCGCGTTCGAATAGATCCTGACCAAGAGACCATAGAAGCCGTCCACGAGGCGCTGCTGCTGATCCGGTGTCGCGCTGCGCCAGCTCTCGCGGCCCACGGCCAGCGACGTCATGCGCCGAAAGTTGAAATGCGGCTTCACCACCGCTTCGACCCGGGTCACCACGCTCTGCGGGTCGCCGCCGCGCAGTTTCGGGTCGGTCCGGATGATGTCGAGCACCTCGTCCGAAAGCTGTTGCACCAGCTCATCCGGCGCCGCCGCCTGGGCCTGCGCCGAGAACGAGATCAAAAGCGCTGCGAGACCCATCGCAAGACATGCAAAAATTTTCTTCATTCACAGTTTCTCCGTAGCCCGCCGACCAAGCCCATGGTCGGATACGGGTCAATTTTCCGGCGCGACAACATCCTTGGCAGCCTCACCGGCCGCTGGTGCGCCGGGCACCTCGTCGTCGTAATCGTCGTAATCCTCATATTCCATCGACACCTGCCCGTCGCTCACCTTGAAGCGCCGCTGCTGCAGGTAGAAGTCACGCGCAAACGTATAGCGATCGAGCGAACCGTGGGCCAGGGTCTTTTCGACCCCCAGGAGTGCGGCACGATTGTGGGTGATCCGCAGCGCCGTCATGCTGTTGCGGGTACGCACATGATCGACCCCCCAGACCTGATCGAACTGCAGATCGACCGGAAGCGCCCAGGCATCGCGCGTGGTACGCGGACCGAAGAACGGCAACACCACGAAGGGCCCCTCGCCCACGCCCCAGACCGCCAAGGTTTGGCCGAAGTCCTCGTCATGCTTGGGCAAACCCGCCTCGCTCGCGATGTCGAGCAAACCCCCGATGCCCCAGGTGGTGTTGAAGGCGAAACGCATCCAGTCGGAAACACCATCGGCGAACTTGCCCTGAAGCATGTTGTTCGCGCCGATCCACAGGTCGCCCAGATTGCCGAAAAAATTGCCGACCCCGATTTTGACCGGTCTGGGCGTCACCGTGTCATACACCCTGGCAAGCGGCCTGAAGGTGTACTTGTCTACGCGCTGATTGATCTTGAACATCGCCCGGTTGTAATCCTCGAAGGGATCGTCCGGGTTCTGCGGGTTGCTCGCGCAACCCGACAATACCAATGCCGAAACCAGCATACAGACGAACATCGAAACTCGCCTGCCCAGGCCGCCCGAAGAGCGGATCGAACGCGATGGACTCAGCATCATTCAGCCGCCTTGTTGAACATGAATTGCCCGATCAGTTTTTCCAGCACCACTGCCGACTGGCCGATCGGCAGGCCGTCGCCCCCCTTGAGCATCTCGTCGTCGGCGCCGGCATCCAGCCCGATGTACTGTTCGCCCAGCAGCCCCGAGGTGAGGATCGACGCGACGGTATCGCGCGGAAACTCGAAACGCTTGTCGAGATCCATGATGACCTGGGCCCGATAGCTTTCGATGTCGAGACGAATGTCGCTCACCCGTCCGACCACGACCCCGGCGCTCTTGACCGGTGCACGCACCTTGAGCCCGCCGATATTGTCGAATTGAACGCGGATCGGATAGGTTTCGGCAAAGTTCGCGCTCGACAGATTCCCCACCCGCAGCGACAGGAACAGCAAGGCTGCGGCACCGATCAACACGAACAGTCCCACCCACAGATCAAGGGTCGTCCGACTCATTTCTAGCCCCGAAACATGAAAGATGTAAGTACGAAATCCAGCGCGAGAATGGCCAGCGCGGAGCTCACGACGGTCCGGGTGATCGCACGCGACACCCCCTCGGCGGTCGGGGTGCAGTCGTAGCCCTCGAAGACCGCAATCAGCGACACCGCAACGCCAAAGACCACACTTTTGATCACCCCGTTCAACACGTCGTAGCGAAAATCGACGGCGGCCTGCATTTGCGACCAGAACGCACCGGCATCGACGCCGATGAACACCACGCCGATCAGCCAACCACCGACCACCCCCATGGTGGAGAAGATCGCCGCCAGGAAAGGCATCGAGATCACCCCCCCCCAGAAACGCGGCGCCACCACCCGGGCGATCGGACTCACGGCCATCATGTCCATCGCCTTGAGCTGCTCCGTGGTCTTCATGAGACCGATTTCGGCGGTGACGGCCGAGCCGGCCCGGCTCGCGAACAACAAGCCCGCGACCACCGGCCCGAGTTCGCGGGTCAGCGACAAGGCCACCAGCACGCCCAGCGCATCGCCCGACCCGAAGCGCTGCAGGGTTTCGTAGCCCTGCAGGCCAAGCACCATGCCCACGAACAATCCCGACACGATGATGATCAGCAGCGACAACACCCCGCTGAAATAGATCTCGCGAATGGTCAGATGCAGCCGCCGAAACGACTGCCCCGAATAAACCAGCAGCAACACCATGAAACGTGTGGCAAAGCCGAGGCGCCAGATGCCGTCGACAACGCTTGCGCCCAGCCGGCGCACGAACGAGACCGAGCGCCCCATCATCCGCGCCCCCCCAGCAATGCTTGCGCAATCGGCTCGGCCGGATAGTGAAAAGGCACCGGACCGTCGATTTCGGCATGCACGAACTGATGCACGAACGGGTCGGTGGAGGCGCGAATCTCGTCAGGAGACCCCGCGGCCACGATCCGCCCATCGGAGACGAAATACACGTAATCGACGATTTCGAGCGACTCGTGCACATCGTGCGTGACCAGGATCGAACTCGCGCCGAGCGCATCGTTCAGCCGCCGGATCAATTGTCCGACCACCCCCAGCGAGATCGGGTCCAGGCCGGCAAAGGGTTCGTCATACATGATCAACATCGGATCGAGCGCCACCGCCCGCGCCAGCGCCACGCGGCGCGCCATCCCCCCCGACAGCTCGGCTGGCATCAACGCACCCGCGCCGCGCAGTCCGACGGCATCGAGCTTCATCAGCACCAGGTCGCGCACAACCTCGGGCGGCAGATCGGTATGCTCACGCAACGGGAAAGCCACGTTGTCGTACACCGTCATATCGGTGAACAACGCGCCGAACTGGAACAGCATGCCCATGCGCCGGCGCAGGGCGTACAGGTCATTGCGCCCGAGGCGAGACAGATCGGAGCCGGCCACCCGCACCTCGCCTTGCGACGCGCGCAGCTGTCCACCGATCAGGCGTAGCAGCGTGGTCTTGCCACTGCCGCTGCCGCCCATGATCGCGACCACCTGCCCTCGCCTGACGGACAGGTCGATGCCCTTGAGGATGCTCCGCTCGCCATAGGCGAAATGGACATCCTTCAGGCAGACCAAGGGTTCGTCATGTGTGGGGTCAAAGCTCAAAGCGACTGATTCTCAATGGAGAAAAGCCCCGAAGTTTATCAGAGCAGGGCAGCAGGTTTACCATCGGGCGACCATTTCGCCCCCTCTGGTGCAAACAAATGTTGCGTTAAAGGAACGGATCGCGCGCCCTCGAGCCAGCGGTTTTCGAGCGCGTATCGACGCACCCACCGGGTCGAGGAGCCCGGCGGACTACCGACGGCAAAGGAGCTAGTGCGACGTTTTCGAGCCAGGAATACTACGCGCAACAACGGGCGCGCCCGGCGCATCGGCGCGCGATGGGCAGATGTCGCTCTGCTATACTCGTGGGCGCAGTGCCGTGCCATCTGCCACAAAATGCTGCAACAGTGTTGCGCATTGCGCGCATGCCCCCTTCGTCGCCCCCGGAATCATCGATGACCCCACTCTCGCCACAAGACCACTCCGACCAACGCGCAATCGACATGGCCCGCCGGGTACTGCGCATCGAATCGGATGCAGTGGCAACGCTCGCCGAGCGTATTGGCGCCGACTTTGTCCGCGCCGTCTGGTTGATCCTCGAGAGCGCGGGGCGCGTCATCGTCACCGGTATCGGCAAATCGGGCCACATCGGCCGCAAGCTCGCCGCAACGCTCGCGAGCACCGGCACCCCCGCCTATTTCGTGCACGCGGCAGAGGCCGCCCATGGCGACATGGGCATGATCACGCCGGCCGACATCGTCATCGCGCTGTCCAATTCGGGCACCAGCGAAGAGTTGCTGACCATCGTTCCGCTGGTCAAGCGCCAGGGCGCACGCCTGATCGCGATGACCGGCAACCCGGCCTCGGCGCTGGCACGCGAAGCCGACGTGCACCTCGACGCGGCGGTCGCGGAAGAAGCCTGCCCCCTCAACCTGGCCCCGACAGCAAGCACCACCGCGGCACTCGCCCTGGGAGACGCCCTTGCGGTGGCGGTGCTCGACGCGCGCGGCTTCAGCCCGGACGATTTCGCCCGCTCCCATCCGGGCGGGGCGCTCGGACGGCGTCTGCTCACCCATGTTCGCGACGTCATGCGCCCCGCCGACCGCGTGCCGGTGACCCGCGACGACGCGCAGGTCGGGGACGCGCTGCTTGCGATGACGCGCGGTGGACTGGGCATGACCGCCGTATCGAATCAGGCGGGCGCCATCGCGGGCATCTTTACCGATGGCGACTTACGCCGCTCGCTCGAACGCGGACTGGACCTGCGCAATCAGCGTATCGGCGACATCATGACGCGCAGCCCGCAAAGCATCGGTCCAGATGCGCTCGCCGTCGAAGCTGCCGAGATGATGGAAAGGCTGCGCATCAGCCAGCTTTTGGTGATCGCGCCGGACGGCACGCTCGCCGGCGCACTCAATACCCACGACCTCATGCAAGCCAAGGTGATCTGATGCTCGCACAACAACGCGCGGCGCGCGTCCGCCTGATGGGATTCGATGTCGATGGCGTCATGACCGACGGCAGCCTGTACTTCACGCCTGCGGGGGACGAGATCAAGGTTTTTTCCAGCCTCGACGGCCATGGCCTGAAGATGCTGCGCCAGGCTGGCATCGAAGTCGTGATCATCAGCGGGCGCAGTTCGCGCGCGCTCGAGCTTCGGGCCGAAAACCTCGGCATCGAGGAACTCTACATGGGGGTCGAGGACAAGCGCGCCTGCCTCTACGATCTGCTCGCGCGGCGGGGGCTCGATCCCGAGGACGCGGGCTACATGGGCGACGATGTCGTCGACCTGCCGATCCTGCGCGTCTGCGGCTTCTCCGCCACGCCCGCGGACGGGCACGATCTGGTCAAGCAGCATGTCCACCTGATCGCCCGCAAGGGCGGTGGCCAGGGTGCGGTACGCGAGATCTGCGATTTCATCCTCGAAGCGCAGGGGCGGCTGGATGGCCTCCACGCGGCCTATCTGGCCTGAGCGGTCGGCCCCGGCCCCGGTGTTCCCGAAACAGAACGATCCCTGATGCGCGCCTCCGCCGAAACCCTGTATCCGATCATCGTCCTGGCCGTCCTCGCCGGCGCGACGGTGTGGCTCGAGCGCACGACGCGTGAAGAAACCAGCACGAGCGCCGCCCGACCGATCGGCGACCCCGACTTCATTGCCGAGGGCGCCAGCCTGGTGAGCTTCGATGCAAGCGGCGCGCAAGCCTACAAGCTGGTCGCCAGTCTGATCACCCACTATCCGCGCATGGACCTCAGCCTGCTCGAAAACCCGCGCCTCGACATGCAGCAGGATGCCCGCAGGGCACGGGTCGAGGCGCTCAGCGGCGAAGTGCGCGCGCGCGGCGAGGAGGTCTTTCTCCAGGGCAACGTCAAGGTCTGGCGCGCGGGCATCGAGGGTGAAGCCGATCTCACCCTCACCACCGAAACGTTGACGGTCTGGCCCGACGAGCAGCGCGCCGCAAGCGACGATCCGGTGCTCATCACCCAGGGCAGCAATGTCGCGCACGGCAACGGGCTGCGAGCCGACAACCTGTTCGGCACCTTCGAGCTCCAGGGCCGGGCCTCGCTGCAGATGCAACCTCGTTCGAGGACTCCCCGATGAAACATCCAGTCGCCGCCATCGCGGTACTCGCCCTCGGACTCTGTATCGGCCCGAGCGCGCTTGCGGCGAAATCCGATCGCGAACAGCCGGTGAATATCGAGGCCGACCGCGTCATCGTCGACGACCGCAACAAGACCCACACTTTCGAAGGCGCGGTGATCCTGACCCAAGGCTCGCTCGAGATCAGGGGCGACAAGATGGTCGTCACCCAGGGCGCCGATGGCTTTCAGACCGGCGTCGCAACCGGATCTGCCAGCCGCCTGGCAAGTTTCCGGCAGCGGCGCGACGGCAGCGACGCCTTCATCGAAGGTGAGGCCGAGCGCATCGAGTACGACACCCGGGCAGAGCGTGCGCGGCTGTTCCGGCAGGCGCGCGTATCGTCCGCCGGCGACGTGGTCACCGGCGATTTCATCGAGTACGACGCCCTGACCGAGAAGTATTCGGCCACGAATACCTCGGGCGGCACCGGCGACAGCCGGGTTCGGGCAACCATCCAGCCGCGCAGTTCGGGAGAGGGCACGCGCTGAGCCGCGCGCCCAACCCGATGCCGGCGCAATCGCCGCGGCATTCCGGCAATCCCAAACCCAATACCCGCATCAAGCCACCGAGGAGGGAACATGTCATTTGAAAACATCGTCGTCGAAACGCGCGGACGTGTCGGCCTGATCACCATCAACCGGCCAAAGGCGATGAACGCGCTCAACGACAAGGTCGTCGATGAGATCGGCGCGGCACTCGACGGATTCGAGGCGAGCGAAGACATCGGCGCCATAGTCATCACCGGCTCGGAAAAGGCGTTTGCCGCCGGCGCCGACATCGGTGCGATGGCCCGGTTCTCGTACATGGATGCGTACAAGGGCGAATACATCACCCGCAACTGGGAACGCGTCAAGACCTGCCGCAAGCCGGTCATCGCCGCCGTCGCGGGTTATGCGCTTGGCGGAGGGTGCGAACTCGCGATGATGTGCGACATCATCATCGCGGCCGACAGCGCCCGTTTCGGCCAGCCCGAAGTCAAGCTCGGCGTACTGCCGGGCGCCGGCGGCACCCAACGCCTGCCGCGTGCCGTAGGCAAGGCCAAGGCGATGGACCTGTGTCTCACCGCCCGCATGATGGACGCAACCGAAGCCGAGCGCGCCGGACTCGTCTCACGGGTCGTGCCAGCCGATAGCCTGATCGATGAAGCGCTCGCCGCGGCAACCACGATCGCAAGCTACTCCTTGCCGGTGGTCATGATGATCAAGGAATCGATCGGCCGTGCCTTCGAGGGCGGACTGAACGAGGGCCTGCTGTTCGAGCGGCGCGTGTTTCACGCGAGCTTTGCGCTCGAGGACCAAAAGGAAGGCATGGCGGCTTTCGTCGAAAAGCGCAAACCTGCGTTCAAACACCGCTGACCTCTCCAGCCTGCCGGGCACCCCCGTTCCGGCAGGCATCCCCACCTCGCCCGCCCTGACAGATTCGCCCGCGACTACGACGCCGGGTCGGATCGATTCACTGATTTCACCTCTCCTCGCCTCACGAAATTTTATTGCAGCACCACAACAGTGCGAGCGACAAGAAAAACCTATCCAGGGTAACTTATCTGAAATGTTTTTCTTTTTGTTTCATACGCATGTATCGCCAATGATTCGGATTGTGCGACGCACCAAAAAATGCTTGACATGCAAAAACCGATGGCTACAATACGAAACATGCTGCATCGCACCATCAACAGGTAATAGGCGATGCGTCAAATTTAGTTCAATCGCCACGAGGAGATACAAATGACCGCAATTCCCGAACAATTCGCCGCCGCCAACAAGGCCAACATCGAAAACCTGCTGACCGTTGCGAACTCCGCGTTTGCCAACGTCGAGCGCCTGGCTGCCCTGAACCTGAACACGGCCCGCACGCTGCTCGAAGAGTCGCTCGCCAACACCAAGGCACTGCTCGGCGCCAAGGATGCCCAGGAACTGATCAGCCTGCAAAGCGCGCTGGTGCAGCCGCTGGTTGAAAAGGCCGTTGCCTACAACCGCAGCGTGTACGAAATCGCCTCGCAAGGCCAGGAAGAAGTTTCGAAGCTGTTCGAAGCCCAGATCGCTGAACTGAACAAGAACCTGACCGCTGCGCTCGACAAGGCCGCCAAGTCCGCTCCGGCTGGCTCCGATGTCGCCGTCGCCGCCGTCAAGTCGGCCATCGCAGCCGCCAACAGCGCCTACGACAGCGTCAACAAGGCCGCCAAGCAAGTCGCTGAAATCGCCGAAGCCAACGTCACCGCCGCAACCAACGCCACCGTGAAGGCCGTCGGTACCGCTGCCAAGACCGGCCCCAAGAAAGCTGCCTGATCGACTTCGAGGCTGCTGCAACGAAAAACCCCGCTGATGCGGGGTTTTTTTCGTCCTGCTCTTTGCTGACACCTGGAGCCAGCGCATGGCGTCGGGCCGCGATGCGCCCGGCAACCGCATCCACGCGCATCAAGCCTCGTCAATGGCACGACTGCAAGCCACAGCCACCGGCGGTCACGCCTCGCCGGATCCCGCCTTGCCCGCGTACTGGTGCGGAAAGAGTCGTCGCATTTCGGCTTCGATCCACGCCTCGGCCCGGGCGTTGATCGCCGCGGCATCCAACCCGGTCGTGTCGATCGCCGGCCCCACGCTGACCGTGATTTCGCCCGGCCTCTTGATGAACGCATTGCGTCGCCAGAAATCGCCGGCATTGTGTGCGACCGGCACCACCGGGGTGGCGGTCTTCTGGGCCAGCCAGGCTCCGCCCGGTTTGTAGCGGCGGTGCGCTCCCGGTGCAACGCGCGTACCCTCGGGAAAAACGACCACCCAGAATCCCTCTGCGAGCCGCCGCCGCCCCTGCTCCTCGACCTGCGACAAGGCATCCTTGCCCGCGCCCCGGTCGATGGCGACGATCGGTAGCTGCGCCAACGCCCAGCCGAAGAAAGGAACCCGCAGCAGCTCCCGCTTCAGCACGAAGCACAGGGGCGGAAAGATCAGTTGCAGGCCCATGGTCTCCCAGGCCGACTGGTGCTTGGACAGGATGACGGCGGGACCCGCCGGAATGTTCTCGCGCCCGACCACTCGGTAGCGAATACCCAGCAGATGCCACACGAACCACATGACGATATGCGTCCATGAGGTAATGATGCGGTAGCGCACATGTGGCGGCAGCGGAAAGGTCAGGAAGCTGAACAGCGCATAGGGGGGCGTCACCACCACCAGCACCAGCGCAAACAGAAAAGAACGGATGATGTCCACGGCGGTGCTCAGTCGATGAGGTCGGCAACCACGGCTGCCAGATCGGGGAAGATACGGGTTTCGGGCGGAAGCTCCGGACTGTCGCGCGTGGCCATCCCCTTGCCGGTCAGGACCAGGATCGGCTGGGCGCCGGCGGCGACGCTCGCCTGAACGTCGCGCAGACTGTCGCCCACCGACGGGACGCGCGCGAGATCGACGTTGAAGCGCTGGCCGATCTGCAGCAGCATGCCGGGATTCGGCTTGCGGCACGCGCAGGTCGAGTCGGCCGGGTGCGGGCAAAAGAAGATCGCGTCCAGCCGCCCGCCGACCCGGACAAGGCTCTTGAGCATCTTGTCGTTGATCGCATTGAGCGTGTCCATACCGAAAAGACCGCGCCCGATGCCGGACTGATTGGACGCGACCACCACCCGCCATCCCCATTGGTTGAGCAGGGCGATCGCCTCGAGTGCGCCGTCGATCGGGTGCCACTCTTCAGGCGACTTGATGAACTGCTCGGAGTCCTGATTGATCACCCCGTCGCGATCGAGAACGATGAGCTTCATGCTCCCCTCCGGATATCGGCCCCGAGCCGGCGGGCGACGTTGTCCCCGCCCCGCTCGACGCGCATGCTTACCCGCGCGGCGTCGGTCATTGCGCCGAGAGCCGCGAGATATCGGCCACCTGGTTCATCAGTGCCGCCAGCATCGTGAGCAGGCCCAGGCGATTGCGGCGAATGACCGGCTCGTCGGACATCACCATGACCGATTCGAAGAAACCATCCACGGCTTCGCGCAGGCCCGCCAGCACCCTCAGCGCCTCGGCGTAGTCGTCGTTGCCCATATGCGAACGCACCAGTGGCGCGACCTCGATCATCTGATGGAACAAGGCCTTCTCGGCATCTTCCTGGAGCAGCGCGACGTCCGGCTCGGGCAATGGTTCGTCGACCTTCTTGAGAATGTTGATGATTCGCTTGTTGGCCGCCGCCAGTGCGCTCGCCTCGGGCATCTGCTGAAAGGCCTGCACCGCATCTAGACGGGGCACCACCTGGTCGATCCGGGTCGGCCTCAGCGCGATCACCGCGTCGACCGCATCATGGGCATAGCCGCCGTCGCGCAACAGATTGCGCAGGCGTTCGAGCATGAAGTCGATCAAGCGGGGGGCAAAGTCGTCCGTCAGCAATCCGCTTCCGAAGCCCGACCGGCCCTCCTCGATCAAGACGGCGAGATCGAGAGGCAGCGGCGTTTCGCTCAGAATCCGCAACACTCCCAGCGCCGCCCGCCGCAAACCGAAGGGGTCGCGGTCGCCAGTGGGCACGTCACCGATGCCGAAAAAACCGATCAGCGATTCGAGTTTGTCGGCCAGGGCCACCGAGCAGGCCACGTTTCCGACCGGCAGCCGGTCACCCGCGAACCGCGGCAAATAGTGAGCCTCGATCGCGTCCGCCACGGTTTCGCCGATACCTTCGGCCAACGCGTAGTAACGCCCCATCACCCCCTGCAGATCGGGGAACTCCCCCACCATGTCAGTGAGCAGGTCGACCTTGGCAAGCAGGCCGGCCCGCTCGGCCAAGGCCGCATCGGCCCCCAGTTGGGCCGCGATGAAGCGGCTGAACGCCGCAATCCGCTGCACGCGGTCGCCGAGCGAGCCGAGCTTGTTGTGATACACCACGTTGCCGAGCTTGGCGATGCGCGCGCTCAGGCCGACCTTCTTGTCCTGCTCGAGAAAAAAGCGCGCATCCGCCAGGCGCGGGCGAACCACCCGCTGATTGCCCTCGATGATGTTCGACGGGTCGGAAACCCGCATGTTCGAAACGATCAGGAAGCGGTTCAGCAGCCGGCCGCCATCGTCGAACAAGGGAAAGTATTTCTGGTTGGCCCGCATCGTCAGGATCAGGCATTCCTGCGGCACTTCGAGATAGGCCGCTTCGAACTCGCCGACATAGACCGTCGGATGCTCGACCAGCGCACATACCTCGTCGAGAAGGTCGGAGAACTCGCCCAGAGCCGCGTTCTCGCCGCTGGCGGCCGCGCGCAGCTGCCGCTCGATTTCGGCACGCCGTGCGGCAAACTCGGGGATGACCTTGCCCTCCGCCAGCAAGGTCGGCTCATAGGCATCGGCCGTGGCGAGTTCGATCTCGCCCCGGCTCATGAAGCGGTGCCCCATGGTGGTCCGATCCGCGTCGAGTTCGAGCACGCGCCCCAGCACGACGCGGGCACCGTGCAGCATCGTGAGCTTGTGCACCGGCCGGACGAACTGCACCTCGCTCGAACCCCAGCGCATCAGCTTCGGAATCGGCAAGGCCTTGATCGCGTCCTGGACGATGTCGGCCAGAACAGCGTCGAGGCCGGCACCCGGTTCGGTGCGGGTATAGAACAAAGTCTCGCTCTTGCCATCCATGCGCCGCTCGAAACCAGCCACCGCATCGAGCGGGATGCCTTTGGACTGAAGCCTCTTGAGCAAGGCCGGGGTCGCCTCGCCAGCGGCATCCAGCGCAATCTGCACCGGCATGATCTTCTCCGTGACTTCCTGGGGCTGCGCCCGTTCGGCCACGCCCGCGACCGTGACCGCGAGCCGCCGCGGCGCCGCGAACCAGCGGAACGACTCGGTGGCCGGCGCCAGCCCGCGCGCGACGAGCCCGGCATGGATTCTTGTCGCGAATACCTCGCCAAGGCGCGGCAAGGCCTTGGGCGGGAGTTCTTCGGTCACCAGTTCGACCAGTAGCGTTGCGACCGACATCACGCGGCCTCCTTCGATGCGGCGGGTTGCTGCCGGCGCAGCATCGGAAAACCCAATGCCTCGCGCGCGGCGAAATAGGCTTGGGCGACTGCGCGCGAAAGATTGCGTATGCGCCCGATATAGGCCGCGCGCTCGGTGACCGATATCGCACCCCGGGCGTCGAGCAGGTTGAAGGTATGGCCGGCCTTCAGCACCATCTCGTAGGCCGGCAACGGCAGGCCTGCCTCGATGATGCGGCGGGCCTCCGATTCATAGCTGGTAAACAGCGAGAACAGGAATTCGACGTTCGAATGCTCGAAGTTGAATTTCGATTGCTCGACCTCGTTCTGGAAATAGACGTCTCCGTAACTCACCTGCGCACCATCGGGGTACACCGCCCAGACCAGGTCGTACACGTTGTCGACCCCTTGCAGGTACATGGCGAGACGCTCGAGTCCATAGGTGATCTCGCCCAGCACCGGCCTGCAGTCGAGCCCCCCTACCTGCTGGAAGTAGGTGAACTGGGTCACCTCCATGCCATCCAGCCAGACCTCCCACCCCAGCCCCCACGCACCCAGGGTCGGATTTTCCCAGTCATCCTCGACGAAGCGAATGTCGTGCACCAGCGGATCGATTCCCAGCGCACGCAACGAATCCAGGTACAGATCCTGGATGTCCGGCGGCGACGGCTTGAGCGCGACCTGGAACTGGTAGTAATGCTGCAAGCGATTGGGATTCTCGCCATAACGGCCGTCCTTGGGGCGGCGCGACGGCTGCACGTAGGCGGCATTCCAGGGCTCGGGGCCGATGGCGCGCAGGCAGGTGGCGGTGTGCGAAGTGCCCGCGCCCACTTCGAGGTCGATCGGCTGCATCAATACGCAACCCCGATCGGCCCAGAACTGCTGCAGGGTCAGTATGACTTGTTGAAACGTGGGTTTTGGCTTTGTCATGATTCCTGTCGACCTCGGGTCGAGCTTCGAATGCGCGGGACTCGGGATTTTACTGGCTTTCTCGCGTTCGGGCGACGACTGCGCAGCGTACCTGCGCATCACTCGACCGGTTCGGCTGAACGCCGCGGGGCCAAGACAAGCAGCCCGAGCGCGAACACGGCAAGCACCAACGCCGCCAGATCGCCCCACTGGCCATACGGCGTCATGCCCTGATGGCCTTGTACGCTCACGTGCAGCGCACCGCGCTCGAATTGCGGCAACACCCCGGTAACGCGTCCGTCCACCTGCACCACCGCGGTCATGCCGGTATTCGTCGCCCTCAGCATCGGCCGGCCACTCTCCATCGCCCGGGCCCGCGCGATCTGCAGGTGTTGCGGCTGGGCGAAAGATTCGCCGTACCAGGCCAGATTGGACAGATTCAGGAAGAGCGTCGCATCCGGCAGCCCCCCGATCAACTCGTGCCCGAACAAGTCCTCGTAGCAGATATTCACCGCTATGCGCTGGCCGGCAAGCCGCAACGGCGGCTGATCACTCGCGCCACGGGTCTGGTCCGACATCGGAATATCGGCGATCCGGTAGAACCAGCCGAAGAACGGCGGAAGATATTCGCCGAACGGCACCAAGTGGCGCTTGGAGTAGATCTGCTCCGGCGACGCCCCCAGGCTGATCGCGGAGTTGAAGATCCGCCCCGCCGCATCACGGGTGAACACCCCGAGCAGCAGATCGGCCCCAGCCGCGCGAACCGGCGCCGACAGGGTCGCGAGAAAATCGCCGGGCAGCTGGTCCGCCAGCATCGGCAGCGTGGTTTCGGGCAGCACCACGAGATCGGCCGACTGCGCGCGCACCAGATCGGCATTGATCGTGAACACTTCGGCGAGACTTTCCGGCGCCCATTTGAGCGCCTGACCGATATTCGTCTGTATCAGCGCAACCGACAACGGCGCCCCCACCGGGGCGGTCCAGTGAATCCTGGCCAGCGCCATCCCCCCTGCGCAGGACAGCGCCAGCAGCGCCAGACCGGCAAACAGCGCCGACCGGCCGCGTTGTACGGCGAGGCCGAGTACCGCCGCAAGCAGTGCCAGCACGAAACCAACGCCGTACACGCCGAGCACCGGAAAGAAACCTGCGAGTGGGCTGGGGGGCGTTTGCGAATATCCGATGGCCAACCACGGAAACCCGGTAAACAGCCGCCCGCGCAGCATCTCGGCCAGCGTCCACACCCCCGCGAACGCCAGCGCCCCCAGCCCGACCGAACGCGGCCTGAGCCGCACGAACAACCCCGCCGCAAGCGCCGGGAAAAGCGCCAGGTAAGCACAGAACAACGCAATCGCAAGCGCGGCCACCGGCGCCGACACACCGCCGTAACGGTTGAGGGCGATGAACAGCCACGAGATGCCGGCAAGGAAGCTCCCCATCCCCCACGCGAAGCCCAGACCGAATCCGGCACGCGGCTGCTCGACCCGCGCCGACAGATACACCAGCAGCGCGAGACTCAACAAACCCAGGGGATAGATTTCGAAGGGCGCGAACGCCAGCACCGAAGCAGCCCCGGCCACGAACGCGGCGAAGAGCCGCAAGCCCGCAGCCCGGCGACACGGGCGATCGGCCTTGGTCAACATGCGCGCGGCGGCACGCAGCTGGCCCCCCGGCCGCTGCCGGAATGGCGATGCATGGTCTTACACCTGATAATCCACGGTCGGCGGCCGAATCCGCTCCACCAGCAGCGTATAGACGCGCCGACTGTCCGCGCGCATCACCTGGAACCTGAGCCCGGCGAGCTCGACCGACTCGCCGCGCTTGGGCAACCTGCCGAGATGACGGATCACGAGACCGCCGACCGTATCGATCTCGTCGTCACTGAAGCTGGCATCGAAGGCCTCGTTGAAGTCCTCGATCTCGGTCGCGGCCTTCACCCGGTAGCGGCCGCTCTGATCCAGCCGGATGTTGTCGGCCGTCTCGTCGAAGTCGTATTCGTCCTCGATGTCGCCGACGACCTGCTCGAGCACGTCTTCGATCGTGACCAGCCCGGCCACGCCGCCGTACTCGTCCACCACGATCGCCATGTGATTGTGGCTGACGCGGAACTCGCGCAACAAAACGTTGAGACGCTTGGATTCGGGCACGAACACCGCCGGGCGGAGCATCTCCCTCAGATTGAATTCGCGCCCCGAGTAGTAGTGCAGCAGATCCTTGGCCAGGAATATGCCGACGATGTCGTCCTTGCTTTCATTGACCGCAGGAAACCTCGAATGCGCCGTTTCGACGACGAAATCAGCGATCTTCTCGATCGGGTCATCCAGATGCAGCACATCCATCTGGGCCCGGGGAACCATTACCTCGCGCACTTTCATGTCGGACATCTGCAACGCGCCCTCAATGATCGAAAGCGCATCGGGATCGATCAAGCTGCGGTCGCAAGCCGACCGCAGTTGCGCCAGGAGCTCTTCACGATCTTCAGGTTCGTGCGAGAGAAAGGCCGAGAGCCGCTCGAGTAAGGATGGTCTTGCCGGGGAACTGTCCATTGAACGTTTGTGGTTGTGGAGCCAGGGTTTGAGATCCTACTCGTCCGGTGCGTGGCCGCATACGGGCAGGATCCCAAATCCTGGCTCTTCTCGCATCCGCCGTCAGGCGTACGGGTCGCCGAACCCCAGCGTCGCGAGAATCTCCGCTTCGAGCGGTTCCATGATCGCGGCCTGCTCCGGCGACTCATGGTCGTAGCCCTGCAAATGCAGCATACCATGCACCACGAGGTGCGCGAAATGGGCTTCGAGGGGCTTGCCCTGTTCGGCGGCCTCGCGCGCCAGCACCGGCACGCAGATCACCAGATCGCCGCTGAACAGGTCGTCCTGCTTCGCCGACTTGTCCGACGCCGCAATCGCATCGTAGACGAAGGTGAGCACGTTGGTGGCGTAGTCCTTGCCCCGGTAATCGTGATTGAGGGCGCGGCCTTCGGCTTCATCCACCAGACGGATGGTGACATCGGCGACACCGGCCCGCAGGGCCGCGCGCGCCCACGTCCGTATGCGGTGCTTGCGCGGCGCCAGGTCGCGATCGTCGCCGGAAAGCGCCTTTTGTATCTTGAGATTGAGCAGTGGTTCGCGCTTCGCCACGCGCCTTGCTCGCTTCTTCGCAACCGGGCCAGCCTCCACATCCCTAGGCACCAGCCGCACATTGACCGCAGCGTCCGCATGCGACTCCACCCGCAACAACGCGTCCGGCTCGTCGCCGAGCAGCACGATCTCGAGACCTTGGCCGCCCCCGTCGGTAAGATACACGCCCACCCGGCGTCCATTGCCAAAATCGAACTCGAGAAGGTCCGCCTTGAGCTCGGTGGCCTTACCACGCTTGCCGATGCTGCTGATCCGGGTGTGCACCGCTTTTCGCGTCATATCGACGAGTCCTTAAGGGGCTGGGGGGGGGATTGGGGCGCCGCCGCGTCGAGCCTCGCACGCTCGTCATACGCTTCGACGATGCGCGCCACCAGCGGGTGGCGAACCACGTCTTCGCGCCCGAAGCGGGTGAATGCGATTCCGCGGACGTCCGCGAGCACTTCGCTGGCTTCGAGCAGACCGCTGCGTTGGCCGCGCGGCAAATCGACCTGGGTCACATCCCCGGTCACCACCGCCTTCGCACCGATGCCGATCCGGGTCAGGAACATCTTCATCTGCTCGGGCGTCGTGTTCTGCGCCTCGTCAAGAATGATGAACGCATGATTGAGCGTCCGCCCGCGCATGAACGCCAGCGGCGCGATCTCGATGCTGCCACGCTCGAACAACTTGCCGACCCGGTCGAAACCCATCAGGTCATAGAGCGCATCATAGAGCGGACGCAGGTACGGGTCGACCTTCTGGGCCAGATCTCCGGGCAAGAAACCGAGCCGCTCGCCAGCCTCCACGGCCGGCCGGGTCAGGATGATCCGCTCGACCAGCTCACGCTCGAACGCATCGACCGCGCTCGCAACCGCGAGATAGGTCTTGCCCGTTCCGGCCGGTCCGATCCCGAACGTCACATCGTGCGCCTGGATGTTGCTCAGGTATTCGGTCTGGCGTGGCGTGCGCCCGTGCAGTTCGGTCTTGCGGGTGAGCAGTGCCGGCGCGCTCGAATGCGCGCCCGGCAGATTCGAGAGTTCCACCAGGCCGAGCTGAACGTCATCGATCGTCAGGACTTCGTCCGCGTGCCCGTAGAACTCGCGCAGTGCGCGCGCCGCCAGCTGCGATTTGGCCGGTGGGCCGGTCACGGTGAAACGCTCACCCCTGCGCGAGATCGTTACGTCGAGGGCCGACTCGATCTGGCGCAGGTTCTCGTCGAGCACGCCGCACAGATTCGCCAGCCGGTGATTGTCGACCGGATCCATCACCACTTCGGTGATACGCGCCATTCAGGACTCCCTGACCAGGATTTCGCCGCGCAGGCTGTGCGGCGCCGCTGCGGTAATGGTGACATCGACAAACTCGCCGACCAGCCTGGGGCTGCCCGGAAAATTGACGATGCGGTTGTTGTCGGTGCGGCCTGCAAGCTCGTCCCCGCGCTTGCGCGACAGACCTTCGACCAGCACCCGCTCGACCCTGCCCACCATCGCCAGGCTGATCGCCTGCGACTGCTCGTCAATGCGTTTTTGCAGGCGCGCAAGCCACGCCAGCTTGGTCGCCTGCGGGACTGGATCGGGCAGATCGGCCGCCGGGGTCCCCGGCCTCGCACTGTAGACAAAACTGAACGAGGCATCGAAACCGACCTCGTCGATCAGACGCATGGTCCTCTCGAAATCCTCTTCGGTCTCGCCGGGAAAACCGACGATGAAATCCGACGACAGCGACAGATCGGGGCGCGCGGCGCGCAGTTTGCGCACCACCGACTTGAACTCGAGCACCGAATAACCGCGCTTCATCGCCGCCAGCACCCGATCGGACCCGGACTGCACCGGCAGATGCAGATGGCTCACCAGCTTGGGAAGCTTCGCATAGGCGTCGAATACCCGCTGTGTCATCTCGCGCGGATGCGAGGTGGTATAGCGCAGGCGGTCGATGCCGGGAAGCTCGGCAACGCACTCGAGCAAGAACGCGAAATCACCTGGCTCGCCCCCCTCGCGCGTGATCGCGCCGCGCCAGGCATTGACGTTCTGTCCCAGCAAGGTCACCTCCTTCACCCCCTGCTCCGCCAGCGTCGCCACCTCGACCAGGATGTCTTCCAGGGGCCGGGACACTTCCTCGCCACGGGTGTAGGGCACCACACAGAAGGTGCAGTACTTCGAACACCCTTCCATGATCGACACGAACGCGCTCGCGCCCTCGACCCGCGCCGGCGGCATGTGGTCGAACTTCTCGATCTCGGGAAACGAGATATCCACTTGCGACCGCCCGCTCGCCCGGCGCGCTTCGATCAACTGGGGCAGGCGATGCAGCGTCTGCGGCCCGAACACCACGTCGACATAAGGCGCACGTGCCACGATGGCCTCGCCCTCCTGGCTCGCGACGCACCCGCCGACGCCGATGATCAGATGCGGATTCTGCTGTTTCAGGTGCTTCACCCGCCCGAGATCATGGAACACCTTCTCTTGCGCCTTCTCGCGCACCGAGCAGGTGTTGAACAGGATCACATCGGCCTCGTCGGGATTGTCGGTCTGCTCCAGCGCTTCGCCCACCCCGAGCACATCCGCCATCTTGTCGGAGTCGTACTCGTTCATCTGGCAGCCGAAGGTGCGGATGTATAGTTTCTTCATCTGTTCGGTCAGGAAAAGTTGACGCAAAGTTCTCGTACCCGTTATATTAGCAGGCTTGTGGTGATGTAGCTCAGACGGTTAGAGCGATGGATTCATAACCCATAGGTCGGCGGTTCGATTCCGCCCATCACCACCAAAATTCAATTCAAAGAAGCCCGCCCTGCGCGGGCTTCTGCATTTCTGGGTAAAAGCAGAGCGTACTACCAAGGGTACTTTTTGGGGCGCGCCATGCCGCTCGCCCCGACACCCGACCCGGGTGGAGTCCTTCTGCCCGGGTACCAAATTTCACCAGACAAGCATCATTTTGCACCGCAACGGAGTAATCTAGCCCTGCAGGCGAATCTGGCGGACGAACCAGTGGCGCAAAGGTGCTGCAGACGTCCACGCCATATCGCACCGCAGCAGCCCGCACGGCATGGTGTGGGCGACGAATGATCCGGAGACCTCGATCTGATATACCGAAAGGGGTGAACAGTGGAAAGTTTCAAGGCAGATGTGGTGATCGTGGGCGCGGGCGGCGCGGGCTTGCGAGCTGCGATAGCCGTCGCCGAGGCCGACCCCGGCCTCGCGATCGCGCTGGTGTCCAAGGTTTATCCGATGCGCAGCCACACGGTCGCGGCCGAAGGCGGCTCGGCCGGCGTGGCACAGGCGCACGACAGCTTCGAGCACCATTTCAACGACACGGTTTCGGGCGGCGACTGGCTGTGCGAGCAGGACGTGGTCGAGTATTTCGTTGCGCAATGTCCGCAAGAAATGGTCCAGCTCGAACATTGGGGCTGTCCCTGGAGCCGCAAGCCCGATGGTCACGTGAATGTGCGGGCTTTCGGCGGCATGAAGATCGAACGCACCTGGTTCGCGGCCGACAAGACCGGCTTCCACATGCTCCACACCCTGTTCCAGACCTCGATCAAGTACCCGTCGATCAAGCGTTTTGACGAACACTTCTGTGCCGACCTCATCGTCGAGGACGGTCGGGCCCAAGGCGTGGTCGTGATCGGCATCGCATCGGGCGAATTCATGCTGATCGAAGCCGGCGCGGTGGTGTTCGCGACCGGTGGCGCGGGCCGGGTGTTTCGCGAGAATACCAACGGCGGCATCGTCACCGGCGACGGCATGGCGCTGGCCTACCGCCACGGCGTGCCGCTGCGCGACATGGAGTTCGTTCAATACCACCCGACCTGTATGCCCGGCACCGGCCTGCTGTTCACCGAGGCCTGTCGCGGTGAGGGCGGTTTTCTGCTCAACAAGGACGGTTACCGCTACCTGCAGGACTACGGCCTCGGGCCGGCCGAGCCGGTGCCACGCAACAAGGCCATGGAGCTCGGGCCGCGCGACCGGCTGAGCCAGGCTTTCTGGCACGAGCAGCAAAAGGGTCGCACCATCGAAGGCCCGCACGGCTCGGTCGTCCACCTCGACTTGCGCCACCTCGGCGAACGGAAGCTGCGCGAGCGCCTGCCGCAGATCTACGAGCTGGCCGAGGAGTTTCTCGGCGTCGATCCGGCCAAGACCCCCATCCCGGTGCGCCCGGCGGTGCATTACACGATGGGCGGCATCCTGGTCGACGGCAGCTGCGCCGCGCCGTTGCCGGGCCTGTATGCGGCCGGCGAATGCTCCAGCGTCGGGATTCACGGCGCAAACCGCCTCGGCTCGAACTCGCTGGCCGAGCTGTGCGTATTCGGCAAGGTGGCTGGCATCGAAGCGGCGCGCTTCGCCAGAACGGTCTCGCCAAGCGCTGCGGCGACGCTGCAGAAGCAGGCACAGGCCAGCGAACACCGGGCGCGCGCCATCGTGGCCAAGTCCGACGGTACCGAACGCATCGCGCACTTGCGCAAGGAGATGGCCGAGACCATGGAGCGCGGCTGCGGCATCTACCGTCTCGGCGACAGCATGCAGGCGACCTGTGACAAGCTCGACGAGTTGCGCCAGCGCTACAAGAACATCGGGATCGAGGACAAGTCCAGCGTCTGGAACAGCAACTGGCTGATGGCGATCGAGCTCGGGTTCCAGCTCGATGTCGCCCAGGCGATGGCGTACTCGGCCCTGAACCGCAAGGAATCCCGCGGCGCCCACCAGCGCCTGGACGGGTTCGAGCAGCGCGACGACGAGCACTATCTCAAACACACGCTTGCCCTCTTCGACGGCGACGGCCGACCGCGCATCGATTACAGCCCGGTCCGGATCACCAAGTCCCGGCCCGCGGTACGGGCCTACGGCGCCGCCGGCGAGCAGGCCGAGAAGGAGGCGCGTCATGGCTGACAAGACCATCACCGTCGAAGTGTTGCGCTATCGCCCGGAACAGGACCCGGCCCCGGAATTCCAGCGTTACCAGGTGCCGTTCAGCGACGACATGTCGGTATTGCAGGCACTCCTGTACATCAAGGACGAGCTGGACGAGACCCTGAGTTTTCGCTGGTCGTGCCGGATGGCCATTTGCGGCAGTTGCGGGATGATGATCAACGGCGACCCCAAGCTCTCGTGCAAGACCTTTCTGCGCGACATCCATCCCGCCACGGTCAGGGTCGAAGCCCTCAACCATTTCCCGATCGAACGCGATCTGGTCGTGGTCATGGATGACTTCATCGACAAGCTCGAACGCATCCAGCCCTACATCATCCCGGCCGAACCGCGCAGCCTCGACCAGGGCGCGTATCTGCAGACGCCGGCCCAGCTCGATAAATACGAGCAGTTCAGCTCGTGCATCAACTGCCTGCTGTGCTACGCGGCCTGTCCGCAGTACGGGCTCAACCCGACGTTCATCGGGCCGGGCGCGCTCGCGCTGCTCCACCGCTACAACGCCGACTCGCGCGACGGCGCAAGCGCGCAGCGCATGGAACTCGTGGCAGCCGAAGAAGGTGTGTTCAACTGCACCGCGGTGGGCTATTGCTCCGAAGTCTGTCCCAAGCACGTCGATCCGGCCAACGCGGTGAACCAGAACAAGACCACCGCCGCGGCCGACTATTTCGCGCGCTTTCTCAAGCCCAAGGGGAGTGGCAAATGAACAAGCGTCGTCCCTACGTACGGCCCATGACAGGCTGGTGGCGCAAGAACCCGTTCTTCATCGAGTACATGATTCACGAAGGCACGGCGCTGTTCGTCGCCGCCTATGCCCTGGTGTTGCTGGCGGGCCTGGTGTGCCTCGCACAGGGCGAGGCGGCCTGGAACGGCTGGCTGGGCGCGCTGCGGCATCCGCTGGCGATCCTGTTCCACCTCGTCACGCTCGCGATGCTGTCGTATCACAGCTGGACCTGGTTCAAGATCATGCCGAAGACCATGCCACCGGTCGTGCTCGGCGGCAGGAGGCTCCCGGCGGCGGCGATCACCGGCGGCGGGCTTGCCGCGGTGGCGCTGGCGAGCATCGCGGCGCTGGGCCTGGTCTGGGGGATGACGCGATGAGACGGCCGCTCAAGCGCTCCAATGCGCCGATCTTCTGGGGGCTGTTCGGCGCGGGCGGCATGCTCAGCGCCCTCCTCGGCCCGGTGCTGGTATTGATCACCGGCCTGGCGGTGCCGCTGGGCCTGCTCTTCGGATCCGACGCGATGAGTTACCAGAACATGCTCGCGTTCGCGCAGAACTGGCTCGGCAAGGCGTTCGCCTTTGCGGTCGTCTCGCTCTTCCTGTGGCACGCCGGGCACCGGATCTTCCACAGCCTGCACGACATCGGCATTCACGGCGGGCCGCTCGCGAAGCTGGTGTGCTACGGCGGCGCGCTGCTGGGCACACTGGTCGCGGCGTTTTCGCTGCTGTCGATCGGCTTCTGATCCGCTCATGCCGCGGCCGCTGGCCGGGCGCGGGTTCAACCGCCCGCCGACTTGATCGGCGGCGGGCACAACGGGAAGGCACCACCATGGCATTCACCCTGCAAATCCTGCTCATCCTGGCATGCCTGTTCTACGGCGCGCGCAAAGGCGGCATCGCGCTGGGTCTGCTCGGCGGCGTCGGCGTGGTCGCCCTGGTGTTCGTGTTCGGGCTCGCGCCCGGCAAGCCGCCGGTGGATGTGATGCTGACGATCGTCGCGGTGGTGGCGGCCTCGGCCACGCTGCAGGCATCCGGCGGGCTCGACGTGATGTTGCAGCTGGCCGAACGGGTGTTGCGGCGCAATCCGCGTTACGTGTCGCTCCTGGCCCCCTTCTCGACCTGCATCCTGACCATGCTGTGCGGCACCGGGCACGTGGTCTACACCATGTTGCCGATCATCTACGACGTGGCGATCAAGAATGGCATCCGCCCCGAGCGCCCGATGGCCGCCGCATCCATCGCCAGCCAGATGGGCATCATGGCCAGCCCGGTCTCGGTGGCGGTGGTGTCGCTGGTGGCCTTCCTGGCCAAGGCGCCCGATGGCAGCCCGATCATCGACTTCGTCACCTTGTTGTCGATCAGCATTCCCGCCACCCTCATCGGGGTGTTGATGGTCGGCCTCTTCAGCTGGTTCAGGGGCAAGGATCTGGACAAGGACGAAACCTTCCAGCAACTCATCGCCGACCCGGAGGTGCGCAAGTCGGTTTACGGCGACACCACCACCCTGCTCGACAAGGTGCTGTCGAAGGATCAATGGACCGCGATGTGGATCTTCGTCGGCGCGATCGCGGTCGTCGCCTTTCTCGGCGCGGTGCCGTCGCTGCGCCCGCTCGTGGCCGGCAAACCGCTGTCGATGGTGCTGACGATCCAGATGTTCATGCTGATGGCCGGCGCGCTGATCATCGTCATTACCAGGATCAACCCGGCGATGATCGCGAAGAACGAGGTGTTCCGCTCCGGCATGATCGCGGTGGTGGCCGTGTTCGGCGTGGCCTGGATGGCCGACACCGTGTTCGAAGCCAATCTGCCGGTGATCAAGACCGCGCTCGCGGACATCGTCACGACCCAGCCCTGGACCTATGCGCTGGCACTCCTGGTCGTCTCCAAACTGGTCAACTCGCAGGCCGCCGCGGTCAGCGCGATGGTGCCGCTGGCGCTGTCGATCGGCGTGCCGCCCGGCTACATCGTCGCGCTCGGTGCCGCCGCTTATGGCTACTACATCCTGCCGACCTATCCGAGCGATCTGGCCGCCATCCAGTTCGACCGCTCGGGAACCACCCGCATCGGCAAGTACGTCATCAACCACAGCTTCATCGCACCGGGTCTGATTGGCGTGTTCAGTTCATGCGTGTTCGGCTACATTCTCGCAACGGCACGCGGCCTGGTCTGAACGCAGCGGCGCTGCCCGCACGAAACGTTTTGGGAGAATGGCCGCGAGATGAGATTGCTGCTCGTCGAGGACGACCCGATGATCGGTGCAAGCGTGCAGCACGGTCTGCGCCAGGATGGCCATGCGGTCGACTGGGTACGCGACGGGCTGGCGGCCGAGCATGCGCTGCGCGACAACCCGTACACACTGATGCTGCTCGACCTCGGGCTGCCGCGCCGCGACGGCATCGAGGTGCTGACCCGGCTGCGCGCCAGCGGCAGCACACTGCCGGTGCTGGTGCTCACCGCCCGGGACGCGGTCAGCGACCGGGTGCGTGGCCTGGATGCGGGCGCCGACGACTACCTGGTCAAACCCTTCGACCTCGATGAACTCGCCGCCCGGATACGCGCGCTTGCGCGACGCCAGCTCGGCCAGGCCGAGCCCACGCTGCGGCGCGGCCGGCTGCAGCTCGATCCGGCCGCCCATTCGGTCAGCCTCGACGGCGAACCCGTCCACCTGTCGGCGCGGGAGTTCGTGCTGCTGAAAGTGTTGATGAACCAGGCCGGCAAGCCACTCTCGCGCACCCAGCTGGAAGAGCGCCTGTACGGCTGGGAAGAAGAGCCGGAAAGCAATGCGATCGAGGTACACATCCACGGCCTGCGGCGCAAGCTGGGCGCCGAGTGGATCCGCAACCTGCGCGGCGTCGGCTACTACGTGCCGGAGCAGGCATGACCTCGCTGCGCCGCCAGTTGCTGGTCACGCTGCTGGGCGCGATCCTCGCGGTCTTCCTGGTCACCGGCGCCGCCACCTACGTCATCGCCCGGGTCGAGATCGACGAAGTCATGGACTACCATCTGCGCCAGTTCGCGCTGTCGCTGCGCGATCAGAGTTTCGGCCGGCCCGTCGCCCCCATCGTCGCCCCCGAAGAAGCCTTCGATTTCGTGATCCAGATCTGGGACGGCCGGGGCATGCGCCTGTACCTCTCCCATCCGCACAGCGTGCTGCCCGACCTCGCCCAGTTCGGCTACACCACCGTGCGCACCAGCGACGGCGTATGGCGGGTGTTCTCGGTACCGCTGCTCGACCGCGTCATCCAGGTCGCCCAGCCGATGCGGGTGCGCAGCGGCATGGCGGCCAAGGCGGCGCTGGCGACGCTGACCCCGTTGGTGGTGATACTGCCGCTGGTGGGCGCCCTGATCTGGTATCTGGTCAGCCGCGGCCTACGCCCGCTCGACCGCCTCGCACGCGGCGTGCGCGCGCGCAGGCCCGACGCGCTCTCCCCGCTGCCGAGCGCAGGCGTACCGCAAGAGGCGCAACCCCTGGTCGAGGCGCTCAACGGCCTGCTGGGCCGCCTCGACCATGCGCTCTCGGCCCAGCGCGCCTTCGTGGCCGATGCCGCGCACGAACTGCGCACGCCGCTCACCGCGCTGCAGCTTCAGCTGCAACTCGCCGAACGCGCCGCCGACCCGCACGCCCGCCAGCAAGCGCTGACCGCGCTGCGCGGCGGCCTCGAACGCGCGATTCACCTGGTGAGTCAGTTGCTCACCCTGGCGCGCGCGGAACCGGGCAGTGGTGACGATCGCCCGGACGCACGATGCCCCCTCGCCGAGCAGGTGCGCGCGTCGCTGGGCGACTACGCCGCCCTCGCCGATGCGCGCGACATCGACCTCGGCGCCACGACGCTCGACGACGGCGCGCTGGTGGACTGCGAGGCGCCAGCGCTGCGCACGCTGATCGGCAATCTGATCGACAACGCGATCCGCTACACCCCACCCGGCGGGCGTGTCGACGTCGGCGTCGGCCGCGACGAAGGGTTCGCCTGGCTCGAAGTCGCCGATAGCGGCCCGGGCATTCCCGCGAGCGAACGCGGCCGGGTGCTGGACCGCTTCTATCGCCAACCCGGCCAGACCGAAACCGGCAGCGGCCTGGGGCTCGCAATCGTCAAGGCGATCGTCGAGCGGCATGCCGGCCGGCTGGTGCTGGATGAGTCGGAGCATGGCGGCTTGCGCGTGCGGGTGGAGCTTCCCGACGCGTCGCGCGCCACCGCTGCAGGCGCGGCGTCTTAAGTCTGGCTTAAGTCAAGCTGTCCTAGAGTGTCGCCACGGCGAGATTTCTCGCGTCACCCCAGGACAAGGAGCCCCGACATGAAAACCCAGGCAACCCGAATCTCAACCCTCGCGCTGGCCGTGGCACTCGCAGCCGGCGGCGGATTCGCGCTGGTGCGCGATGGCGTGGGCCGCGCCCACGCGGAACCGGCGCCGGCCGCGAGCATGGCCGCCCCCATTCCAGGCAGCGGCCCCGCGATGATCGCGATGCCCGATTTTCGCAGCATCGTCGCCCGCTACGGTCCCGCGGTCGTCAACATCAGCGTCGAAGGCACGGTCAAGACCAGCGCCCGCAACAGCACGCCGTTCGGCAACGCCGACCCGTCCGACCCCAACGATCCGCTGTCGCAGTTCTTCCGCCGCTTCGGTCCGCAATTCCAGATGCCCGAAGGCGAGCGCCCCAGCCGCGGCCAGGGCTCGGGCTTCATCGTCAGCGAAGACGGCATCATCCTGACCAACGCGCATGTGATCGCGGACGCCGAGACGGTCAAGGTCAAGCTGACCGACAAGCGCGAATTCACCGCCACCGTAGTCGGTCTCGACAAACCGACCGACGTGGCGGTACTCAAGATCGAGGCCGACAACCTGCCCACCGTACCGCTCGGCAACCCGGCCAGCGCCAGCGTCGGCGACTGGGTGCTGGCGATCGGCGCCCCGTTCGGTTTCGAGAACAGCGTCACCGCCGGCATCATCTCGGCGAAGTCGCGCTCACTGCCGTCGGAGGGCTACGTGCCGTTCATCCAGACCGACGTCGCGATCAACCCCGGCAACTCCGGCGGTCCGCTATTGAATCTGAACGGCGAAGTCGTCGGCATCAACTCGCAGATCTACTCGCGCTCGGGCGGCTACCAGGGTCTGTCGTTCGCGATTCCGATCGACGTGGCCGCCCAGATCAAGAACCAGCTGATCGAGCACGGGCGTGTGTCGCGCAGCCGCATCGGCGTCGCGATCCAGGGCGTCAACCAGGAGCTGGCCTTGTCGTTCGGCCTGGACAAGCCCAGCGGCGCATTGATCAGCAACGTCGAGAAGGACAGCCCGGCCGCGCGTGCCGGACTCGAAGCGGGTGACGTGATCCTCGAACTCAACGGCGAGCCGATCGCCGAATCGGCCGACCTGCCCCCGCGCGTCGCCGCCCTGAAACCGGGCAGCGAAGCCCGGCTCGCGGTATGGCGCAAGGGCGAGCGCCAGAACGTCAACGTGACGGTCGAGGAACGCGATGCCCAACTCGCCGCGGCCGATGCCGGCCAGGCCGCCGAACCGGGTCGCCTGGGTGTGGCCGTGCGCCCGCTCACCGTCGATGAGCAGAAGCAACTGGCGAGCGCAGGCGGCCTGCTGGTGCTCGAATCGGGCGGCGCGGCCGCACGCGCGGGTATTCGCGAGGGCGACCTGATCCTGTCGCTGAACGGCAAGCCGATCGAGAACGTCGACCAGTTGAAGGATCTGGTGCGCGACGCGGGCAAGCATGTCGCCATCCTGGTCCAGCGCAAGGATGCGCGCATATTCATCCCGATCGAGCTCGGCTGAACATCCGACCCATGACGGCGGCCCGCGATGCGATCGCGGGCCGTGCAGCGCAATCAGGAGGCATACCATGATCACCATTCGATGCAAGGACCCGGTGTTGCAGAGCTTCCTGGCCGCGGCGGCGATCGCGTTCGCGCTGGCGGCCAACGTGGTATCGACCCTGCCGGAAGACGACGGCCCGACCGTCGTCGTGTCGAGCGACGAGTATCCGCGGCACGAATGACGCTCTCCCTCCGTCGATGCCCCGCGTCTTGCCGCCGTGCGCGCAGCGCAGGCCGTTGCCGCAAGCCGCGAGCCCGGCTCCGGTTTATAATTTTGCGGATCGGAACTTCGCAAAATCATAAGCCTGAAGGGGACGTCCACCATGACATCGACAAACAAGCGCAACCTCAGCGCATTGCGGGCAAGTCTCAAACACGAGGACGCCGCACTCGAAAATCGCCTGCCCGCCGCGAACACGCTTGCCCGTATCGAATCAAACACGACGCCCGCCACCACCACGGCACCCGATGCAGGCACAGCGCCCACGGCGGCGGCCCGGTCCGGCGCGAAGCCCGCCGCGCGGCGGGCCGCCGGCCCATCCGGATCACGCCCGGCCGCGCCGGCGGTCAAGCCAGCGGGAGCAACGGTAGCGGCCAAACCGGTCGCGAAAGCGGCGGCGAAGACCGTCGCAAAGCCTGCCGCGCCGAAACCCGTCAAAACAGGCGCCACCGCAGGTGCAGGCAAGCCGGCCGCCAAACCCCGCGCCACCTCCAGGCCGGCGGCGACGGCGAAACCAAGCAGCGCAACTGCCGCCGGGTCCGACCAGAACATGCCCGCCAAGGCCGATCGCCCCAGGCAAACGACGCAAGCCGTGAAGAATACGGCTTCGAAATCGGCCGGCAAGAAGGCCAAGGCCGACAAACTCGTCAAAGATACGTTCGAGATGCCGCGCAGCGAGCGGGCGCAGCTCAAGTCACTGCGTGCCGCGCTCGCCGCCAAGGGCGTGGAGTGCACCAAATCGGGTCTGCTGCGGGCCGGCCTGGCGGCACTGCTCCGGCTCGATGGAGCGGCCCTGAGCGCCGTGGCGCAGGCATTCGCCAGGCCGCCGAAAGCCAGGGGCGGCAAGAAAGCTTGAGCACCGACGGGGCCCGGCAAGCGCCGCCCCCGCGAGCGGCTCAGTATTCGTCCGGCACGTACATTTCGGGTGGTACCGGCCCACGGATGTAGTCCGGGTTCTTGATCCGCGCCGGTAGCTGGACCGGGTCGCGCGGCACCTCGTCGTACGGAATCTGGCTCAGCAGATGCCGGATGCAGTTCAAGCGCGCGCGCTTCTTGTCCACCGCCCAGACGATCCACCACGGCGCGTCGGGAACATGGGTGCGCTCGAGCATGTTCTCCTTGGCCTTGGTGTATTGCTCCCACAGCCGGCGTGACTCCAGATCCATCGGCGAGAGCTTCCACTGCTTGAGCGGATCGTGGATGCGCATCATGAAGCGCAGATGCTGTTCTTCATCGGTGATCGAGAACCAGTACTTGATCAGGATGATGCCGGAGCGCACCAGCATCTTCTCGAACTCGGTCACGTCGCGAAAGAACGCCTCGTATTCGTCGTCCGAGCAGAAACCCATCACTTTCTCGACCCCGGCGCGGTTGTACCAGCTGCGGTCGAACAGCACGATTTCGCCGGCGGCCGGCAGGTGCGCGACGTAGCGCTGGAAATACCACTGGGTGCGCTCGCGCTCGCTGGGCGCCGGCAGGGCTGCCACCCGGCACACGCGCGGATTCATGCGCTGGGTGATGCGCTTGATCGCCCCCCCCTTGCCGGCCGCGTCGCGCCCCTCGAACAGCACCACCACCTTGAGCTTCTTGTGGATCACCCAGTCCTGGAGCTTGACGAGTTCGCCCTGCAGGCGGAACAGCTCGCGAAAATAAAAGCGGCGATCGAGCGACTGATTGTCCTGGCTCGATGTCTCGCCGATCTCGGACAGGAAGTCGTCCATCCGGTCGTCGTCGATCTCCATCTCGAGCTCCTCGTCGAAGCTGTCATGGAGTTCCGCGAGAATGTGGCGATTGATGTCGTGCAGTTTCTGGTTGTCCATGGATTAGGCTCGGTGGCGGCAAACATGATCGGCAGCGGATGATTGTCCCGTGGCCATATTTCATCTTCATGACATCGCGTGCCGGCCCCGAGCCCCAGCTTTGCAGCGTGGAATCAGCGCAGACGGAAATCGACGCTCTCCGGCCGTCCGGGCAGGTTCAGCCGCGACGCTGCCGGCGCGCTCTCGGCGATGAGCACTCCGCCACGGATCACCGCGAGCCGATTGGCGCGCAGGCGGATCGCCTCGACCGGGTCGCGCGCATCGAGCAACACCATGTCGGCACGCTTGCCCGGGGCGATGCCGTAGTCGGCGAGCCCCAGGATGCGCGCGGGGATTTCGGTCACCGCGGCGAAGCACGCCCGCATCGCGTCCTGCCCGGTCATCTGCGCGACATGCAGCCCCATGTGCGCCACCTCGAGCATGTCGCCACTGCCCAGGCCGTACCAGGGATCCATCACACAGTCCTGGCCGAACGCCACCGGTATGCCGGCCGCGAGCAACTCCGGAACACGGGTCATGCCGCGCCGCCTGGGGTAAGTGTCGTGCCGTCCCTGCAAGGTGATGTTGATCAGCGGATTGGCGATCACGGCGACGCCGGCCTCGCGGATCAACGGGATCAGCTTGGACACATAGTAGTTGTCCATCGAGTGCATCGAGGTCAGGTGCGAGCCGGCCACCCGCCCGGCCAGACCCAGCCGCCGGGTTTGTGCCGCCAGGGTCTCGATATGGCGCGACAGCGGATCGTCCGACTCGTCGCAATGCATGTCGACCATCAGGCCGCGCTCGGCTGCCAGTTCGGCGAGTATGCGCACCGACTCGGCCCCGTCGGCCATCGTCGGCTCGAAATGCGGGATTCCGCCAACCACGTCCACACCCATGTCGAGCGCCCGCTCGAGGTTGTCGAGCGCCCCCTCGGTGCGCAGGATGCCATCCTGCGGAAACGCCACCAACTGCAGATCGATCCATGGCCTGACCTGCTCGCGCACTTCCAGCAGCGCCTCGACCGCCAGCAGGCGCCGATCGCACACATCGACATGCGAGCGGATCGCGAGCAGACCGCGCCCGACCGCCCAATCGCAGTACGCGAGCGCGCGCGCGACGATCGCCTCGCGGGTCAGCAAGGGTTTCAACTCGCCCCACAACGCGATGCCCTCGAGCAGGGTGCCCGACTGGTTCACCCGCGGCATGCCATACGACAGGGTCGAGTCCATGTGGAAGTGCGCGTCGACGAAGGGCGGGCTGAGCAGGCGTCCGCCGGCATCGATCAGGCGCGCCGCCGCAGCCTCGAGCGCCGGCTCGACCGCATGGATGCGTCCGGCGACGACGCCGACGTCGATCGCCGCGCGCCCGTCGGGCAGATTGCAGTTGCGGATCAGCAGGTCGAACATGGCTTCACTCCCGGGTGAGCCGCGTCAGCGCTCGCCCTTGCGGTAGGGTTTCATCAGCGCCTGCGGATACGCGGCGCGGCGCGCCATCACCACCAGCGCCAGGATCGACAGAATGTAGGGCAACATCAGGTAGATCTGATAAGGCACCACGATCGGCAGGATATCGCCGGCCTGCTGCATGCGCAGTTGCAGCGCGTCGAACGCGGCGAACAGGACCGCGCCCAGCAAGGCCTTGCCGGGCCGCCAGGACGCGAACACGACCAGCGCGACGCACACCCAGCCACGCCCATTCACCATGTTGAAGAAGAACGCATTGAACGCCGACAGGGTCAGGAAGCTGCCGGCCAGCGCCATGAGCACCGAACCCGCCATGACCGCGCCGGTGCGCACCGCGACCACGTTCAGGCCCTGCGCCTCGGCAGCGGACGGATTCTCGCCGACCATGCGCACGGCCAGGCCCACCGGGGTGCGATACAAGGCATACGCCACCACGGGCACCGCCCCCAGTGCAAGCAGCGTGAGTGCGGTCTGCGCGCCGATCACCGGACCGATCAGCGGCAGCCCCGCCAGCGCGGCGAGCGGCTGGAACGGCTCGATCGTCGGCGGCGTGGTCACGGTGGGCAGCAACACCCGGTAGGCATACGCCGAGAGGCTGGTCGCAAGCAGGGTCAGACCCAGGCCGGCAACGTGTTGCGACACCCCCAGCCATACGGTGAACAACGCGTGCACGAGGCCCAGCGACGCGCCGGTGAGCCCGGCGACCGCGACGCCGGTCCACAACCCGGCCCCCAGCCACACCGCCAGCCAGCCGGTGAATGCCCCGGCGACCATGATGCCCTCGATGCCGAGATTGAGCACCCCGGCGCGCTCGCACAACAACACCCCCAGCGTACCGAGGATGAGCGGTGTCGCGATGCGCAGCGTCGCGACCCAGAAGGGCGCCGACGCGATGATGTCGAAGAACTCGCTCACGCGCGCCCCCAGCGCACCCGGTAACGGGTAAACAGGGTCGCCACCAGCATCGACAGCAGGGCCGTCGCGACGATGACATCCGAAATGTAGTTGGGCACCCCGACCGCCCGGCTCATGCTGTCGGCACCGACCAGCGTGCCCGCGACGAACAGCGCCGACACGATCACGCCGACCGGATGCAGGCCGGCCAGCATCGCGATCACGATGCCGGTGTAGCCATAGCCGGGCGACATGTCGAGGGTGACGTAGCCGGTCCGGCCGGCGACTTCGCCCAGACCCGCCAGCCCGGCCAGCGCCCCCGAGATCAACGCGCAGGCCAGCACCACCCGGCGCACCGGCAGGCCCGCGAAGGCCGCGCCACGCGCATTGGCGCCCACCGCCCGCATCTGCAGGCCAAACGTGGTGAAGCGCTGCACGACCCACAGCAACACCGCCAGCACGCACGCCAGCAGCAAGCCGCTGTGCACCCGGCTGCGCTCCATCAGGCGCGAGAATTCGTGCGCGGGGTCGAGCGCCACCGACTGCGGCCAGCCCATCGCGAGCGGATCCTTCATCGGCCCGTCGAGCATCATCGACACGAACAGCAGCGCAATGAAGTTGAGCAGCAAGGTCGTCACCACCTCGTCGACCCCGAGGCGAATCTTGAGCACTGCCGGCCCGAGCAGCAGCAGCGCGCCCGCCAGCGCCCCGCCCAGCATCATCGTCGCGAACACCAGCCCGGCCGGCAGGTTCGACAATGCGGCCCCCTGCCCGCCGATCGCCACCGCCGCGAGCGCCCCCATGTAAAGCTGCCCTTCGGCGCCGATGTTGTAGAAATGGGCGCGAAACGAAATCGCCGCGGCCAGGCCGGTCAGGATCAGCGGGGTTGCGCGGGTCAGCGTTTCGGAAATCGCGAAGCGCGACCCGAACGCCCCCTCGAACAGCAGTGCGTAGGTACGCCCCACCGGAGCCCCCGCCCAGGCCACCAGCAGCGCGCAGACCAGCAGCGTGAACAGGATCGCGCCAAAAGGCGCCGCCAGCATCGCGGCGCGCGACGGGTTGGTGCGCGCCTCAAGCCGCATCGGACGCCTCCAGCGTTTCGCCGGCAGGATTGCCGGCCATGGCCAGCCCGATCGCGGCGAGCGTCCATTGCTCGACCGGCCGCACCGCGCCGAGCGCCCCCTTGTACATCACCGCCACCCGGTCGGCGATCGCGAAAATCTCGTCGAGATCCTCCGAAATGATCAGGATCGCCGCACCGTGCCCGGCCGCCGCCAGCAGCTTGCCATGAATGCCGGCGACCGCGCCGACGTCCAGCCCCCAGGTCGGCTGGTTGGCAACGATCAGAACCGGCGGCGCACCGGCTGCGACCTGGTCCCCCACCGACAGCGCCCGCCCCAGGATCAGCTTCTGCATGTTGCCGCCGGACAGCGAACGCGTCGGCACGTCGATGCCCGACAGACGCACATCATGGGTTTCGACCAGCGCGCGCGCGAAGCGCCGCGCCGGGCCGCGCCGGATCCAGCCCAGGCGTGAAAACGCTGGCGTATGCAGGCGCTCCGACACCGCGTTTTCCCACACCGGCAGGTCGCCGATCACGCCCACCGCATGCCGATCCTCCGGCACGCGCGCGACCCTGCGCGCAACCCAGGCGCGCGGGTCGGCCACCATGCGCTCGCCGCCGATCGCGACGGCGCCTTCGCTCGCGGCCACAACGCCGCAGCACAGATCCGCGAGCGCCTCCTGTCCGTTGCCCGAAACACCGGCGATCGCGACGATCTCGCCGGCCCGCACCGCCAGGCTTACGTCGTTCAGCGAACCCTGTCCGCGCACCCTGGGGGTGAACACGTTTTCGAGCTGGAGCACGACCGCGCCCGCCGCCCGCCGCACCCTGACCGGGCGCTCTACCACCCGGCCGACCATCAGTTCGGCCAGGCGGTCGCGACCGATGCCCGCCGCCGGCACCTCGGCCACCAGTTTGCCGCCGCGCAGGACCGCGACCCGGTTCGACACCCTCAGGACTTCGTCGAGCTTGTGGCTGATGAAGATCAGCGACAAACCCTGCCGGACAAGCTCGCCCAGCGTGGCGAAGAGGCGCTCGCTCTCCTGCGGCGTCAGCACCGCCGTGGGCTCGTCGAGGATGAGGATGCGCGCGCCACGGTACAAGGCCTTGAGAATCTCGACCCGCTGGCGCTCGCCGACCGAGAGGCCGCCCACCCGCGCGTCGGGATCGACCTCCAGCCCGAAACGCGACGCGGTCGCGAGCAAGCGGCCGCGCGCCGCGCGCCGCCGCGAGAACGGCTGCCACAGCGGCTCGGTCCCGAGCATGACGTTGTCGAGCACCGAAAGATTGTCGGCAAGGGTGAAATGCTGGTGGACCATGCCGACGCCGGCAGCAAGCGCCGCGGCCGGATCCCCTGGCGGCAGGGGCTTGCCGAACACCTCGATACAGCCCGCGTCGGCCACGTAGTGACCGAACAGGATGCTCATCAAGGTGCTCTTGCCGGCCCCGTTCTCGCCCAGCAGGGCGAGCACCTCGGCGGCCCGCAGTTCGAGCGAGACCGCATCGTTCGCGAGCAGCGACCCGAAACGCTTGGTGATGCCTGACAGGCGCAGGACGACGCTGGCGTCGGTCATGGGTTCCGGCGCGGCTCAGTTCGACTTCGGCTCGCTGTCGTTCACCTCGACCTTGAGCGTGCCCGCGCGAATGGCCGCCTCCGCGGCCGTGACCTTGTCGACCAGCTCCGCCGGCACCTTGGCCGCGAAGGTGCCCAGATCGGAAACCTCGGACCCCTTGAACTCCATGGTCGAATACTTGCCGTAGTCCTCGGCGGCGAACTTGCCCACCCTGACCGCGGCCAGCGCCGCCTCGATGGTCGGTTCCATGTTCCACAACGCCGACACCACCACCGTGTCCGGGTACTGCGGCTGGGTGTCGATCACGTTGCCGATCGCGAGCACGCCCCGCTCCTTGGCCGCGTCGGAGACGCCGAAGCGCTCGGCGTACATCACGTCGGCGCCGCTGTCGATCATCGCGAACGCCGCCTCCTTGGCCTTCGGAGGATCGAACCACGAACCGATGAAACTGACCGTGAACTTGGTGTCGGGATTGACCGCCCTGGCCCCTTCCATGAACGCGTGCATTAGGCGATTGACCTCGGGAATGGGGTAGCCGCCGACCATGCCGATCTTGCCCGACTTGGTCAGCCCGCCGGCATACATTCCGGTGAGGTATGCCGGCTCCTGGATGTAATTGTCGAACACCGAGAAATTGGGCGCCTGCGGCTTGCCCGATGAACCGAGCAGAAAGGCGACCTCGGGGTAGTCCTTGGCGACCCTGCGCGCCGCCTGCTCGACCGCGAAGGCTTCGCCGACCACGAGCGCGTTGCCCGATTCGGCGTATTGACGCATCACCCGCTCGTAGTCGGCGTTGGTGACGTTCTCGGAGAAAACATAGTCCACCTCGCCGCGCGCCTTGGCCGCCTCGAGTGCCTTGTGGATGCGCGAAACCCACTGCTGCTCGACCGGAACGGTGTAGATGGCCGCGACCTTGATCTTGTCGGCGGCGGTCGCCGTGATCGGAAAGACAGCGCCGAGCGCGAACGCGATGCTCGACGTCATCAGCAGCCGACGGGTGAGATTGGTCATGCTTTACTCCTCATGGTGAAAGTCGATTCTTGCCAGATGGCCGGGATCATAATCAAAAGCACTTCGCGTGCCACGCGCAAACGCTCGCGCCCCGCCGCCGGGCCAGGTCGAGGGCGGGCGTCTCTGCCGCACGGCCACGCCCGAAACACACGTCGGCTTGTGATTATATGCACCAAACCGGCGCACGCCCCCGGCGCACGGCGCGCCCGCGGTCAGAACACCGACAGGCCGGTGCGCGCGACGAACATCTCGAGCGCCTTCATGCCGAGCTGGGAGTTGCCGGTTTCGTCGAGCCCGGGCGACCACACGCACATCGACAAAGTGTCGGGCACGACCGCGACGATCCCGCCGCCGACGCCGCTCTTGCACGGCATGCCGATGCGGAACGCGAACTCACCGGCGGCGTCGTAGGTGCCGCAGGTCAGCATCAGCGCGTTGAGCCGCCGGGCCTGGCGCTCGGTCACCACGGCGCTGCCATCCAGCGGATGCAAGCCATCGTTGCACAGATAGCCGGCGGCGCGCGCCAGCTGCACGCAGTTCATCGCCACCGAGCACTGGCGAAAGTAGAGATTCAGCACCGGCGCCACGTCATTGTCGATCTTGCCGAAGCTCTTCATGAAGTTGGCCAGCGCGATGTTGCGATACCCGCTCGCGGCCTCGGACGCCGCCACCTCCTCGTCGAAGGCAAGCGCCTCGCCGCACAGGCTCGACAGCAATTCGAGCGTCTCGACGCAACTATCGGCACAGCGGCTCACCAGCCGGTCGGCCACGGCGATGGCGCCGGCATTGATGAAGGGGTTGCGCGGCACGCCGTGCTCGGACTCCAGCTGCACCAGCGAGTTGAAGGGGTTGCCCGACGGCTCGCGCCCGATGCGTTCCCACAGACCTTCGCCCAGATGGCGCATCCCCAGCGTGAGCGCGAAGAGCTTGACGATGCTCTGGATCGAAAACGGCGTCTTGGCGTCGCCCGCCGAATACTCCGCACCCTCGCGGGTGCGCAGCGCGATACCCAGCTGATACGGCGAAACGCGCGCCAGCGCGGGGATGTAGCACGCCACCTTGCCGGCACCGAGCTCGGGCTCGAGGGTGGTGACGATATCGTCGAGAATCGGTTGAAAATCCATCATGTCGGCAGGCCAATGGTCGGAATCGGAGACAGGGAGCATACCGCGAAACGGCACGGCCGGCCGGCGCGAGCGTCGCCGCGCGCCAGCCCGCCGCCCGGGACGGGGATCATTCCACCCGGGTGCGGCGCGCGCCCTGGGCGACGCTCATTGCTGCGGCGGCGCGGCCGGCGCCCCCGCTTCGCCCGCCGCGAACAAGGGCGCGAGGTCCTTGCCGTTCACGGTCAGTTCGCCCTCGCTGTTCGCGACCACGGCGAAGCGATGCAACACCGCGCCATCCGCGCGCTTCTCTTCGATGCCGGCCAGTTTCACCACCGCCGCGCCGGCGAGCATGTTCTTGCGCTCCTGCTCGTCGACCGTGCCGGCCATCCAATTGACGATCGCGTCGAGATTGCGCACCTCGATGTCGGCCGTCAGGCGCGCCAATGGAAACCCGTCCGGCGTCCTGGGCGCCTCCGCCAGCGCGATGCCGCTGACCAGCAAGCCGCCGATCGGCATGTCGAGGCTGATCTTCTTGATGTTGAGGCGCGCCGCGTTCGCCGCCAGCGTCATGATCGCGTGCATCGGATCGGCCTCGCTCTCGAACGCGCCGGCGAGCAAGGCGCCGACCGGCAGGCCGGTCAGGCCGAGATCCAGCGCGGCCGCACGCGGCAACACCTCGGGGGGCACCTCCGGCGCGCCGCCGAAGCCGTCATGCGCGTACTCGAGGTTGAGCGCCGCCGAAGGTGTGTCGAGCGCAGACAGCGCCAGGCGCATCGTCATCGAATCCAGGCTCGCGGGCGGCTCGCCGGCCGCCACCACGCGTGTGCCGGTCGTCGCGAGCCTGAGCTCGATGCCACCGACCAGCTGGTTCAGCAGGCCGGGCCAGTGATCCGGCGACTGCGGCTGGTCCATGAAGAATCCCGCGGCGAGATCGACGATGGTCGCGATCGCCAGGCGGTCGACCGAGAAGTCCCAATCCAGGCTGGCCATCGCGACCTCGTTGCCTTCGCCGCGGAAGCCCAAGCCCTTGACCTTGTAGCTCGCCCCCAGATCACGCTGCAGCGCCGCCCCCGGCGACGGGGACACGAATCCCGACGCCGACAGCTCCGCGAGCCTGAACTCGTCGGCGGCATTGGTCGCGCCGATCTCGATGTCGGACAGCACCATTTCGCCCTTGGCGCTGCCGCTGGCGGCGAGGAAATCCTCGACCAGCGACCGCGGCGTGGTCTCCGGCGGCAGATCGCCCTCGCCCGCCAGCAGCGCCGCGAGCGCGTCGCTGCTCCTGCCGAGCGCCACCAGGTCCATGTCGGCATAGTCGGCCGAAAGCCGGATGCCGCCCAGCCTGCCGATCGTGTCGCCGGCCGGCGTCTGGCGCCGCCAGTCCGCGAGGGTGAAGCGCAGGGGGCCGGCCCAGCGTCCATTGGCATCGGCGCTCAGGTTGAGGGCCGCCTGGACCTTCTTCACGCTCACCTGGCCGGCCTCGGCCGCGTCGCCTTCGAACAACGCCATGCCGGTCGGCATGCCCAGCGCCAGGTGCAGCGCCTCGAGACCGGGCTTGCCGTCCAGCCGCACGCTCATGTCGTCGAACACGATATCGGCGCTCACCGCCTGGCGCGCGGGCTCCAGCCAGTCAAAATTGAACTTGCGACCCGGCAGCGCCAGCGCACCCAGTTCGTTGCCCTGGACATCGCGCACCGCCATGCTCGCGGGCAGATCGACCACGACCCGCCAACGCCCGCCAGCGCTATCCAGCGGCCGCGCATCGACGCGGAGCGCGCCGACCTCCACCTCGGCGACCTCGGTGACGAATGGCAACCCGTCGTCCAGACGCGCGAACGGCAGCACCATCTGGATGGCGCCATCGGACGCCTCGGCGACCTGGACCGCACCGCCGAGCATCAGGCTGTAGCCCGTGTCCGCCCATGCGTCGATGCTGTCCTTCAGCTTCCGGGCGGGCGCCGACAGCGCGGCCTCGGCCACCGGCAGGCCTTCGGCGTCGATGCTCACGACCCACAGGCTGCGCGCGCCGCTGCGCCCGCCCGACTCGCTCACGCCGACCGCGACCGCGCCGTTCGGGCGCGCCAGCACCGCTTTCAGCGCATCGTCGGCTTCACCGCCGTAGATCCGCGCCCAGCGCAACCCGAGCCCGGCGTCGAGGCGCACGAGCCAGCCGTCGTTGGCGGCGGTCACGCCGCTCAGCCACAAGCCGCCGGCCCCGTCGCCCGACATGCCCAGCAGGCCGCCGTTCGCGATCGTCCCGGTGGCGTCGAACGCGGGCGCCGCCTCGCCGGCCGGCGCGCCGCTGGCATCGAGCAGGCGCAGCCACACTTCGCCGCGGCCTTCGGTCTGCCCGGCGATCGCGATGCGCCCGTCCGCGAGCAGGGTCATCGCACGTGCCGCGCCGCCATCGTCGCCACCATAGGTGCGCTGCCAATCCAGCTTGCCGCCCGAATCGATTCGCCCCACCCAGGCCCCTGCACGGGGCGCCCGCGCCTCGCCCGCCACCAGCCAGCCGTCCCCATCGGCGAGCACCGCATTGATCGCGACGCTGTCGGTCAATTCGAGCCGCCAGCCGGTGCTGCCATCGGGCGGCAGCGACACCGCGAGCGCGACGCGCTCCGCCTGGACATTGCGCGCCTGGCCGACCGCCAAGCCCAGCCCTTGCGCGGTCGCCGCCACGCCGGTGAGGTTGTCGGACACCATCCGCGCGGCCCAGTCCGCATCCGAAACCCGCGCCCAGCGCAAGGCGCCGGCCGGGTCGAGCGCGAGCGCGAACCCCGGGCGCGCCTCACCCAGGCTGCCGACCACCAGCACCCCGCCATCGGCCGTCGCGGCGACCGCCTGCGCATAGAGGTCGAACGCGCCGCCGAAACTGCGCGACCAGCGCAACATGCCCTTGCCGTCGTGCGCGGCGACCCACACCGACTGACCGCCGCTGGCCTGCACGCTGCCGGCAACGACATAGCCGCCATCGGGCAACGGCGCAAGCGTGGCCAACTGGTGCACCGCGATGTCGCGATTGAAGTCCGGTATCTCGCGATCGAACAAGCGCATGCCCGGGGCCGCGCTCCAGAGGCGCGCGAACGCGGCGTCCGGCGGGTTTGCGGCCTCGCCCGCCACGCTCAAGGGCGGCGCACCGGCCGCCTCGCCCTCATGCTGCTGCACCGCCTTGCGGGCAAGGCTCGCGAGCCCGCCGCTCTTGCGGTCGGAGCCGGGATCAGCGGCGACCGCGGCGATTTCCTGGGTCGTACCGGTGCGCCCGGCCGGCGCCAGCGTCAGCATCGGCCCGGCCGGGTCGCGCACGGTCGCGCGCCCATCGCCGCGAATGAATTCGGCCCCCCCCAGCTCGATCGATTCGCCCGGCTGCAAGGCCTGCCAGGCGTAGAAACCACGGGTCTCGAACAGTTCGAGCAACGCCTTCAGCGCCTCAAGATCGACCGTCAGCGTACCGGCTTCGGCACGCTCGACGAGCGCCCGAATCTCTTCCGGCCCGGCGCTCAGCAGATCCACGCCCTGGCCGCGCAGGTTCAGCGCCAGTTCGGCATAGCTTTCCGGCAACAGGCCGAAACCGCGCAGCGCGCGCACGCTGATGCGCCCGCCGGCATCGATGCGCATGAGTTCGGTCGGACCGGTGGCACGCTCGACCACCCCGTCGACTTCGACCACTTCCACGCGCGTCTGCGCGTGCGACGCCGGCGACAGCGCGAGCGCCAGCAGGCATGCGCCCAGCGCGCTCAATTTCGTTGTTTTTCCGTTCATGTGCGGGTCTCCCTGGGAATCCGTGACGGTCGGCAAGATTCGATACATGTCATTCAGTGCGCGGGCCCGGCCACACCCGCCTGCTCGACCAGCCGCCCGAGATCGGCGAGCACGGCGTCGGCAACGGCCAGGTCCGGTGTCAGCCCGACGCCGGAGCAACTGCGCCCGTCGGGCAGCAGGATCTCACGATTGGTGAAGCGCAGCACCGACCCATCGGACAGCGCCACATCGGTCTGCGAGCTGCACTTTCCATGCGTTCTTTGCCCGACCAGGCGGGCGCGCCGGTGCTGTTGCAGCGCCCCGGCGAAAATTTCGGCCGCGCTGGCGGTATCCGGTCCGACCAGCAGCACCAGCGGCATCGTCAGTTTGGTACCGCCCGGCGCGCGCATGTCGCGGGTCTCGCCACCGCGCATGCGCTGCGCACCCAGCGTCGCGCCTTGCGGCAGGAACAACCCGGCCAGGTCGAACGCTTCGTACAGGTCACCCCCGACGGCATCGCGCAGATCGATGATCAGGGTCGGGTCGCCGGCATCGCCGCCGGCGTGCGCCTGACGCAGATACGCCAGCGTGGCCAGGAGCGCCGGCCGGGTCAGCCCGGCGCTGAACTCGCGCAGGCGCAGGACGCGCCGATCGCCCGGCGCCACCACTTCGATGTCGAGCGGGCGAAAGGACTCCCGCCGCACCTGCGCGCGCAACGGCGCACCGCCGGGACCGGTCAGGCCGAGGGTGACCACGGTGTCGGGCGCGCCGCGCAGGCGGGCCGCGATCTCGGCCGGCGCGAGCCCGTCGATGCTGCGCCCGTCGACCGACAGCAGGCGGCTGCGGTCCGGCACGCCGACCCGGTCGGCGGGGCCGCCGCCATAGACGTCCAGCACCACCGCGCCGCCCTGGAACACGAGCTTGGCCCCGATCCCGGTCCACGCCGCCGGCCCCAGCAGCGGGGAGCGGTAGTCTGACGCCGCGAACAGGCGCGCATGCGGGTCGACGGCCCGCAAGCGCGGCGGCAGATCGCCGCCGGCCAGCGCCGCGAGCGCCGACTCCGCCGGCCTGTCGGCGAGCTGCGCGCGCAGGAGCACCCGAATCTCTTCAACCACGTTCACGGCCGGCCCGGCAGCATGCGCGGACATGCACGCGCCCAGCGCCGCCAACATGATCGGCCAGCGCCTCATCAGCGGGCGAGTTCCAGCTGCATCTTCATCAGCAGCTCGTACTCGCGCCTCAGGCCGTCGCGCTGTTGCTCGAGTTGCTTGCGCCGCAGTTCGGTTTCGGCGTCGCCCAATCCGCTGCCCTCGAGCGCATCCAGCGCCGAAGTCTGCTGGCCCATCTGGCGCTTGAGGGCGTCGAGCCGGGTCTCGAGCTCCTTGACCCGCTTCTGGTCCGCCCCCTCCTGGGCCGCGAGCGCGTTCACCCGCTTGTCGAGCGCGGCAACGTCGGCGTTGAGCTTGCGCACGCGCGCCCGGTCGGCTTCGACCTGACGCTCGGTGGCCGACTTGTGCGCCTCGAGCTGGCTGGTTTCCTGCTCGAGCCCGCGCTGGGTCTCGCGCAGTTGCGCCAGCCGCTCGTCGCGCTCGCGGATGCGCTGATCGTAGGCGCCGCTGTTGATGCCCGCGACACCGCCAAAGAATCCACCCTCGCGCGGATCGGTGGACACGTTCGCGCAACCCGACAGCACGGCCGCGCCAAACAGCATCGCGCATGGCAAGGCAGGCTTCATACCGACAGCCTTTGATCGATGCGCGCAAGCTGGGTGCTGCCTTCGCGCAACTTGTCGAGATTGTCCTGCAGCCCCTGCACTTCCTTCTCGAGCCGGGTGACATAGGGATCGCCGGCCGGACGGGTCTGGCGCTGCTCGTCCAGAATCGCGGTCTGGATCTCGTGCTCCCTGGCCAGCGTGTCCTCGAGCTTCTTGCTGTCGGCGATACGCTTCTGCAAATCGTTGCGCTTGGCCGTCAGGGTGCTCTTCTTGGCGCTCCCCTTGTCGTAGCTGGCGCGCAGCGTCTGCGATTCCTTCTCGAGCGCGGCGATCTCCTTGCCGAGCTTCTGGTTGTAGGCCAGGGCGGTGCTGTTGAACTCTTGGGTGCGCGCAATCTCGCCATCCAGAAATTCCTCGGTGCTGGCATATTCCTTCTTGCGCTTGGCGACTTCGTTGCCGACCGCGTAGCCCAGGCCCGCGCCGGCCGCGGCGCCGATGATCGCGCCGCGATCGCCGCCGATCGCGTAGCCGACCACGCCGCCGATGAGCGCGCCGACCCCGGCGCCCTCGGCCTTGGTGCGGCTCTGGTCGTCCATGTTGGCGCAGCCGGCGAGGCCGCCGACGAGTAGCGCGGCAACGGTCAGTTTCACGGACTTCATGGTGATTCCTCCTTGGAGTGGGTTCGATCCGGGGTCAGGTGTCGCTGAAGCCTTCGAAGCGTTTGCGGAACGCGTCGAGCCACGACTCGACATCGGCACGGCGCTTCTCGCCAAACTCGTCTACATGCAGCCTGAGCAGTTCGAGCACCGCCTGTTCGCGCTTGGGCGGCACCTTGGCCGCGAGCGACTCGAACGCATGTTCAATATAGGCCGCCTCGTACTCGCCGAGCAGGGCAATCTTGTCGCGATAGCCCTGCAGTTGCTCTCTCGCCGCCTTGTCGAGATCGCGCATCGACGCCTCGACCGCGGCGACCTGCTCCTGGTAGCGGGTCGACATCTCGGCCAGCTCCTTAGCCGAAGCCAGCGTGGCCGCGAGCCGTTCGAGCCGCGACAGGTAGACGGACAGGTTCACGCCATTGCGAGCGGCATCCTGCGCCAGGCTGCGGGCGCTCTCGCGCTGGGCCAGTTCGAGCCGCTCGCGTGCCTTGTCCATGTGCGCCTGCACGGCGGTCAGCGGCTCGCGCAGCGCCGCGTTCTCGTTCATCAGCCGGGCCAGAATCGGATCGACCGTCCCCAGTTGCACCGCTGCCTGCGCCACCAGGTTGTCCAGCGTTCGCCCCACCGGCATCGTACGCCGCACATCGGCCCGGTAGGCCTCGTATTCCTGTTCGATCCGCGTCCGCTGCGCGGAGCTGACGACCACGTTGGCGCCGATCGCGAGCCGCGCGCCGGTGTTGAAGGAGCGGCGCTCCTCCACGCGCTTGAGATCGGCATTCCAGGCATAGGTATCGAGTTCGGCGCGCAGCGCGCTGCGCAGCTCGGCCTGCGGCGTCGACACGCTGCCGCCGCGCACCGCCACGCCGCCCGGTTTGCCCTGCCAGATTTCGGGCCGGAACAAGCCGGCGGTCATCTCCTGGGCATTGCCCAGCAAGTCGTGGAAGCCGAGCGCGCTGGCGTTGCGCAAGCCGATCGGGCGCAGCTGGTGCCGCGCATTGCCCAGGTGCCACGCATGCTCATTGACCTCGGCGGGCGCGAACGGCAGCCGATCGTCGAACGTACCCGCCTGGAGCGCCGCCGAACCGCCGCGCGCCACGAATTCCCACTCCTCCTCGGTCGGCAGGCGCACGAAACCCGGCACGCCGTCGATGCGCGGCAGCGCCGCGCTGCGCTCGGGATGGGCCGGATCGAACAACCACCGGTTGTACTTGCGCATGAACTCGACCACGTCCTGGTGGCTGACGAACGCCAGCGGGCGCATCAGCGCGTCGCGCAGCGCCCGCCCCTGCAGGCCCGGCAGTTTCGCGTCCTCGGCGTCGCCGCTGGCCGCCAGCAAGGCGTCCATGCCCATCACCGCGACGTACTGGCCGCGGGTGAGTTCGTATTTGCCCAGCACCACCTCCCACGCATCGCCGGCCCCGGCCGGAAACGAGCCGCTGATCTGGGTACGCTGAAGCCCCTCGAAGATGCCGCCCGCGGCATCGCCGATCTGGATGATGCGCTCGCGGCTGCCCCAGAAGCCGGCCCCCGGCACCACCACCCGGCGAAAGACCATTTCGGCGCCATCCGGCATCGGCAGGATCAGATCGCCTTCGGCGGGTTTGGGGTTGTACGGGGTCTGCGCCGGCAATTCGGCCGCGGCGGGGACGCAGAACGCGATCGCGGCGACGCACGCGACGAGGCGGCCGGCGCGCCACACCGCCCGCCGGTGGCGCCCGGATCGGGCAGTATTGCTGTTATTGCTCACGAATGGCCTCCGCCGGATCGATACGGGTTGCACGCGCGGCCGCGACCAGCGCGGCCAGCACGGCCAGCGCCAGGGTCGCGGCGATCGCCAGCGGGATGTCGCCCGCCGGCAGCACGCAAAACGATTCTCCCGGCGCCAGTTCGCTCGCGAAACTGCGGTTGATCGCGAACGCCAGGCTGGCATAGCCCGCGAACCCCGCCACCAGCCCGAGGCCGGCGATGATCGCGCCTTGCGCGACCGGGAAGAAAAACACGTGCGCCCTGGCGAACCCGAGCAGCCGCAACACCCCCAGGTCGCGGCGGCGGCGTTCGACCGACGCATACAGGCTTGCCACCAGCACCGCCGTGCCGCCGCTGACGCTGAGCACCGAGATCAGCCAGAACAAGCGGGTGAGGCCGGCATCGAGCACCTGGATGCGCTCGATCGCCTCGACCTCGGCGATCGTCTCGATGCCCAGCCCGCGCAAGCGCTGGAACAGCGCCGGCACGTCATCGATTCGCCCGGCATAGAGCCGGAAACCGCGATAGCCGCCGCGTGCCATCTCGAAGCGCCCGCGCGCGGCGTCGAAGCCGACCCCGCGCTGGGTCGCGGTGCGCAGCACCCCGAGGAGCTCGATCGGCACGACCGGGCGCGCGAACGGGCTCTCGCCCACGCGGGCGAGTTCGAACGCAAGGACACCCACGCCCGCGCTCTCGACCGCCAGGCGGTCCGGCGGCGCGTCCGTCGTCCGGGGCAAGAGGACCGAAGTCAGGCGACCGGGTTCGCCCGAGGCGGCGCTGAAACCGCCCCAGGGCGACGCGCTCAGGCCGAGCATGGCGGCCTGGCCGGCATCGACCGACAGGCCCAGCGGCTGCAGCGGCTCACCCCCCGCCGCCGTGAGCGCGAGCTTGCGCACATACGGCAGCAGCACCCGATCGTAACCCCGCAGCTTTTGTTCGAGCGCACGCAGGCTCGATACCGTGACCACCCCGCCGCCGGCATCGAGTGCGTAGGCCTGCAAACCCTGCGCCGGCGCGAAGCCGAGCAAGGCTTCGACCTCGGCCGCGCCGGCTTCTTCGAGTCGGGCAAAGCCGGTGTTGATGATCAGCCCGGTGCGGACGATCGGCGGCAGCGGCGCGCGCAGCAGCAGGACCGCACCGTCGAAGCTCAGAAAGGGTTCGGGGGTATCGCCCGCCCAGCCGCGCGCCGGCACCGCATAGCCTTCCTTGTAGGCTTCGACATCGCGCACGAAGGCGAGCGGCGCATACAGGCGCGCGAGGCTTCCCGCGCGCGGCGTCAGCACCGCGGCCACCTTCAGGCGGGCTTCGGCCACTTCGGCGCGCCCCGCGCGCGAGCGGCCGACCCGCACCGTCAGTTCATCGCCCGCGCCCACGCCCGCGCGGCGGGCGGCCTCGGCGCTCAGCACCAGTTCACCGTCGACCGGCACGCCGGCGCCATTCTCGAGCAACAGCGGGTCACCCGGCGCGGTCGGCAGCAGGTCGAAGATCACGCCGCGACCGCTGTCGCGTTCCACGACCTGCAGTACCGACGACAGCGGCAGAATCGTCGGTGTCAAGAAGGCCACGCCAGGCCAGTCGCGCACTTCGTCGAACCATGCGTCGGGATACTCGCGGGTTTGCGCCGGCCGAAGCTCGCGGAAGACCGGGTCTTCGACCAGACGCTCGCGCAAGGTTTCGATGGTGCCATGCTTGAGCCCGAGCAATACCAGCAGGGGCGCGATCACGGCGGCGAGCGCGATCACCAGGCACAGGCTCAGTATCCACTCATGGCGCAACTGCGCGGCGGCAAGCCCCGGCACGAGCAGCAGCGGCCGCGCCTGCGCGCTCACTGGACGACCCTCCGGTCGCTAACGCGACCACCGCCCCACGGGAGGAGAACGCCCCCTTCGGGCCGCCGGGCGGCGGCACTCACGCCCGCCCCGCGCGCCCGAGCCCGCGACACACCGAGCGGGTTTCCTGGGCATTGACCTGCTCGACATCGAAGGTGTAGGTGAGGTCGGCGCTTTCCGCGACCAGATCCACATCGTGGGTCACCACCACCACCGCGACCCCTTCGTCCCGCGCCAAGGCATGCATGTCGTCCATGATCGCGCGCGCACGTGCCTTGTCGACCGCCGCGGTGGGTTCGTCGGCCAGGACCAGCCGCGGGCCGTGCGCGAGCGCCCGCAGGATCGCCACCCGCTGGCGCTGGCCGATCGACAGCGAATCCGGCATGCGCTCGAGGCATGCCGCGACCCCCAGGCGGGCGGCGAGCCGGTCGAGCCGCGCACCGCCGCCGGGCGCACCTTTGATCCGCCCCGGTAGGCCGACGTTGTCACGCACGCTGAGAAACGGCAGCAGCCCGCCGGTCTGCAAGACGTAGCCGAGGTAGTCGCGCCTCAGCGCCGCCAGCGCGGCCTCGTCGGCGCTGGCCCACAGCCGCCGGATGTCGCATGTCGCGACGCCGCCCCCCGGACTCATCTCGAAGCACTGCGCCGCACTGGGCGACATCACCAGCGCGATCAGGTCGAGCAGGGTGCTCTTGCCGCAGCCGCTGGCGCCGACGACGGCCACCACCTGCCCCGCGCCGACGGCGAACGACGGCACCTGCAGTTCGAACACACTGCCCCCCTGGGCCCGCCGCTTGCTCACGCCTTCGAGCCTGACCATCGGCACCGCGCCCGCCGTCATCGCACGCGTCCGCTGGATCCGGCGCTCAGGGCAGATAGTCGAGGTGGAGCGGATACACCATGTCGCGGTCCGGATCGGTGTCGTTGAGCCGGAACCAGGCGTCAACCTGCTCGTTGATGGCCCGGTACTGCTGCAGCTTGGCCAGAATGCTCCATTCGAGCTGCGAGCGCTGTTCGGTGGTCATGCTCGCGAACATGTCGTCGGTGAGCGCGAGGATGTCACTGCGGTAGGGCAGGCTCTGGATGAAGGCCGGCAGCAAGCCGGTTTCGGCGAGACTGGCCGCGGCCCCGATATCCTCCGGCCGTTTCATGGCCTGGCCGGAGACGCTCTGCAGCGACTCGAAGAACTGCGCCTGGGTGACTTCAGCCCGCATCAGGGCCTGCACCACCTGGTCGAGCGACTGCGCCAGGGTCGAGAGCTGCTCGCGCGTTACCAGCACCCGCACGTCCAGCGCCCGGTCGGCCGGATTGACCAGATCGCGATCGAGCGCCCAGGCGACGATGTCCTTGGGCGGGTTCGCCTCCTTGCCGATGTACTCGATCAACGCCGCCTCCCACAGGCTCGACACTGATTCGAGGGGCGCCGCGGCGGCGTCGGTCGAGATGCCCAGCGTTGCATTGAGCTTGGCGTTGATGTCGCCGGTGACCCGCGCCACCAGCGCACGGTAATCGGCTTCGTCATACGCGTTCACCTGCTCCAGCGCGGACTTCGCTTCGTCGCCGCGCACGCGCGCGAGATGGCCGAACTGTGCGATCGCGAGCGGATGATCCTCTGCCGCCTGCGGGTTCTGCAGGTGAATCGCAAGGAGGTGCACCTGGGCGTCGTCATACTCGCGACGCAGATCGACCTCGTCCTTGCCGGTGGTGTTCTGCGCGTGCCCCTTGGGATGGCCGCTGGCATCCCCGACCAGGATCACGAAGCGGAACGCGTCGTCGCGCCAGTTCGAACGCAGCGCGACATCGACCCCCGCAAACACCTCCTCGGCATAGTCGAGGCTGCCGACCGAGGTCGCCCGCGCTTCGCCGTCGAGCAGGCCCACCAGCGCTTCGGCGGTGACGAGTTCGGGGGTCAGGTTGCGGGCGAGGTAGTCGAGCTGGGGCACGGCCTCGATCGAATCACGGAAGGTCACCAGCCCGAAGCGGAAGCGGTCGGCCGTCTCGGCGGTGAAGCGCTTGGCCATGTCCGCAACGGCCTCGCGGGTCATGTCGATGAAGGGCTGCATGCTGCGGGTGGTGTCGACCACGAACACGATATCGACCTTCACGTCCTTGAGCGCGGCGCTCGCGCCATCGCGGCCGACCTGCGCCTGGTCGCGGTACTCCGGGTTCTCGAGGGTGTCGGCGCCCCGGCTGCGCGGCACGGCGGCGGCGAGCTGCAGCACGCGCGCGTCATCGCCGTCGATCTGCACTTGCGACCACTGCAGGATCGGCAGCACGTAGAACTGGCGGGTGATGTCGACGAAGCGCTGCGGCTCCATGCTGACGATGTGCTCCGGAATCCCGCCCGCCTTCAACTCGGCATACAGCCCGCGCGCGCGACCAGCCATGTCCATGTCGTCGACAACCGACTCGAGCGCGGCCCGGTCGCTGAACATCAGCACCGGATGGCGACCCTCCAACGGGCCGCCCGGATGCGTGTAAGACACCAGCAGCGCCTGCCGCCATTCGAGCACGTCGCGCGCCTGCATCCAGCCTTCCGGCTCGGCACGGGCCCGCCCGACCCGGTACCACCCCTTGGGGTCCGCCGCCGCGCTCAGGTCGAGGTCGCGCCGTTCGAACACATAGAGCGGATGAAACGCCGGCATGTTGGCCGACACCACCGCGGCATCCGCCGCCGCATCGCGGAAGAGCCGGGAAAACGGACGCGGCAAGACCCGCAGCGGCAGCTGCGTCGCCGTCTCGATGCACGCCGCGTCGGCCTCGCAGGCGATGCCGTCGGCAAGCACGGCGGCGGCAGCGGTGGCGGCAAGCGCCGGGCCGGCATGCCCCTGGCTCCCTTCGAGGGCTGACAGGCCGGGCTGCGGCGCATGCCCGTCGCGACCCTCGAGCGTGTTCAAGTCGGCGTAGGCGCCACCGGCGCAAAGCGCCATGAACGCTGCGGCGACCATGCCTGCCCTGCACGAAACGATGCGATACCCGGTCATGACGCCTCCTGGCTGAGCGGATTGAAGTGTGTGCGACGCGAATTCCGACACAAAATCTTACACCAATCCCCGCTGCGTATTCGCCCGCTGCACGCACCCGCGCCGAGCGTCATGTCTGCGGCGGGTGGGCGCGACGCGCCCCGCTCAGACCAGTCGTTCGGCCAAGTGGCGGCGTACCGAGATGGCGCTGCCGAGCCATCCCAAGAACCCGGCGAACGCCACGATCACGAGCGCCTCGCGCGCGCCCGGACCGCTCAGGCTGAACACCGCGCCGTAAGTGGCGGCCAGGCTCGCGGCGGGTGGGCCGAGCGCCTCGACCGTCAGCCATACCGTCGCCAGCGCGACCAGCCCGCCGAGTGCGCCCTGCAGGATGCCGAACCAATAGAAAGGACGGCGGATGAACGGATCGGTGGCCCCCAGGAGGCGGCTGACGTCGATCTCGTGGCGCAGCGTCAGAATCTGCAGCCTGATGGTATTGAAGGTGACGATGACGAGCGCAAACCCGAGCAGGCCCGCCAGCAGCAGCACCACCGACCGACCCAGCCCCAGCAACGCATGCAGGCGCTGGACCCAGGCCGAGTCGAGCTGCACATGCTCGACCGCGGGCCAGCTCGTGAAGCGGGCATGCAGGCGCTCGTAGAGCTCCGGGCTCTCACCCCGCGGCGTCACGACGAAGGCATCCGGCAGGGGATTGGATCCCAGGCCGCCCAGCACATCGCCCAGGCCCCCGCGCTCCAGTTGAAGCAGCGCCTCGTCACGGCCGACATGGCGAAAGCTCGCGACCTCGGCCTCGTGCTGGAGCCGCCGCGCGATCTCGCCCACCTCGCCGGCGCCTGCGCTCTGCTCGAGAAACAGACTGATCTCGGGCGTGCCCGACACCCCGCGCGCCAGCGTGGCCACGTTGTCGAGCAACACGAAACCGGCTGCCGGTAACGACAGCGCGATGCCGACCACCATGGCCGACAACAGGGTTCCGAGCGGCTGCGACGCGAGGCGGACTACCGCCTGCGCGAACGCGCGGGCATGGACGACGAGCCAGTTCATGACGACATGCCTCCGATCAGAAATCCCTTGCCCAGCACCAGGCGCCGCGGACGATACTCGGCGAAGAGCTTGTCGTCATGCGTGGACACCAGCACGGTCACGCCCGCCTCGTTGAAGGACTTGAAGAGCTTCGCGATCTCGTCCGCGTAGGCACTGTCGAGGTGCGCCGTCGGCTCGTCGGCGATCAACACCGCGGGGCGGTTGACGATCGCGCGCGCGATCGCCACGCGCTGCTGCTCGCCGCCCGACAGGCCCGCCGGCATCTCGCGCCCGCGCCCGCCCAGCCCGACCCGCTCGAGTGCCGCCGCCACCCGTTTGGCCGCATCGCGCGGCGGATGCCCGGTGATCACCAGCGGCAGCAGGACGTTCTGGTAGACGCTGCGGTCGAACAGCAGGCGGCTTTCCTGGAGCACCAGCCCGAGGCTGCGGCGCAGGTAAGGAATGGCGGTGCGCTTGAGGTGCGAGATGTCCTGGCCGTTGATCTTCACGCTGCCGCTGCTCGGGCGCTCGATCGCGGCGATCATCTTGAGCAGCGTGCTCTTGCCCGCCCCGGAATGACCCGACAGCACGACCAGCTCACCATGCCGGATCTCGAAGCTCACACCCGCGAGCGCGGTATAGCCACCGGGGTAGCTCTTGACCACCCGATCGAACGTAATCATGCGGCGCCGTCTTTGCGATCGGCGAGCGAGCCCGGCGTGGCCGAGAACAGTGCGTCCACGAATTCGCGCGCGGCGAACGGCTGCAGGTCGTCTATGCCCTCACCGACGCCGATGAAGCGCAGCGGCTTGGGCGCCTGCCGCGCGATCGCGGCGACCACTCCGCCCTTGGCGGTGCCGTCGAGCTTGGTCACGACCAGGCCGGTGACCCCGATCGCGGCATCGAAAGCCTTGACCTGCGCCAGCGCGTTCTGGCCGATGTTGGCGTCGAGCACCAGCAACACCTCATGCGGACCGCCGGGATGGGCCTTCGCGATCACGCGCCTGACCTTGGCGATTTCTTCCATCAGGTTGAGCTGGGTCGGAAGACGCCCGGCCGTGTCGGCGAGGACCACGTCGATGCCGCGCGCGCGCGCGGCGTTGATCGCGTCGAAGATCACCGCCGCCGCATCGCCGCCGGTCTGCGCGATCACGGTCACGTCGTTGCGCTCGCCCCAGGTCGCGAGCTGCTCGCGCGCGGCCGCGCGAAAAGTATCGCCGGCCGCCAGCAGCACGCTCTTGCCCTGAGCCTGGAAATACTTGGCCAGCTTGCCGATCGAGGTGGTCTTGCCCGAACCGTTCACCCCCGCGATCATGATGATGAAAGGCGAATGCCCCGAAACGTCGAGCGGCGCCTCGAGCGGTTTCAGAATGCTCAGCAGGCTCTCGGCCAGCGCGGCCTGCAGTTGATCGGCCGTTTCGAGACGGTCGCGCTTCCAGCGCCGCCGCAGTTCGTCCAGCAGATGCTGGGTCGCCTCGACCCCGCAGTCGGCCATCAGCAAGGTGGTCTCGAGCTCCTCGAGCAGATCCTCGTCGATCTTGCGGCGCCCGAACAGACTCGCCAGCCCGCCACCCAACTGCTGGCGGGTACGCGCCAACCCGGCCTTGAGGCGATCGCCCCAAGACGGCCGCGCGGCCGGCTGCGGCAGGGCTTGCACCGGGAGCGCCAGCTCGTCGGCCAGCGCGGGCGGAGCTTCGGCCGCCATCGGTGCGTCGACCGGATCCGCCGGCGGCGCTGACTCGGCCTCGCGAACCGGGTCGCTGGGCGCTTCGGGCGCTTCGGGCGCTTCGGGCGCTTCGGGCGGCTCAAGCGCTTCAGGCGGCTCGGCCGCGACGGGATCGGGTTTCGGCTTTTTCTTGAGGAAACCAAACATGGCAGGTGGAGTCTTCTAGAACGTTTAACCTTCGGCACGCGCCGAAAGCGCTTTGCGGCTAAGATGCGGCTCGCCAATCATCACGGCCTGAGCGGCCTGATTTCGGGCCTCGAATTCTAACAGATGCAGGACAATCAAATGCTTCGCAAGATCTGCCACCCCCTCGCGGTACTGATGGCCGGCCTCCTTGCCGGCACACCGGCACTTGCAAACCCCTTCGAAACCACGCTCGAAAACGGACTCAAGGTCATCGTCAAGGAAGACCGGCGCGCCCCGTCGGTCGTGCACATGCTGTGGTACGGCGTGGGTTCGATGGACGAGCCCGAAGGCGTTTCCGGCATCGCCCACATGCTCGAACACATGATGTTCAAGGGCACCGAAAAGATCGCTCCGGGCGAATTCAACAAGCGGGTCGCCGCGGTCGGCGGTCGCGACAACGCCTTCACCAGTCGCGACTACACCGCCTATTTTCAACAGATTCCGCCCGAACATCTCGGCGAAATGATGATGCTCGAGGCCGACCGGATGGCCAACCTCAAGATCACCGCCGAGCTCTTCCGGCCCGAGGTCGAGGTGGTCAAGGAAGAGCGGCGCCTGCGCACCGACGACAATCCGCGCGCGCTGGTGTTCGAGCAGCTCATGGCCACCGCCTTTCAAGCCCACCCCTATCGCCGCCCAGTCATCGGCTGGATGCCCGACATCGCCGCCTACACCGTCGACGACGCGATCGACTGGCACAAGCGCTGGTATGCGCCCGGCAATGCGCGCCTGGTCGTGGTCGGCGACGTGGATCACCAGCAGGTGTTCGAACTGGCGCGGGAGCACTATGGCCAAATTCCGGCCAGCGCCTTCGACCGCGCGCGGATCGCGGACGAACCGCCGCAGCGCGGGCCACGCCACACCATCGTCAAGGCCCCCGCGGAACTGCCCTACATCGCACTCGCCTGGCATGTACCGACGCTGCGCGACGTGCACAACGATCGAGAGGCCTACGCGCTCGAAGTGCTTGCGGCCGTGCTCAGCGGCTACGACGGTGCGCGCTTGCCGCGGCGGCTGGTGCGCGAGGATCAGGTCGCGGTCTCGGCGAGTGCGAGCTATGACGGCGCGGGGCGGGGGCCGTCGCTGTTCATCCTGAGCGGCACGCCCGCGCCGGGACGCACCGTGGCCGATGTCGAAGCCGCCTTGCGGGCCGAGTTCGAGCGCATACGCGAATCGGGCATCGGCGAAGACGAACTCAAGCGGGTGCGCACCCAGGCGATCGCGGCCCAGGTCTATAAGCGCGACTCGCTGATGGGACAGGCCATGGAGATCGGCTACCTCGAATCGACCGGCTTCTCGTGGCGCGACGACGCGGCAATGCTCGAAGGCCTGCGCAGCGTGACGGCGGAAGAGGTACGCGCTGTCGCACTACGCTATTTCGACGATGCAACGCTGACCCGCGCAGAACTCCAGCCTCTGCCGCTCGAGAACACCCCCGCCGGACAATCCCCGGTCGCACAGAGAAACTGACAACATGACGCTCATCGCACTTGTAAAGCGCAGCCGACGCAGCTTGTTCTCGGCACTGTTTGCCACGGCGCTCGCGGCCGCATCCACCACGACGCTGGCGGGCCCCCGCATCGAACACTGGACGCTCGAGTCGGGCACGCGCGTTTATTTCGTGGAAAGCCGCGCACTGCCGATGCTCGATGTACAGATCGACTTCGCCGGCGGCAGCGCACACGAACCGCCGGACAAGGCGGGCCTCGCGTCGCTGACCCGCAGCCTGCTCGATATCGGCACCGAGGGCATGAACGAGCAGGAGATCTCCGACGCCGTTGCCGATACCGGCGCGCGGTTTGGCGGCGGCGCCGACAACGACCGCAGTTCGCTGTCGGTGCGCACGCTCTCGAGCGCGGCCGAACGGGACGCCGCGATCGCGCTCGCGGCGCGACTGGTCGCGGCCCCGACCTTTCCGGCCGAAGTGCTTGAGCGGGAACGTGGCCGCGGCATCGCCGGCCTGCGCGAAGCGCTGACCCGGCCCGCCACACTCGCCGCGCGGCGTTTCAACAGCGCCATCTATGGTGATCATCCCTATTCCCGGACGACGACCGTCGAGTCGCTGCAAGGCATCTCGCGGGACGATCTGGTGGCGTTCCACCGCACCCACTTCAACGCCGGCAGCGCCACGGTGACGGTGGTCGGCGATGCCAGCCGCGACGACGCCGACGCCATCGCGCGCGCACTGACCCGGGCACTGCCGGTGGGCACCGCGCCGACCGCGTTGCCCGCCCCCCAACTGCCCGCGCGCAGCACCGAACGCATCCCGCATCCCTCCGCGCAGGCCCACATCGCCGTCGGCATGCCGGTACTGTCGCGCGACGACCCGGACTACTACCCGCTGCTGGTCGGGAACTACGTGCTGGGCGGCGGCGGTTTCGTGTCGCGCCTCACCCGCGAAGTGCGCGAGCAGCGCGGCTTCGCCTACAGCGTCTACAGCAATTTTCAACCGCTGCAGGTCGCCGGGCCGTTCCAGATCGGGCTCCAGACCCGGGGCAGCCAGGCCACGGCAGCACTGGCGGTCGTGGATGAAGTCCTGCGGGGTTTCATCGCCGAAGGGCCGAGCGAGGCCGAATTGAGCGCGGCGCGCGACAATTTCATCAATGGTTTCGGTCTGCGCCTGGATTCCAACCGCAACATTCTCGAATATGTGGCCATGATCGGCTTCTACCGCCTCCCGCTCGACTGGCTGGACGCCTACCCGGGCCATATCGCGGAAGTCACCGCCGAGCAGGTGCGCGATGCGTTCGTGCGGCGGGTCAAACCGGAACATCTGGTGACGGTGATCGCGGGCGGCGACGGCGATACGGCACCCACCGCGGCCGGCGCGTCGAATTGAGCCGTGTCCGAATCGTCGGCGGGCAGTGGCGCTCGCGCCTGATCGACGTGGCCAAAGCTCCGGGGTTGCGGCCGACGCCCGACCGGGTGCGCGAAACGCTGTTCAACTGGCTCGGGCAGGATCTGGACGGCCTGCGCTGCCTCGACCTTTTCGCCGGCACCGGAATCCTGGGGTTCGAGGCGGCCTCGCGCGGCGCGGCCCATGTGAGCATGGTCGAATACAATCCGCGCGTGTGCGCGGCCCTGCGGGCTGCGCAAATAACCCTACAAGCGGCGCAAGTAGAGTTGATCCGGGGCGATGCGCTAGAATTCGCCCATTCGTGCTCGCGCAGGTTCGACGTCGTTTTTCTCGATCCTCCGTACAACCAGGGCTGGCTCGGTCGCATCGAACCTTTGCTCGGCCGGCTCGTCGAGCCGGAAGGCTGGCTGTATGTCGAATCCGAAACAGCACTGACCGGGCTCGGCGGCTGGGCAGTCGCCAAACGCGGCCGGGCCGGGCAGGTCAATTTTCACTTGATGCAAGGAACAGTCGAATGAAGGAAGCGGTGGCGGTCTATCCCGGCACCTTCGACCCTTTCACCCGCGGCCATGAAGATCTCGTCAGGCGCGGGGCGCTGCTGTTCGACAAGGTGATCGTCGCAGTGGCGGAGAGTCGGGCGAAGATGCCGCTGTTCCCCCTCGCCGAGCGCGTGGCGATCGCGCGTGAGATCCTCGCACCGTTTCCGAACGTCGAGGTGACGGGTTTCGACGGTCTGCTCATGGACTTTCTGCATACCACCGACGCACGCCTGATCCTGCGCGGCCTGCGGGCGGTTTCAGACTTCGAATACGAGTTTCAGATGGCCGGGATGAACCGCAAGCTGTACCCGAACGTCGAAACCGTGTTCATGACCCCGGCCGAAGAATACATGTTCATTTCCGCGACGATGGTGCGCGAGATCGCGCGCCTCGGCGGGGATGTGAGCAAGTTCGTGCAGCCCCCGGTTCTCGACCGGCTGCGTCGCAACAACCCGATCAAATCGTAAATACTGGAGATTCAACAGCCATGGCCCTGATGATTACCGACGAATGCATCAACTGCGATGTATGCGAACCCGAATGCCCCAACGGTGCGATTTACCAGGGCGATGAAATCTACGAGATCGACCCGAACAAATGCACCGAGTGCGTGGGCCATTTCGACGAACCGCAGTGCCAGCAAGTATGCCCGGTGGACTGTATCCCGCTGAATCCCGACATCGTCGAGAACAAGGATCAGCTCATGGAGAAATTCCTGAAGCTGACGAGCAAGTGATTCCGCCATGCGGCGCGGCCGGACAGCGCTGCGCCACGCTCGACATGCCCCGCCTCACGCCGTCAGGCCGCCCGGTCGAAACCGGCCCCCTGCACCGCACGCTCGTCGCCCCCCTCGCCTAGCGTTTCCAGAATACGCGCCTCGAGTACGTTGAGTTCCGCCTGCTGTGCGAGCAGGGTGCTTTCGGCACTCTTCAACTCGTCGATCCGGTCCTCGAGCGTATCGGTCGCCTGGTGAATGCGCTTGACGCTCTCCAGCCGCCGCTTCAACTGCAGTTGATACTCGCGTACCTGGGTCTCGAGAGGCGACATCACGGCCCGCAGCCACTGCTCGACGTCACGATTCGCGATCTCGAACGTGCGCCGCGCCTGTACCGCCACGGTTTCGAAGAACTTCTCGGTCAGCGCCTGCTTGCTGGTCGTGACCAGCGTCAATGCCGAATTGACCTGGCGATTGAAAACCTCTTCGAGGCGGTCGAGCTCCCGTTCGTAAAGCGTCGTCGAAAACGCGTCGGGCTGCGTGAGCTTGAGGCCATGCTCGACACTGAAACGGCGATACATCGTGTCGAGCATCGCCGTGATCTCGTTGATCTCGGCGCTGGATTTTTCGAGGTTGCTTCGCAGGCGCGCAAAGAAGCCCTCCATCGCCTCGCTCAAACCACGCGAGAAACTCGACTCCTGCATGGCTTCGCGGGTACGCCGGGTTTCATCGCGCAAGGTTTCGAGTCCCAGGTGCCCGAGCAGGTTGTTGGTCAGGTTCGAGAATACCGTACGCACCGCGTAATACTTTTGCAGACCTTGCTCGAACTCGGTCTTTTCCGCGCGAATCTTGCGCATCATGTATTCGATGACGCTCTGATTCTTGCCGCGCAGATCGGTCAGTTCGGTGAGCTGTTCGCGGACGCCGCTCAAGCGTGCATTCAAGAGCGAACGCGTCTGGGCAATCAGTTCCCGGGTTTCAGCCCGCGCATTCTCCGCGACGATCTGCTGCTTGCTCGGCAGCACGTCGACGGACAGCGCCTGTTCGAGCACGTCCAGACGGCTGCGTGCCACCAGCGCCGGGTCGGCGCGGATCCTGCCGACCAAGCCCTTTTGTGCCGAAACCGGGAAGATGTTCGACCGCGGCACCTCGAGCATCTCGGCAACCGACCCGACCTGACGGTCGATCTCGGCGTCGATGCGCGCCTCTTCGCGCAGCCCGTCCCACAGTCCATCGATCTTGTTGAGCACGACCATGCGTCCCTTGCGCCCCCCCTTGCCGCCCTCGACATACTCGCGCCAGATCGCCAGATCGCTCTGCGTCACGCCGGTATCGGCCGCGAGGATGAACAACACCGCATGCGCATTGGGCAAGAGCGAAAAAGTCAGTTCCGGCTCCGCGCCGATTGCGTTCAGGCCCGGCGTATCGAGCACCACCAGCCCCTGCTCGAGCAGGGGGTGACGAAACTGGATGACCGCGTGCCGCCAGCTCGGAATCTCGACCAGACCGTCGCCATCGGGCTTCAGGCCACGCTCCCCGGCCGGATCGATCGCAAACCCCAGGCTGCGGCACTCGTCCGCCGTGACCCGTTCGGTTTCGCCAACCCTGGAAACCGCTGCCTGCAAGCTCCCCAGGGAATCGCTGTCGAGGGCCTCGACGACCCAGGCACCGGATTTCTGTTTCAGATCCGAAACGCTGGCGCTGTCGGCACGCGACCGGATCGGCAGCAGACGGATCTCGGCGCTGGCGCCGGGAGACCATTGCAGTTCGGTGGGACACATCGTGGTCCGCCCCGCACTGGAGGGCAGCACCCGGTCGCCATAGTCCGAGAAGAAGATCGCGTTGATCAGCTCGGACTTGCCGCGTGAGAACTCGGCGACGAACGCGATCGTGAGCTTGTCGTCGCGCAGCCGTTCGAGCACGTACTGAAGCCGCAGGTCGGCCTGGGCATCGCCGACGTCATTGCGCGACAGCCATTGCCGCAGACGCAGCACCGAATCACCCACCCTGTCACGCCAGCCGCCATATGCGGAAATCTGCTCTACCAGACCCATGTTCACCACTCCTGCGCCCGGACTCACCGGAATGACCTCAATTCAATAGCATAGGATAGACTCGATTCGGGCGCACTCCAAACCCAGCCCCCGCATGATGGCCGGCCGGCACGATCCGACGGACGCGGGCCGCAGCGCCCCCGCGCGCGCCGCTCAGCCACGCTGGCAGCGCGGACACCAGAAGGTGGCGCGCTGCCCGACGATCGCCTTTCGCACCATCGTGGCACAAACCCGGCATGGCTCGCCCGCACGCGCATAGACGAAGTACTGCTGCTGGAAATAACCGGGCTGGCCGTCTCCGCCGACGAAATCGCGCAAACTGCTTCCGCCCGCATCGATTGCCGCGGCAAGGGTTTCGCGTACCGCGTCGGCCAGCCGGCGGTAACGCTGCGCACCGATGTCGCATGCCGGGGTGAGCGGATTGATCCGGGCGCGAAACAGGCTCTCGGACGCATAGATGTTGCCGACGCCGACCACCCGCTGCCCGTCCATCAAGGCCTGCTTGACCGACACGCGGGTCGTCCGGGTCGCCCGATACAACGCCGCGCCATCGAAACCCTCGCTCAAGGGCTCGGGCCCCAGCCGCGCCAGCAACGGATGTGCTTCGCCCGGACCCGGCTGCCACGCGAACAGGCCAAAACGCCGCGGGTCGCGATAGCGCAACACGCCGGCATCGAACACCAAGTCGATGTGATCATGCGCCCCGGCCGCCGCCTGCGCATCCATCCAGCGCAGACTGCCCGACATACCCAGATGCACGAGCAGGCTACCCGCATCGAAATCGATCAAAAGATACTTGGCCCGCCGCCGAACGTCGCGCACGCACTGCCCCACGATCGCGCCCGCGATGTCCGGAGACACCGGAATGCGCAAACGCGGATTGCGCACCCGGAACCCGGTCACAACCCGCCCGGCAAGCAGCGGCTGAATGCCCCGGCGGGTGGTCTCGACCTCTGGAAGTTCGGGCATGGCTTCACCATTGCTGACGGGGGCGCTACGATCGGGCTTGCCGTCGCGAGCGGAAAGTGCATAACATGGGGCGAACGCAATTGCTTGGTACGCCTCTAAGCGAATCCTATCGCGTCAAGCGTCACCGGCAAACCGACATCGAGCGCAGGCTCTGTCCTTGCCGGTGCAATTTCCGTCCAGAGCCCCGACTATATGAACCGCAATTTCTCAGCGCTTTTCCGCAGTATTGTCCTCGCACTGTGCCTGACACCGGTCGCGGCGTGGGCCGAGGAGCCGCCGGGGGCCACACCCGTGACCGGCGTGGAGACGGGTCATCCGCTGACTGCCGAAGCGCTCTACCTGCTCCTGCTCGCGGAAATCGCAGGCGCCCGCGGTGAAATCCAGGTATCGGTCGAGGCCTACACCCAGTTGGCCCGGCGCACGCACGATCCGCTCATTGCCCGGCGCGCCACCGAAATCGCCCTGTTCGCCCGCAACACTCCGCTGGCGATCGAGGCCGCCCGCATCTGGTCGGAAGCCGAACCCCAATCCGAAGAGGCGCGCAGGGTGCTGGCCGGAGTCCTGGCAAGCAGTGGCGGCGAACGCCTCGACGAAATCCAGATCGAGCTCGCGCGCATTCTCGCCAACGACAGCGAACAGCTCGAGCAAAACCTTCTCGGGCTGAACCGCGCACTCGCACGCCTGCAGAACAAGGAAACCGTGCGGGCGATCGTCAATCGCCTCACCGAACCTTACCTGAACGAACCAGCCGCGCACTTTGCCCGCGCCCAGGCCAGCGCCGGGGCCGGTGACGACCGCAGCGCCCTCGCATCGATCGGGAAGGCGCTCGAGCTTCGCCCCTATTGGGAGCCGGCAAGCATCGTCAAGGCCCAGATCCTGATTCAGCTCGGCTCGATCGGCGAAGCCAATCAGGTCCTGGCCGAACTCGTCGAGAAGGAGCCCGGCAACGCCAACGTCAGGCTGGCCTATGCGCGCTCGCTGGTTTCCGCCCACAACTTGTCGGAGGCGCGCAAGCAGTTCCAGATCCTGCTCGATGCCAGCCCGGGTGATCGCGACATGCTGTTCGCGGTCGCGCTGGTGTCATTTCAGCTCGGCGACCTCGAGACCGCGGCAAACCTGTTCGAGCAGACGCTGCTCGCCGGGCATCCCGAGGCCGATGGCATCCGCCTGAATCTCGGCAACATTGCCGAGCGCCGCGGTGACGACACCACCGCCCTGCGCTGGTACCGGGCCGTCGGCCCGGGAAGACACCATGTCGACGCACAACTGCGCGTCGCCTTCATCCTTGCCCGCGCCGGCCAGACCGAGGAAGCCCGCCTGCACCTCAAGGCCATCGCGGCGGACGAGAACGGGCGCAAGCGCGCGGTGATAGCCGAAGCCGCGCTGTTGCGCGACGCCGAGCGTCATGGCGAAGCCTTCGAGGTGCTCGAAACGGCCCTCAAGGACCACCCCGACGACCCCGATCTACTCTATGAAGCCGCCATGATTGCCGAACGGCTCGACCGCGTCGACCTGATGGAAGACCGCCTGCTCAAGCTGATCGCACTCCAACCCGACCATGCCCACGCCTACAATGCGCTCGGCTATTCGCTCGCCGACCGTGGCCTGCGGCTCGACGAAGCGCAGACCCTGATCGAAAAGGCGCTCGCGCTGCAGCCTAACGACCCGTTCATACTCGACAGCATGGGCTGGGTTCGCTTTCGCCTGAACGACCTCGATGGCGCGCTCGCCCACCTGGAGCGCGCTTACGGCATACGCTCCGACCCTGAAATCGCGGCCCATCTGGGCGAAGTGCTGTGGGCGCTCGACCGCAAGGATGAGGCACGCCGGATGTGGGACACCGCCCTCGCCGAGCACCCGGACAATACCGCGCTCTCCGACACGGTCAAACGCTTCCCGGCGCAATAACATGGCAAAACTGCATGGATGTGCGCCATACCGGCATCGGAAAGGGCGTGATATCGCGGCGCTGATCGCACTCTCGCTGAGCCTCGGGGCCTGCACGCTGACGGCGGTCGACGCGTCGCGGCCGATCGCCACGCGCGCCCTCTCCGAGTCTTTCACCCTAGAAGGACGGTTGGCCGCCACCGACGGCGTACGCAATGCGAATGGCCCGGTCGTCTGGGTACACACCCCCCACGGCGACGAATGGACGGCCTTCAGCCCACTGGGACAGATCGTCGCGCGGCTCACCAGCACGACCGAAGGCGCGATCCTCGAAACCGCCGAAGGCGACCGGCGCTCCGCTCCCAGCGCACAAGACGTGCTGCCGGAACTGTTTGGCGCCGGAACGCCGGTCGATGGTCTGACCTACTGGGTTCAGGCCGTCCCGCGTGACGGCGCGCGCGTGCTGCAGCGCGATGCGCTCGGCCGTCCGACCCGCATCAGCGACGCGGGCTGGATCATCGACTACGCCGTCTATACCGACGACACTCCCGGCTCGGCACCGCGCAGGCTCGAGGCCCATTGGGGCGAAACCCGGATCAGACTGGTAATCGACCAATGGACAGACCAGCCCTGACCCGTATCGACGACTGCCCCGCCCCGGCCAAACTGAACCTGTTCCTGCACGTCGTCGGACGGCGCCCGGACGGCTATCACCTTCTCCAGAGCGCCTTCAGATTGATCGACCTGGCCGACACCTTGTCGTTCCACGTCCGCCCGGACGGGGTGCTCAGGCGCACCAACGCGGTCGAAGGGGTACCCGAGCAAGACGATCTCGTCATTCGCGCCGCCGCGATGCTCCAGCGCGAGACAGCTTGCAACCTCGGCGCCGACATCAAGCTGGACAAACGCATTCCCATGGGTGCGGGCCTCGGCGGCGGAAGCTCAGACGCCGCCACGACCCTGATCGCGCTCAACAGGCTGTGGCAGACCGGGCTCGACCGGCCGACACTGGCCTCGCTCGGCCTGCGGCTCGGCGCCGACGTCCCTTTCTTCGTGTTCGGCCGCGATGCCTTCGTTCAAGGCATTGGTGAAGACCTGCAGCCGCTGCCGCTCGAGCCCGCCTGGTATGTCCTGTTGTCCCCCGGCGTCGGCATCCCCACCCGTGAAATTTTCGCCGCAAAGGAGTTGACGCGCGACTCTGAAGCCATCAAAATTACGGACTTCGCTACGAGCATTACTCGAAACGATCTGCAGTCCGTCGCCTGTAGTCGATACCCGGAAGTTCAGGCTGCGATCGACTGGCTGGGGCGTCACGCGCCGGCACGAATGACGGGATCCGGTTCGTGTATATTCGCGGAAGTCGCGAGCGAATCGCAGGCGTCACGGATCGTTGAAAGCTGCCCACCGAAATGGCGGGCTTGGACGACACGAAGCATTGCGCGTCATCCGCTTTTCGACTGGGTTCGCTGATCGGCGAAATAGGTTTCTTGGGGAGTCGCCAAGTTGGTCAAGGCACCGGATTTTGATTCCGGCATTCGAAGGTTCGAATCCTTCTTCCCCAGCCACTACAATGCGGGCAGGCTTTTGAGCCTGCCCGAGTTGTTTTTACTGTCACAACAGCTATTTTCGGTAGCGGAGATTCGGTCATGCCCCGTGGCAGCCTGATGGTCTTCACCGGCAACGCCAACCCCAAGCTCGCATCGGACGTCGTTCGCAGGTTGGGCATAACCCTCGGTTCGGCGACGGTAGGTCGCTTCTCCGACGGCGAAGTCAATGTTGAATTGCTAGAGAATGTTCGCGGCAAGGATATCTTCGTGCTGCAGCCGACCTGCGCACCGACCAACGACAATCTCATGGAACTGCTGGTGCTGGTCGATGCGCTCAAGCGCGCCTCGGCGGGCCGGATCACCGCGGCGATTCCCTATTTCGGCTATGCCCGCCAGGATCGGCGTCCGCGTTCCGCACGCGTTCCGATTACCGCCAAGGTCGTCGCAAACATGCTCCAGGCGGCCGGCGTGCAACGCCTGTTGACGATGGATCTGCACGCCGACCAGATTCAGGGGTTCTTCGACATCGCGGTGGATAACGTCTATGCCGCACCGGTGTTGATCGCCGATCTCGACAAGCAGCGCTACGAAGACCTGCTGGTGGTCTCCCCAGACGTCGGCGGCGTGGTGCGCGCCCGCGCATTCGCCAAGCGGCTCGAATGCGACCTCGCGATCATCGACAAGCGCCGTCCCAAGGCCAATGTTTCGGAAGTCATGAACATCATCGGCGAGGTCAAGGACCGCACCTGCGTGATCATGGACGACATCGTCGACACCGCCGGCACGCTGTGCAAGGCGGCCACCGCGCTCAAGCAGAACGGGGCCCGGCGGGTGCTTTCGTACTGTACCCATCCGGTCCTGTCGAACGCGGCGGCAGCCCGTATCGCCGACTCGGACCTCGACGAGCTGGTCGTCACCGACACCATTCCGCTCGGCGACGAAGCGCGCGCCTGCACGAAGATCCGCCAGATTTCGGTGGCGTCGCTGCTTGCCGACACCATGTTGCGCATCAGCAACGAGGAGTCGGTCAGTTCGCTGTTCATGGAATGAGATGATTTCTTTCGCTGCTGGGTCAAACCGGCGGTATAACCCATCCGCCTGGTCGCGGGCGGATTGATTCAACCAGGAGCAACACATGCAAATCGAATTCAAGGCCACCAAGCGCGTGGATCAGGGCACGGGTGCGAGCCGCCGCCTGCGTCGCGCCGGCCAACTGCCGGGCGTCATCTACGGCGCGAACAAGGACGCCGTGGCGATCACGCTCGACCACAACGAGCTGTACCACATGATGCGCAAGGAAGCGTTCCACTCTTCCGTGCTGAGCGTCGAGCTCGAAGGCGCCAAGGAATCCGTGATTCTGCGCGACACCCAATGGCATCCGTTCAAGACCCAGATCCTGCATCTCGACTTTCAGCGCGTCAGCGCCACCGAGAAGATGCACCTGAAGGTACCGCTGCACTTCGTCAACGGTGAAATCAGCCCGGCGGTCAAGCTCGGCGGCGGGATGATCTCGCACGTGGTCACCGAAATCGATATCGCCTGCCTGCCCAAGGATCTGCCCGAGTTCATCACGGTCGACCTGAAGGACCTCGAGATGGATCAGGCCGTTCACGTTTCGCAGCTCACCCTCCCGGCTGGCGTCGAAGTCGTCCATCATGGCGAAGGCGACCCGGTCGTGGCGACCGTGCTGAAGACCGGTGCAGGCGCCGGCGAAGGCGAGGGCGAAGAAGCCAGCGCCTGATCAAGGCAGCGGCAGTCAATCGTCCATGACGGCGAATCCACCACGCCTCATCGTCGGCCTCGGCAACCCGGGGGCCGACTATATCGAAACCCGGCACAATGCCGGGTTTTGGTTTTGTGAGCGCCTGGCGCAGCGCCTCGGCACGACCTTCGGCCATGAAGCGCGATTCCACGGCCTGGCAGCCAACGCCCGCGCCGCGGGTGCCTGGTTGCTGATGCCGCAGACGTTCATGAACAGGTCCGGCCTGGCGGTGGGCGCGCTCACGCGGTTCTACCGGATCCAGCCGAATGAAATCCTGGTCGTGCATGACGAACTCGACATCCCGCCGGGGCAATTGCGGCTGAAGTTCGGCGGCGGCCTGGGCGGTCACAACGGCCTGAAGGACATCACCGCCCATCTGGGCACCCAGGACTACTGGCGCTTGAGAATCGGCATCGGACACCCGGGCGATCGCAGTCAAGTCGTAAACTTCGTGCTGAAACGTCCCCAGCGCGACGAGCAGGACCTGATCGACACCGCCATCGATCGCGCCCTGGATACCTGGCCCTTGATCGCACAGGGCAACTGGAATGCGGCGACCACGCGCGCCAACGCGCGTCCGGCTTCCGAACCTCCTCCCAAAATCAGGAACGAGAAAAGTCTATGAGCCTCAAATGCGGCATCGTCGGCCTGCCCAACGTCGGAAAGTCGACCCTGTTCAACGCACTGACCAAATCCGGTATCGCCGCGGAAAACTACCCGTTCTGCACGATCGAGCCCAACGTGGGGATCGTCGAGGTACCCGACCCCCGGCTTGCGCAGTTGTCGGCGATCGTCAAACCGCAGCGCATTCAAGCGGCCATCGTCGAGTTCGTGGACATCGCCGGCCTGGTCGCGGGCGCCTCCAAGGGCGAGGGCCTGGGCAACCAGTTCCTCGCGAACATCCGTGAAACCGACGCGATCGTGCACGTAGTGCGGTGCTTCGCCGACGAGAACGTCGTGCACGTTTCCGGCAGCATCGACCCGATTCGCGATATCGAAATCATCGACACCGAGCTCGCACTCGCCGACATGGCGACCGTCGACAAGGCGCTCAACCGCTATCGCAAGGTCGCGGGCTCCGGAGACAAGGACGCCAAGGTGCTGGTCAGCGTACTCGACAAGTGCGCGGCGCAACTCGACCAGGCGCGTCCGGTGCGCGCACTCGAACTCTCGAAGGAAGAGTGGGCCAGCATCAAGCAATTCTGCCTCATCACCGCCAAACCGGTGTTGTACGCGGCAAACGTGGTCGAAGACGGCTTTACCGACAACCCTTACCTGGATGCGGTCAAAGCCCATGCAGCCGCAGAGGGCGCGGGCGTCGTGGCGGTCTGCGCCGCAATCGAGTGCGAAATCGCAGAACTCGACGACGCCGACAAGCAGGACTTCCTCGAATCGATGGGCCTCGAAGAACCCGGCCTGAACCGGCTGATCCGCGCCGGCTACAAACTGCTCGGCCTTCAGACTTATTTCACCGCCGGCGTAAAAGAGGTCCGCGCCTGGACCATTCATGTCGGCGACACCGCCCCCCAGGCGGCCGGCGTCATCCATACCGATTTCGAGCGCGGCTTCATCCGCGCCCAAACCATCGCCTTCGACGACTTCATTGCCTTCAAAGGGGAAACCGGTGCCAAGGAAGCCGGCAAGATGCGCGCGGAAGGCAAGGACTACGTGGTCAAGGACGGCGACGTTTTGAACTTCCTGTTCAACGTCTAAACGGCTTCAGGGTTTCGAAGACCAAGTCTGGCGCTGCGCCACATGACCATCACTCACGGGGATGTCAATTTGTTTGTCTGAGTGGCCGATGCTAGGATGCAGCGCAACGCACTCGAGCATGCGGTGTCCGGCGCGATCGCAACAATGCCGATGTTCGGACGTCACGCTCGCTCGTGTGCAGCCCGACCGTACCCGAGGAAGCCACCATGCGCTGGTTGATTGCGGCCCTGATTGCGTCCACCGGCATGCTCGCCGCCAGCGCGCTGTCCGAGACGGTGCGCATTGCTGCCGAGGACGACTGGGCGCCCTACTCTTCGATCAAGGCCGACAAATCCGGCCCCGAGGGGTTTGCGGTTGATATCGTGCGTGAGGCCTTCAAGACTCAAGGTGTCGACGTCGAGTTTGTGGCGGTCCCATTTGCCCGCTGCTTGCACTACGCGGAAACCGGCGTGACCGCCGGCTGTTTCAACGCGACGATCATCGAGGGCAACCGCGACACCTTCCACTGGCACCCGACACCGCTCTTCAGCGAGGAACTCGCGATTTTTTCCCACGCGCAGGCGGGCGAATCCGCGGTCACGATGGCGGACCTCGAGGGCAGGACCGTGGGCTACACCCTCGGCTACACCTATCCCACCGAGTTGATGGAAGACCCGAAAATCACCCGCTTCGCCACAACCTCCGATGATCAATTGATCCAGATGGTCGCGGCCCGGCGGGTCGACTTCGTGCTCCTGAATGAAATGCCGGGCTACCTCAGGATCAGCCGCATACCGGGCGCTGCCGGCAAAGTCCGAAAAGTCGGGACGATTTCGATGGACGGGTTCTGGATCGCGTTCTCGAAGGCGCACCCCGACGGCGAGAGGCTCTCGGCCACGTTCGAGGCCGGCTTGCAGTCGCTCAAGAACAGCGGCCGCTACGCCGAACTCGAAGCCGGATTCAGAGGTAAGCTCGGCTTGTAGCCGAAATGCAGCCGGAGCCATCGGTACCGGCGAACGGCATCATCCTGCCCCGACTCGCCCCCCCGACTCCCGACACAACGCCTTGCATGCCAACAGCGACACCCCGATCATCCACATACGTCGGCCGATTTGCCCCGTCGCCTACCGGCCCCCTGCACTTCGGCTCGCTCGTGACCGCGGTGGGCAGTTATCTCGACGCACGCCGCGCGGGCGGGCGATGGCTGTTACGCATCGATGATCTCGACCGGGCGCGCAATGTCGCAAGAGCCACCGAGGGTATTCTCGAAATCCTGGAAAAGTTCGGATTCGAATGGGATGGGGTCGTGACCCGGCAGAGCGACAGCCTGCCACGCTATGCCGAATCGCTCGAACGTTTGCGTGCAATGCGGCACGTGTTTCCCTGCAGTTGCTCGCGCCGCGAGATGGCGGACTCGGCACTCGCACGCGACGGCGCCCGCCTGTACCCCGGAAGCTGTCGCGACCGCCCCGGGCGCATCCAGCCCGCGTACGCATGGCGGGCGCGGGTCGCGGGCACGATCGAGTTCACCGACCTGATACAGGGCCGGCAGCATGAAGATCTCGAATCCGAAGTGGGCGATTTCGTGGTCCAGCGTGCCGACGGCCAGTTCGCATACCAATTGGCAGTCGTCGTCGACGATCACGACGCGGGTGTCACACACGTGATACGCGGCGCGGATCTGCTTTGCTCGACCGGCCGGCAGATCTACCTGCAAGGCCTGCTGGGCTTCGAAACCCCCGCTTATGCCCACCTGCCGGTAGTCGTGAACGAAGCTGGCGAGAAGCTCTCGAAGCAGACGCATGCCGCCGCCATCGACCTGGCGAACCCTGCGCGCACGCTCGGCAACGCATTGCGCTTTCTCGGCCACCCGTCCCCGGCCGAACTCACCGGCGCACCGGTCGCACACGCATGGCAATGGGCAATCGCCAACTGGAACCTCGCCCGAGTACCGCGCGCCTTGCAGGCGGCGGGATGAGTGCCGCACGCCCACCGGACCTCAATGCCGTCCGCCGTAGCCGGCAATCCCGATCGCTGCCCGGACGCACTGATACGCGATCCAGGTGGCCAGGCGCCGGATGAGCGGCAGGCGTCGCAATGATTCGAGATGGCGCTCCTCGGCCCCCTGTGTCATCGCGATCTCCAGACTTGCACGCAACCGGCTCGCAAACGGTTCATCGTCGACCACGACATTGGCCTCGCGCGCGAGCAACAGGCTGAACGGGTCGATATTGCTCGAACCCACCGTCGCCCAACGGGTATCGACCACCGCGACCTTGGCATGCAGGATGCTCCGGTTGTACTCGAACAGCCTGACCCCGCACGACAAAAAATGCGGATAGAGGGCGCGGCTTGCATACGCGAGCAGCGGATGATCGGACAGGCCCTGCAGAATGAGCACCACGCGCACACCGCGCCGCGCCGCATCGGTGAGGGCCTGGCGAAACTGTCGCCCAGGAAAGAAATACGCGGACGCGATCACGATCTCGGAACGCGCAGACGCGATCGCGTCCAGGTACGCGTCTTCTATGTCCCGGCGATGGCGCAGGTTGTCGCGAATCAGGAATGCCGCCCGCACCGAACCCGCGGCCGGTGGCACCTGGACCGAGCGCGGCGACGGCATTCGGCGGCGGCGCAGGCTTGCCCAGGAGACCAGCCACCACAAGCGCCGCGACGACGCCGCGATCACCGACACCAGCGGGCCGCGAACCTCAACGGCATAGTCGTGGCGCGGACGGCGCAGCCCGCTCGGGGACAGGTCATCGATGATATTGATGCCGCCGACGAAAGCCAGGCAGGCATCGACGACGCAGACCTTGCGATGAAGCCTGCGCAAGCGGTGCCGCCGCAGCACGAAGGACCCGAGTTCGCGCCGATACACCAGCACACGGACGCCGGCCGAGGCCAACCCGGACATCAGCGTGGCGACGAAACCGCGCCCGCCGAAGCCGTCCACCAGCACATGCACCCTGACGCCCCGGCGGGCGGCATCGCACAGCGCATTGGCGACACGGCGACCGGTGTCGTCATTCTCGAAGATATAGCTTTCGAGATGGATCTCCTCGACCGCCCCCTCGATCGCCCGCACCAGCGCCGGAAAAAACCTGCCGCCCCCCTCCAGCAGAACCACGCTGTTGCCGGGGATGAAACTGCTCACCCGCCGGGTTCCAGTTCGGCGGTCAGGGCGGCATGATCCGATATCTGTGCCCACAGCGGGCCACAATGCACGTCCGCCCGGGCCACCCGGAAGTGGCGGACATAGATCCGATCCAGGCTGAGCACCGGCCGCCGCGACGGGAAACTGCGCGCCGGACGGCCGCCGTTGCTGGCGTGAAACGCCTCGCTCAATCCGAGGCGGTGCGCCAGCACCTGCTCGGCGCGATTGCGCCAGTCGTTGAAATCACCGGCGATGATCAGCGGCGCAGCCTGCGGCACGAGGCGTTCCATGCGGTCGGCCAGCGCCTCCATCTGCCGCTTGCGGCTACCCGCCATCAAGCCCAGGTGGACGCATACACAATGGAGGGACTCGAAGCCAGGCGCCGCGATCTCGCAGTGCAGCAGGCCGCGGCGCTCGAAACGATGGTCGGACACGTCGAGGTTGTGCGACGAGATGATCGGGAAACGGCTCAGGATCGCGTTGCCGTGATGGCCATGATCGTAAACCGCGTTCTGGCCATAAGCGGTCTGCCCCCAGACCGCTTCCGCCAGGAACTCGTGCTGAGGCGCCCCCGGCCAGTCGGCGTGCCTGATCTGGTGGCCCGCATGCAACCCCTGAACCTCCTGCAGGAAGACCAGATCGACCTCGAGATTGCGCAAGCGCTCGCGCAACTCGTGAATCACCATGCGGCGATTGAACTGCGAGAAACCCTTGTGAATGTTATAGGTGCAGATCCGCAGTCGCTTCATCGCCGGCACGTTCCACGAGAAAGCCGCCGAAGCGGCGCATCAGGCGCCCACGCTCACGAAATGGCGAGCATCCGGTCCAGCGCGACCTTTGCGAGCACAGCCTCGTGTTCGGGCACCTCGATACGGTTGACGACGTTGCCATCCGCAAGATTTTCGAGCGTCCAGGCCAGATGCTGTGGATCGATGCGCTGCATCGTCGAACACATGCACACCGTCGGCGCCATGAACTGAACGATCTTGCCTTCGGGCTTGACCTCCTCGGCAAGGCGGTTGACGAGGTTGAGCTCGGTGCCGACCAGCCAGCGCGTATTCGGTTGGCCGGCCTTGATCGTATTGATGATGTACTCGGTCGAACCGACGAAATCGGAGTTCAGGCAGACATCGAGGCTGCTTTCGGGATGCGAGATGACCAACCCGTCGGGATGCTGCATGCGCCAACGGCGGATGTGGCTTTCCTGGAACATCTGGTGCACCGAGCAATGCCCCTTCCAGAGCAGCACCTTGGCCTTGCGGATCTGCTCGACACTGAGCCCGCCGTATTCCTGGTCCGGGTCCCAGACCACCATCTCGTCCAACGCGATGCCCTTCTTGTAGCCCGTCCAGCGCCCGAGATGCTGGTCGGGAAAGAACAACACCTTTTCACGCTGGGCGAACGCCCACTCGAGAATCGTCGGCGCATTGGTCGAGGTACACACGATGCCACCATGCTCGCCGCAGAAGGCCTTGAGATCCGCGGCCGAATTGATGTAGGTGACCGGCGTGATCAGTTCATCCGGGCGGCCCAGCACTTCGGTCAGTTCGCGCCAGCAACGCGTCACCTTGGCCAGGTTGGCCATGTCGGCCATCGAACAGCCGGCGGCGAGATCCGGCAGGATCGCAATCTGCGCCGGCCTGGACATGATGTCCGCCACCTCGGCCATGAAATGCACGCCGCAGAACACGATGTACTCGGCGTCGGTCTGCGAGGCCAGGCGGGCGAGCTTGAGCGAATCGCCGGTCAGGTCCGCATGGCGGTAGACGTCGGCACGCTGGTAGTGATGGCACAACAGCACCGCGCGCTTGCCGAGCCGCGCGCGCGCCGCCTCGATGCGCAATTGCGCCTCTTCATCCTGCAGGGTATTGAAACGGTCGAAGCCGATGGTCGCGACTTGCATGTTCAGGGATATCTCCGCAATGACTTGGTACTCTGACCCGATTCGACGGCTCGCGTTGCGATACCGTCAGCCCTGCACCCACGGCAGCCCGGCATGGCGCCAGCCCCCGATGCGGTTCCTGTGGCCGTTCGCATCCTTGTCGCCCTCGAAGCCTTCGAGCACGTTGAAGGCTTCGAGATAACCTGCCTCGTGCGCGGCACGAGCCGCCATGTCCGAGCGCGCACCCGAACGGCAAATGAACATGACGAGCGATTCGGGATCGACTTCGCGCTTGAGCTGGGCCATGAAGCCCGAGTTGGGCTTGTTGCCCGGATAGCTGAGCCATTCGATCTCGATCGCCCCCGGAACGCGCCCGACCCAGTCCCACTCCGCCCGCGTCCGCACATCGACCAGCCGCGCCCCCGGGGCCAGCCTCAGCACCTCGCTGGCCTCGGCCGGCGTGAGCGCACCGGCATAGGGCAGCGACTGCGCGCTTGCGCGCGTCTGCGCCAGATTGAGTAGATCGGTCAACGTTCCCATGGCCGCCATCCGGTTAGAATCAGGACTCGGAGTATACAACCATCCATTGCCGATGAATCGTCCCGCCCTACCCCGAACCCCGCCGCCGGCCCCCTCCGACCGTGCCCGGGGCATCCGCAACACCACGCTGGTTGCGATTTCGACCAATGCCGTGCTGTCGCTCGCCCAGCTGGTGGTAGGCGTGTTTTCGAACGCCTTCAGCCTGGTGGCGGACGCGGTGCATACGCTCTCCGACCTCGTCACCGACATCATGGTGTTGATTGCGGGCCGCCAGGGCGCCGAGCCGGCGGACCGGAATCACCCCTACGGACATGGCCGGATCGAAACGGCCGCCTCGATGCTGCTCGGGATCGTGCTGATCGGCGTCGGGGCCGGATTCCTGTGGAGCTCGGGCCTGCGCCTCCAGCACATGCATGCGTCCCCGCTGCTGCACCCCGCGGCGCTGTACATGGCCCTCGCCACGCTGGCCGCCAAGGAAGCGTTGTTCAGGTTTTCGCTCGCCGCGGGCAAGCGCCTGCAGGCGCCGATGCTCGAAGCGAACGCCTGGCATGCCCGCTCGGACGCCGCATCGTCGCTGGTCGTGGCCGTCGGCATTGGCGGCGGACTCGCCGGCTATCCGTTTCTCGAGCCCCTCGCCGCGGCCGTGGTTGGATTCCTGATCGTGAGCATGGGCGCCAAGCTTGCGTGGAAAGCCGTGCGCGAGTTGATCGATACCGGGGTCAGCGACGCCGAACTCGACGAACTGCGCCAAACCATTCTCGCGACGCCCGGCGTGCTCGACCTGCATGATCTCAGAACCCGCCGCATGGCCGACAGGATTCTGTGCGACACCCATGTGCTCGTCGATCCGCGCATCACGGTATCCGAAGGCCACCGCATCTCCGACGCGGTATATACCCGGATCCGCACAGCGCATCCGAACGTCCGCGACGTGCTGGTGCATATCGATGCAGAGGAAGACGGCGGGCTCCAAGGCGTGCCGCCCGGCCCGCCGCCAGCGCGGGACGAAATCAACCGGCTGGTGCTCGAAGTGCTGGGCGACGCGGCCCCGCTGCTGCAGCGCATACAGATTCACTACCTCGGCCAGCGGATCGAAATCGAGATCGTGCTGCAACCCGACGCAGTGCGTCGAATCGATGCCGACGCACTGAAAAGTCGCATTGGCGCCCTGCTCGAAACGCGTCCCGATCTGCGCAGCATCCGCTGCTTTGCCGAGATCGCACCATCCTGACACGTATGCATCCATTTACGCACCATAATGGTGCATATCCACCCAGGCAGAACGCTCGCTGCTCGTCCGGCCCGGCGTCGTCAGGTCAGGCCCTCGTGCGGCAACAAGCTGCCTGGATCGGGCCAACCCACCGAACCGGGCCGGCCGCGCAGGTCGGTCACGCTTGTGGCACAATTTTGCGTCCTCATCCACGGCATGGCACGAATGCTGCTAAAGCCGGGCAACGGAAGTTTTACCGTTAATCGCTATCGCCTCATCACCAGGAGTGAATATGAACGCTCAAGAAGTCATGAAGTTGATCAAGGAAAACGAAGTCCGCTTCATTGATCTGCGCTTTACCGATACCCGCGGCAAGGAACAGCACGTCGGCCTGCCGGTGTCCGCCTTCGAAGAAGACCACTTCGAGCACGGCCATCCGTTCGATGGCTCGTCGATCGCCGGCTGGAAGGGCATTCAGGCGTCCGACATGATTCTGCTGCCCGAAGCCGCCTCCGCCTACATCGACCCGTTCTTCGACGAAACCACCCTGGTGCTGACCTGCGACGTGATCGAGCCGTCCGACGGCAAGGGCTACGACCGCGACCCGCGCTCCATCGCCAAGCGCGCCGAAGCCTATCTCAAGAGCACCGGCCTGGGCGATACCGCCTTCTTCGGTCCCGAGCCCGAGTTCTTCATTTTCGACGCGGTCGAATGGTCGGTCGACATGTCGGGCGTGTATAGCAAGATCATCTCCGAAGAAGCGGCCTGGTCCACCGCCGACAAGTTCGAAGGCGGCAACACCGGCCACCGTCCGCGCGTCAAGGGCGGTTACTTCCCGGTGCCCCCGGTCGACAGCCTCAACGACATCCGTGCCGCGATGTGTCTCGCGCTCGAAGCCGCCGGCGTGCCGGTCGAAGTGCATCACCATGAAGTCGCGAACGCCGGCCAGTGCGAAATCGGCACCAAGTTCAGCACCCTGACCCAGCGTGCCGACTGGACCCAGGTCCTGAAGTACATCGTCCACAACGTCTCGCACCAGTACGGCAAGACCGCGACCTTCATGCCCAAGCCCATCGTCGGCGACAATGGCTCCGGCATGCACGTCCACCAGTCGATCTGGAAGGACGGCCAGAACCTGTTCGCGGGCAACGGCTATGCCGGCCTGTCCGAAATGGCCCTGTACTACATCGGCGGCATCATCAAGCATGCGCGCGCACTCAACGCGATCACCAACCCGGGCACCAACTCGTACAAGCGCCTGGTGCCGCACTACGAGGCGCCGACCAAGCTGGCCTACTCGGCCCGCAACCGCTCGGCCTCGATCCGCATTCCCTACACGGCCAACCCGAAGGGCCGCCGTATCGAAGCGCGCTTCCCGGACCCCTTGGCCAACCCGTATCTGTGTTTTGCCGCACTCATGATGGCAGGTCTGGACGGCATCCAGAACAAGATCCATCCGGGCGATCCGGCCGACAAGAACCTCTACGATCTGCCGCCGGAAGAAGACGCGCTGATCCCGACCGTGTGTACCAGCCTCGACCAGGCGCTCGAGTATCTCGACAAGGATCGCGAGTTCCTGACCCGCGGCGGCGTGTTCTCGAACGACTTCATCGACGCCTATATCGAATTGAAGATGGAAGAAGTCGATCGCATGCGGATCACGACCCACCCGGTCGAGTTCGACATGTACTACAGCCTGTAATCCCGTAGGGACTTGCGGCATTAACGAGGGACGGGCATTGCCCGTCCCTTTTTTATGGGTTCTAATCGGGAACGGCAAAGCGCGATTCATTCGGCTCCACTCATTTAACGGGACTCAAACCTGTCATGAGGCTTCAATATCCGGCGACCTTTCTGGCCGCCCTCCTGCTCAGCACCCCGACATGGTCGGTCGTGTTCAAATGCACCGACACGGAGGGCCGGGTGACCTACACGAATGACAAGTCCCTCGGCCGCGACTGTAAGGCGATCAGTACCGATCAACCGGTTTCCTCGATCCCGGCACCGCCGCGCCGCGCCGCGCCGGCCGCCACGCCGCAGGCGCCCTCGCCCTCGAGCTTTCCGAACGTGCCAGCGGACACCCAGCGCGCACGCGATGCGGACCGGCGCCAGATTCTCGAAACCGAGCTGGCGGCGGAAGAGCGGGCGCTGGCTGAAGCCCAAGCTGCGCTCGCCGAGCAGGAAGCGATCAGGACCGGCAACGAGCGCAACTTCCAGCGCGTGCTCGACCGCCTGCAGCCCTTCAAGGACAAAGTCGAACTGCATCAGCGAAACGTCGAAGCCTTGCGACGCGAGATGCGCACCCTGCGCTAGCTCGCCACTCTGGCGCGGTTATTGCTAATTTCAGGCAAACCACCAGATACGCGAGCATGGCCAAGACGCCCAATCCCCCGCTGAACAGCGGCCCCTTCGCGGGGCTCGACCTACTGTCGTCAGCAGTGGTGCTGATCGACGAGGCGTTCACCATCCGCTACCTCAATGCGGGTGCCGAGAACCTGTTCGCCATCAGCCAGAAGAAGGTCGTGGGCATGCCCCTCAGGCGCCTGCTCGGCGAATCCCACGGACTTGAGCCCGCGCTGCGCAACACGCTCGAGACCCACTGGAGCTATACCGGCCAGGATCTTCGCATCGTCCGCCCCAATACCGACCCGCTGCACCTCGACTGTACCGTCAGTCCGGCCGACGCCGCCGGGGTGTGTCTGCTGCTCGAGTTCCGGCTGATCGATGCTCAGCTGCGCGTTGCCCGCGAAGAGCAGTTGCTGCAGCAGCAGCAAGCCAACCGCGAGCTCATCCGTAACCTGGCGCACGAGATCAAGAACCCGCTGGGCGGAATCCGGGGTTCGGCGCAATTGCTGGAGCGGGAACTGAGCGACCCCCAGCTGCGCGAATACACCGAGGTGATCATCGCCGAAGCGGATCGACTTCAGGACCTGATGAACCGGATGCTGAGCTCGCACTGCATGATGCGCCCCGCCCCGCTCAACATCCACGACGTACTCGAACGCGTCCGCCGGCTCGTGCTCGCGGAGTTCCCGGATGTCCGGATCACGCGTGATTTCGACACCAGCCTGCCCGATCTCACCGCCGATCGCGAACAGCTGATCCAGGCCATCCTCAACATCACCCGGAATGCGGCGCAGGCGCTGCAGGGGCGCGGCAACATCAAGCTGCGCACCCGGGTCGCGCGCCAGGTCACGCTCGCCAAGCGCCGTTTCAAACTGGCACTGGAATTGCAAGTAATCGACAACGGCCCCGGGATCCCGGAAGAGATCCGCGACACGATCTTCTATCCGCTGGTCACGGGGCGGGAAGGTGGAAGCGGCTTGGGCTTGTCCCTCGCCCAGAGCTTCATCGAGCAGCACCACGGAATGATCGAGGTCGACAGCCATGCCGGCGACACCTGCTTCACCATTCTGCTGCCCATTTCCGACCGTGCCTGAGCCCGCCAGGCTCATCGCTCCTCGTCCTGGCGCGCCCCGACACTGTGTCGCACCAAATTAGTGCATATAAAATGAATACTGTCTGGATTGTTGATGATGATCGCTCCATTCGCTGGGTGCTCGAAAAAGCGCTGAGTCGTGAAGACATCCCGCACGAGAGCTTTTCCTCGGCCAACGAGGCGCTCGGGGCGCTCGAATCCACGCCCGCCCCTCCCAAGGTGCTGGTGTCCGACATCCGGATGCCGGGCGAATCGGGCCTCGATCTCCTGAAACGCGTCAAGGCGATGCACCCCGATCTGCCGGTCATCATCATGACCGCATACTCGGATCTCGACAGCGCGGTGTCGGCATTCCAGGGCGGTGCGTTCGAGTACCTGCCCAAACCCTTCGACGTGGACCAAGCCATCGCACTGGTCCGGCGCGCCCTGGAGCAAAGCACCCATCGCGACGGCGTGGAGGCCGAAACACCAGTCGCCCCCGAAATTCTCGGACAGGCGCAGTCGATGCAGGAAGTCTTTCGCGCCATCGGCCGGCTTTCGCAGTCGCATGCAACCGTGCTGATCAACGGCGAATCCGGCAGCGGCAAGGAACTCGTCGCACGGGCCCTGCATCGTCACAGCCCGCGCAAGGACGCGCCGTTCATCGCGATCAACACGGCGGCGATACCGCGCGACCTGCTCGAGTCCGAACTGTTCGGACACGAACGCGGCGCGTTCACCGGCGCGGCCGCATTGCGCCGCGGCCGCTTCGAACAGGCAGATGGTGGAACCCTGTTTCTGGACGAAATCGGCGACATGCCGGCCGAACTGCAGACTCGCCTGCTGCGGGTGCTGTCCGACGGCCATTTCTATCGGGTCGGCGGGCAGCAACCGATTCGGGCCAATGTCCGGGTGATCGCCGCAACACACCAGGACCTCGAGGAGCGGGTCCGGAACGGCCTGTTCCGCGAGGACCTGTTTCACCGACTCAACGTCATCCGCTTGCGCCTGCCGCCGATGCGCGAACGCAGGGAGGATATTCCGATCCTGGTGCGGCACTTCCTGCAAAAAAGTGCGCACGACCTGGGCGTGGAAGCCAAGCGCATCTCCGAATCGGCGATCAAGTACCTTCAGGGCCAGCCGTTTCCGGGCAATGTCAGGCAGCTCGAGAATCTGTGCCACTGGCTCACCGTCATGGCGCCGGGGCAGGTCGTCGAAGTCGCCGACCTGCCGCCGGAGCTGCGCGAACAGGCGAGCGTCGCCACCTTGTCGAACTGGATGGACTCGCTGGGCGACGAGACCGACCGGCTCATCGCCGCGACGCCCGGCTCGGTATTCGAAGCGCTCAGCCAGGATTTCGAACGCACGCTGATACGCCGGGCCCTCGCCTCGACCGGCGGACGACGGATCGAAGCGGCGCAATTGCTGGGGATCGGTCGAAACACGATCACCCGCAAGATCCAGGAACTCGGCATCGACGACGGCAAGGGGCACCCCTCCGACCTCGACCATGCGGCCTGAGAGCCGTCCACACACGGGCGTGGATGTCTGAGCAATCTGTTGCACCGGACTACTAGTCGGCGGGGCAATCGCGGATAATGCCGCTTTTGCCTCGATGGAATCGGCTTGAATCAGCCTTGTAACCCAATCCTGCTGGCAGCGGCCGACATAGATGCTGCCCTGGGCGCGCTTTCGCCCCGCTTCGACCTGCGCATCGTGGCCGAATGTTCGTCCACCAATAGCCTGCTGGTGGACGGCAGCCCGGCCGACGACGGCCGTGTTCACGTCGTGATCGCTGAACACCAGACGAGCGGGCGCGGCCGGCGCGGCAAGACCTGGCTCTCGTGGCCCGGCGCTAGCCTGACCTTCTCGTCACTCTGGCGCTTTCCCGCGGGCGCACCGGTTCCGGCCGGGCTGTCGCTGGTGGCCGGCATCGCCGTCGCACGCGCCCTCGAAAAGCAGGGCGCCACCGGCGTCCAGCTCAAGTGGCCCAACGACGTGCTGTTGCTGGGCCAGAAGGTGGCGGGCATTCTGGTCGAACTCCTGCCGGGGCGCAGCGGCACACCGGCCGCGGTCATCGGCATCGGCATCAACATGGCGCTTCCGGCCGGTGAGCGGATTCCCGATCAGGACGGTGTCGCCGATCTCGCGAGCCATGTTCCCACGCTTCCCGACCGCAACCGGCTCACCGCGCTGCTCCTGCGCGAGTTGCACGATCTGCTGGAAACTTATGCCAGCGCGGGCTTTCCGGCGCTGCGCGGCGCATGGCAACAACGCAACGCGTTTGCCGAGCTGCCGGTCCGCATCAGCGGCGAGTCGACCGACCTCGAAGGCATCTGCGCGGGCGTCGATGAAGATGGCGCGCTGTTGCTGCGCACTGAAAGCGGCATCACCCGCATTCTCTCCGGCGAGGTGTCGCTGAGGCCGTTGCCATGAAACTACTGCTCGACGCAGGCAATTCGCGGATCAAGTGGGGCATCCTCGCCGACGGTCATTGGCTTGCCGAGGGCGCGATGGCGACCGCCGATGCGGAACAACTCGCGAGCGTGGCCGCCCGGTTTCCAGGCATCGACGCGATTGTTGGCGCCAACGTCGCCGGCCCCGGTTTGGAACGGCTCATCGATCAGGCACTGGCCGAGCGCGGCGCGCCCAGATGGGTCAGAAGCACGCGCTCCTGCGGCGGGGTCGTCAACCTCTATGACAATCCGGCGCAACTCGGTGTCGACCGCTGGGCGGCCTTGATCGCGGCGCGCTCGCTGCACGCTGGCGCCTGTCTCGTCGTCACCGCGGGCACCGCGACCACCGCCGACATTCTCGACGAGGAGGGCGTGTTTCAGGGCGGCCTGATACTTCCGGGTGAAGAAATGATGCGCAGCGCACTGGCCGAACGGACCGCGCAATTGCCGTTCGCGACCGGCTGTTTCGTCGCGACGCCACGCAATACCGCCGACGCGATTGCGTCGGGTTGCCTCAACGCCCAGATCGGCGCGGTGGAACGCATGTTCGAATTGATAGCCGACCGGCCGTCCTCGATCTGCCTGCTCAATGGCGGCAGCGCCGAAAGTCTCGAAGCCCTGCTCAGGATTCGCACCCAGCGTGTCGACAACCTGGTGCTGAAAGGTCTCGCCGTCATCGCCGAGGACACCGGCGGCGAGCACGCAAGCAGTTCCGCCTAATCGCCGCGCCATGTCATCCTGAGGTCCGCCGCATGCCGGTTACGCGTTTTCTCCTGATCCTGCTGGTCATGCTCAATCTGCTGGCCCTCGCGGCGGCACGCGGCTGGCTGGGGGAATCGGCCCAGCGGGGGGAACCTGAACGGCTGACGAACCAGATCAATCCCCACGCGATTACCCTTCACCAACCCGAACCCGCGCTGCGGCCCGCCCCGGCCACCGAGACGCCCCCGCCCGCGGCGTCGCCACCCACCGTGCCGCTCGAACCGGAGCCGGTGGAAGTCGCCCTCGCCCCCACCGATCCCCCGCCCGCCCCCGCGCCGGTTCCGGAAACATCCGCTGCGCCGGAGCCCCCGTCGAGCGCCGCCCCTGCACCTGGGGGCGACGATGAAATCGAGCCTGCCACCCAGGCACCGGAGAGCGAACCCGCACCGCTGCCGCTCGAACTGGCATGCATCGTCTATGACGGATTGGGCGAACAGCAGGCGGCCACCCTCGGGCGTTCCGCGGCTGCAGTCCGGGCGACAGTGCAAGCGAGCCGACGCATGACCGAAACGGCCAGCAACTGGTGGGTACATATTCCCGCGCCGGCCAACCGGACGGTGGCCGAGGACAGGGTGGCGGCACTGCGCGCCTCGGGTATCAATGATCTCTTCATCGTGCGCGACGAGGGTCCGCACAAGAACGCCATATCGCTCGGCATGTTCCGTACCGAAAGCAGCGCCAGGCAACATCTATCCGACCTCAGGGCCCGCCGGGTCAACGACGCGCGGATCATTGCGCGCAAACCGGCCGTATTCGCGCTGGAACTGCGCGGTTCGCGGCCGGATATCGATGAAGTCAGCGTGGAGCTCAAGGGCAACCCCTACGGGGCGGTCGCCCGGGCATGTCGGCCATGACCCATCCGAGACCTCTGACAATCGGGCTGACGGGCGGTATCGGCAGCGGCAAGAGTGCCGCGACGAAACACTTCACCGAGTTGGGCGCCAGTGTCGTCGACACCGACGAAATCGCCCATGAGCTCACCGCGGAGCAGGGTCTCGCGATCGCCGCGATTCGCGGCGCCTTCGGGGACGACATGATCACGCACGCCGGCGCGCTCGACCGACAGGCCATGCGCGCGCGGGTGTTCAAGGACCCCGACGCACGGCGCAGGCTCGAGGCCATCCTGCACCCGATGATCAGAGCGCTCAGCGATGCGCGCTGCGCGACGGCACCGGGCGCCTATGTCGTGCTTGCGATACCGCTGCTGACCGAGTCGGGCAGTTATCGCGAGCGGGTAGACCGCATCTGCGTGGTCGACTGCCCGGTCGACCTGCAGGTCGCACGCGTGCGGGCGCGCAGCGCCTTGGACGAATCGCAGATCCTCGCCATCATTGCCAGCCAGGCCTCCCGCGCGGCACGCCTGGCGATCGCCGACGACGTCATCGACAACGCCGGAACGTTGGATGCACTGCATCGGCAAGTCGACGCGCTTCATACGCAGTATCTGCAACGGGCGCAGTCGCTGGCGGAGCAGGCGGGAAGCGCAACATGACGGGGCCCGCAGCATGAGCGCGTGCGAATGCGATTTTGACCCCTGTGCTATCATCGAACGATGAAATTGCAGCAATCCGACTACCCGGGCGAATCGCAGTGATCAGCTACGAATACCCTCTCAACGAGCGCATTCGCACCCTGTTGCGCCTCGAAGATCTCTATCGCAAGCTCGGACACTTTTCGGCTGCCGACACGCCACTGGACCATCACGTGGCGCTGATTTCGCTGTTCGAGATTCTTGACGTGGCCAGTCGCGCCGATCTCAAGGTCGATCTCATGCAGGAACTCGAGCGTCAGCGCCAGACGCTCATGTCGTTTCGCAACAATCCCGACATCTCGGTCGAGGCATTGTCAGGGGCGCTCTACGAAATCGAACAGGCTTCGTCGTCGCTCCTGTCGATGGCTGGCAAGATCGGACAGTACCTCAGGGAAAACGAGTGGCTGATGGCCATCCGCAGCCGTGCCGCGATCCCTGGCGGGGTGTGCGAGTTCGACCTGCCGTCCTATCATTTCTGGCTGAATCGCGACGCCGCGGCCCGGCGTTCGGACCTCGACGCCTGGATTCATCCGATGATCCCGATCCGGGATGGCATCACCATCGTGCTGCGGCTGCTGCGGGCCAGTGGCCGACCCGAGGAATGCGCCGCGCGCAACGGCGTATATCAGCTCACGATGACCGGACGCACGGCTCAGATGCTGAGGATCAGGGTGCCCGCGCACGAAACGGTGGTGCCCGAGATCAGTGCGAACAAGTACGCGCTCAATGTCCGTTTCATGTACCCCGAAACGGTCACCAGGCCGCGCCTGGCCGAACGCGACATCGGGTTCGACCTGACCTTCTGCACGCTATGAGTGCCGATTCCGTGACCCGGACCGTCAAGTGTCCGCTCTGCGGCAAACCCGCGCAGTGGAGCGCCGGAAATCCCGACCGGCCGTTTTGCTCCGCACGCTGCAAACAGATCGACCTGGGGGCCTGGGCGTCCGAAACCTACCGGGTCGCCGCATCGCCCCCGGAGGCGGATGACGACGCCCCCGCGCCCACCCCTGGCGTCGGGCACCAAACTCGCTGAATCGCGGCGATGCCGTGAGCACCTGCGTCGCGCGCTGCGGCGAGATCTTGCGCCCCCAATCCGCCGATCGCGAATACCGGTATCGACAAGCCAGCCGCCAGGCGGGCGAATCCCGCCCAGCCCATTCCCGGCTCACCCGGATGGCTGTCCGTCGGCTGGACCGACCCCAGCACTGCATAGTCCAAACCCAGCCGCGCGGCATGCTCGAGTTCGGCACGCGTATGACACGAGGCCCCAACCCAAGGCGCGTCAGGCCGGTACTTGAGCGTCATGAGGTCGGCGGCACGCAGGTGCACCCCGTCCGCAAGTCCGGACGGGCTCTCGCGCCCCTGCGCATTGACCAGCACGAGAGCCCCCCGGGGCCTCGCCAGTTCGCACACCGAGGTGACGAAATCATGCAGTTCACCGCGTGACATCTGCGGCTCCCGCACCTGAATGAGTTTCAAGCCGCGTGCCAGGGCCGCATCGATCAGTGCGAGCTGGGTCTCGGTACCGAACGTGGCCGCGGACGTCACGCCCATACTGCGCGGCAAGCGCAATGCCTTCAGGATCGGCCCGTTCGCCGGCAGCATCGGCGCGACGCCCGGCGCATCGGGCTGCTGCCAGGACAACGCACTATGCACCCGGTCGTCGATCACGCCGTCCCACAGATGAACTTCGAAAAAATGCAGCCTGACACGCGCATGCTCGTAATGATGCTCGCGCACCAGCCAGGGCCGGAGACCCCGGACACGGATGCCGAGTTCTTCGTCCAGCTCGCGCACCAGCGCTTGAGCGGGAGATTCGCCCGGCTCGACCTTGCCCCCCGGGAACTCCCAATATCCAGGGTAAAAGGTGCCCGGCGCGCGCTGACCAAGCAGAAAGCGCCCGTCACCATCGACGATGACGCCCGCGGCGACCTCGACTATCTTGCTCACTGGACTCCCCTCCCGTCGCTGTGCGCCATCCCGCACGTCTCCTTCGTGGGCGCGACCGGGCGGCGGCGCTGATGCCGACATGCGCCTAGCCGACGCGGCCGGCAAAATCGCGGGCAAACTGCCACGCGACCCGCCCCGAACGTGAGCCGCGCTGGAGCGCCCACTGCAAGGCCTCCTGGCGGGCCTCGTGCGCGTCCGTCTTGTCGATTCCGAAGACCTTGAGCCAGTGTTCGACCACCCGCAGATACTCCTCCTGGGAAAACGGATAGAACGAAACCCACAGCCCAAAGCGCTCGGACAGCGAGATCTTTTCCTCGACGGCTTCGCCGGGGTGGATTTCCCCATCCACATGGCGGGTCATTCGATTCTCGTCGTGATACTCCGGCATGAGATGGCGCCGATTCGAGGTCGCATAGATCAACACGTTCTCCGGAAGCGCAGCCACCGAACCATCCAGCACACTCTTGAGCGCCTTGTAGCCGGGCTCCGCCTCTTCGAAGGAGAGATCGTCGCAGAAAAGGATGAAGCGTTCGGGTCGCCCATCGAGCATCGCGATAATGTCGGGCAAATCCATGAGATCGTCCCGATCGACCTCGACCAGGCGTAAGCCCTTGCGCGCATAGGAGTCGAGTAGCGCCTTGACCATCGATGACTTGCCGGTCCCTCTCGCCCCGGTCAGCAGCACGTTGTTGGCACTGCGCCCCGCCAGGAATTGGCGCGTGTTCTGATCGACCCGCGCCTTCTGGTCGTTGATGTCGCACAAATCCTTGAGCCGAATCCGGTGTGGGCGAGCGACTGCCTGCAAGCCTGCTCGCCCGCCCAGCCTGCGCCAGCGAAACGCGATGGCTCCCTCCCAGTCGGGCGCGACCGGCGCGGCCGGCAACAGCGCTTCGAGCCGCCCCATCAAGTGCTCCGCCTTCTCGAGCAGGCTTGCGAAATCAGTCATGATGCTCCTCTTTATCCTGTTCCTGGTGCTCGCCGGGGCGCGAGCGTTTTGGCCATGTCGCCCATACGATGATCAGCAGCAACGAAACGGCGACCGCCGCTTCAAGCAAGATTACCCACATCATTCACTCCACGATTTGCGGCTGTCAGCCCGCTATACTTAGGCCCCGCCGGACGAGTCTACCCGAAGGTCACGATGAAAGCCGATCCTCTCGTTTCACGAATCAGCCAGTTCACGCTGATTGCCATTGCCATCCTCGCAAGCGCGTGCACGACCTCGTCGGGACCGGAAGACAAGACTGCCTGCCCCGGGACGACGATCTGCCCGGCCTGTCCGGCCTGCCCCGCCACCGGCGAACCGAAGCCGACGGCGCCCCCCGCCGATCCCTTGCAACGCGCCCAGTGGTCCGAACTCGCGGGCTGGGCACAGGATGCGCATGAGCAAGCTTGGCCGGCCTTTCTCCAGTCCTGCAAGGCCATCGCACGCCAACCGCGCTGGCAGGCGGTCTGCCGCGAGGGCGCTGCGCTCGGCACGAATCCCTCGCGCGCCAGCGTGCGGCAGTTCTTCGAGTCACGCTTCACCCCGTGGCAAACGGTCAACCCCGACGGCACCCGGTTGGGCCTGGTCACCGGGTACTACGAACCGCTCATAAAGGGCAGCCGCACGGCGTCGTCGGAATACCGTTGGCCGGTGCACGCCCCCCCGGCGGACATGCTGACGATCGATCTGTCCGCCACCCATCCGGAACTCAAGAATCTGAGGCTTCGCGGAAGGGTGGCGGACAACAAGGTCGTCCCCTATTGGTCACGCGAACAGATCGAAAAACTCGGCCCGGATTTGCCCGCGGACGTCCTGTTCTGGGCGGCTGACCCGATAGACCTGTTCTTTCTCCAGGTCCAGGGGTCGGGACAAGTCGAACTGCCCAACGGAACACGCGCCCGCATCGGCTACGCCGATCAGAACGGGCATCCTTACCAGTCCATAGGCCGGTGGCTGGTTGCGCAAGGCGAACTCACGCTGGAACAGGCATCGATGGAAAGCATCAAGTCCTGGGCCCGCGACAACCCCGCCAGGCTACATGAGATGCTCAACACCAACCCCTCTTACGTATTCTTCCGTGAGCTGCCCACCAGCAGCGACGGGCCCGTCGGCGCGCTGTCCGTTCCATTGACCCGGGAACGCAGCATTGCGGTGGACCCGCGCTTCACGCCGCTCGGCGCTCCGGTCTTCCTCGCCACCACCTATCCGCTCAGCACACGCCCGTTCAGCAGGCTGATGCTTGCGCAGGACACCGGTGGCGCCATCAAAGGCCCGGTGCGCGCCGACCTGTTCTGGGGTTTCGGCGCCGATGCCGGTGCCATGGCCGGCAAGATGCGCCAACAAGGACAGATGTGGGTGCTCTTGCCGAACGATGTGCTGCCTTAGGCGGAAGATGTCAGGGCGCGTACTGCCATCGCAATTCGCAGGTGGTCGCTTGCGCCGCGGCACTTGGGCCTACTTGACCGGCACCTCGGCCAGTGCCTGCTCCAGTTGAGCCAGCGGCAGATAGCCCCCCAGGCGCCGGCCGTCTGCCAGGAAAATCGTAGGCGTCCCCTTGATCCGGTGGCTTTGCGCGAAGGCGACGTTCTTCTCGACCGCTGCGGTATCACACTTGGCCGCCTTCGGCACGACGCCATCCAGAATCCAGTCGTTCCACGCCTTGACCTGATCCTCGGCGCACCAGATGTTATGCGACTTCTTGGTGGAGTCTTCGCTGAGGATCGGCAGCAGAAAGGTATAAATCGTCACGTTGTCCATCTGAGCAAGCTCCTTGCCCAGTCGCTTGCAATAGCCGCAGTTGGGGTCCTCGAAAGTTGCAATGACTCGCGCTCCATCCCCCCTGACCTGCTTTATCGCCTGGTCAAGCGCAAGAGTCGAAAAATCGATCGCGGACAACTGATTGAGGCGGGTCTCGGTGATATCGGTGCGGCTCTTGGTGTCGATGATGCGGCCATCGATGATGAAGTCCACATTCTCGTTGGTATAGACGAGTTCCCCGCTCTTCAGGAGCACTTCGTAGACGCCGGCATAATCGGTCTTCTTGACCACCTCGACCGCGGGCGCTCCCACGAACGCCTCCATGCCCTTTTTGACCACAGCTTCGTCCGCTTGGACTGCGGAAGCCCCGGCGCACAGAGCGACCAATAGCGGACGAACAATAAATCGATGCATTGCTTTCTCCAATCAGAAATGGCCCAAGGTCGCGTACCTTACGAGCGCGTCTTTTAAGACAGGCAGGCCGCTCGTGAGGTTCATTCCAAGATTTCGCAGATGGGACACGGCCGAACTCTCGGTCCCGAAGAGCCTGTTCAGGGCGTGGGTGGCATACTGCAGGAGCAAAGGCTCCTCGGCCCGCGCCCGTTCATAGCGGCGCAGCATGGCCAAATCTCCAGGATCCTCCCACGGGGCCAGCGACTCCAGTTGCCGGGCAAGCACGTCCACATCGCCGAAACCCAGATTGATGCCATGGCCCGAAAGCGGGTGAATGGCGTGCGCCGCATCCCCGATCAGTGCAACCCTAGGCTTGACGACCTTGTCGACCCGCATCAGTCGCAGTGGAAACGTCGCGCGCGCACTCAACAGGCGCAATCCGCCTACAACGCCGCCGCTCGCCTCGCGCACACGCTCGCAGAATGCCACATCGTCGAGCTCCGATAGCTGCTCGGCCAATGCGTCCCTGCACGACCACACCAGGGAGACGACCTGCTCACCCAATGGCAGCAAGGCGACTATGCCATCTTTGCGGAACCACTGATAGGCTGTCTGTCCGTGAGGTCTTTCCGTCGCAAAGTTCGCGACGACAGCATGTTGACCATAAGGATGAAGGTCCGCCCCAATGCCGGCATGCTGGCGTACCCAGGAGTTGGCGCCATCAGCCGCCACCACCAGGCGTGCCCGAAGGACCCGGCCATCCGCAAGCGACAGTGTCGCGGCATCAGTCTCGACGCGGAGCGTCGAACACACGGCCGGACAAAGGAGGGTGACATTGTGCTGGCGCTTGATCGTCTCCCAAAGTTCCGAGAGCATCAGCGAAGATTCGACGATCCAAGCCAACTCCACCAACCCCGCATCATGCGAGGAAAATCGTAGGTGTCCGCCGTCGTCTCCGTGGATGTCCATCTCGCGCACCGAACACATTCTGGCCCGATCCAGCCGATCCCAGGCACCGATGCGGGACAGGAAACGCTGGCTCGCTGGACTGATCGCGTAGACTCGTTGGTCAAGGCCGGGCGGGAACACAGGCACACGAACCTCCACAAGCGCAACTTTCAGCCTGGTCGCCTGCAATGCAACCGCAAGACTGGCTCCGGCAAGCCCGCCCCCAACGACAACGACATCGAAATTCATCATGTCACGGTTCATTTTTACAAGGAAGCCATTCTGCCCGAACAAATTGTGGCGTGCGCGATCGTGTAGACAGCGAAAGCCCCGCTCAGATAGTAGATTTGAGCGGGGCTTTTTGTA